>RCNF010005350.1_pt1 | contig 18153 bp, 15 predicted proteins | sample 2041311 | NCBI WGS metagenome assembly RCNF01 (sample SAMN09708228, study PRJNA481090) | Marine sediment metagenome, whole genome shotgun sequencing project. | biome: marine sediment; feature: ocean; material: sediment; isolation source: Sewage treatment plant 2 marine sediment (STP2) ... | reverse complement strand
CGCGCCGGCCGATGGGAGATCATGAACGTGCCGAAATTGGGAACCGTGATCTTGTCGCCTTCGGCGAGCGCCTCACCGGTGAGTTCGAATATGGAATCGAACACCATCGCGATATGGGTCTTTGGAATGCCTGTGAGCTCTGAAATCCGATCCACGAGATCCGCCTTACCTGCCATGTCTTACGCGCCTCCCATCTGCTTGCCCAACAACCTACCGCGGCATCTGTGAGCCGGTCAAGCGCCGAGGCCGCTCCCGCGCCACGGGTAGAATGCCGTATGGATCAAGATCAACCACTTCCCTGGATCACCCTTTCCACCGAGGTGCTCGGCACCTACCCCATCTTCGAGCTCTCGCGGAATCGACTGCGTTCGCCCATGTCGGGCCGCGAGCACCACTTCCTGCGCCTCGACTGTCCCGACTGGGTCAACGTCATCGCCGTGACCGATAACAACCAGATGGTCCTCATCGAACAGTATCGTCACGGAACCGATGAGGTGACGCTGGAGATCCCCGGTGGCGCCGTCGATCCCGGGGAGAAGCCCGCAACCTCGGCGGCTCGAGAGCTCGAAGAGGAGACCGGCTACCGGGCGTCGGAGCTCATCGAAATCGGGCGCGTCCATCCCAATCCCGCCTTTCTTTCCAACCGGTGTTGGACCTATCTGGCCCTCGGTTGCCGCAGCGACGGCACCGTGAACCTCGATCCGTCGGAAGAGATCGAGGTCTCTCTCGCTCCAATCGAGGACTTCGCTCGCCTCATTGATGACGGCACCATCACCCACTCACTGGTCATCGCCGCCCACGACCATCTGCAGCGGGGGATCAGGGGCAAGGCAGATTGGGCGGGGAAGCTAGGGTGTTCCGGCAACGCGATGGGAAGGGAGCCAGGCACGCAACTTTGAGCGCGGCGCACAAAGTTGGAGCCAGGCACCCAGCCCGCGTTCTCCAAGCGCGTGCGACGCGCAGAACTTGGAGGGCACGCGATTCTGGCCCCGAACGGACGGCAATTTGCTTTGCAAATTGCGGCGGCGTTCGCTTCACTCACGCCGGTAAGGACAGGCGGGCTGAGGCCTTCCCGGCGAAGGAACACGCCCCGGAAACACGAACACAGTGCCGTTCTCGACCAAGTCATGGAATGTTCTCCGTGCACCTTGAGGTTGGTCTTGATGTCATGAACTTCCCACAACGACTTTCGATCACCCTCGCGGCGGCACTCTTACTCGCCACTGCGATTCCCGCCCAAGGAGACAAAGAGATGCTCGAACCCGGAATGCCGTTCCCCGCCTTCGAACTTCCCGCCCACGACGGCACCACCGTGTCGAGCGCCGATCTCGAGGGAGCCCCCTACCTGCTCTTCTTCTATCCCAAGGCCGACACCGGCGGTTGAACGCTGGAAGCCAACCAGCTGCGTGACAGCTGGTCCGATCTCCAGGCTCGTGGGGTGAATGTCGTGGGTGTCAGCTTTGACAAACCCGACGCCAACAAGAAGTGGGCGGAGAAGAACAATCTCCCCTTCAAGCTGCTGTCGGATCGGGAGAAGACCCTGGGCAAACAGGTCGGCGCAGCGCGCTCGATGATTCCATTGCCGAAGCGAATCTCCTATCTCGTCGGCGCGGACGGCGTCGTTCTCTTGGCCTACCCTGACGTCAAGCCCGGCGAACACGCCGAGGAGGTCCTCGCCGATCTCGAGCGCCTCGGCGTCGGAGACTCCGACTAGCCGGAGTCTCCGGGCCGAAGTGCCTACAGCTCAGACGTACAGCTGGGGCATCGAGTCGCTTTAATGGCGATCTCCGTCGCACAGTAGGGGCAGTCCTTGGTGGTCGGTTCGGCCGCAGGCGCTTCTTCCTCGCGTCGCATGGCGTTGATCGACTTGACCAGCATGAAGACCGCAAAGGCGACGATGAGAAAGCTGATGATGTTGTTGATGAACAGGCCGTAATTGACCGTCACCGCCCCAGCGGCCTGGGCATCGACAAGTGCGGCATAAGGCCCGGCCGGGTCCCCCTCCTTCATCACCGAGAAGAGATTGCCGAAGTCGACACCGCCCAACAGCAGGCCGATGGGGGGCATGATGACATCGCTCACCAGGCTCTTGACGATGGTGCCGAAGGCCCCACCGATGACGATGCCGATTGCCATGTCGAGGACATTGCCCTTCATGGCGAACTCTTTGAACTCCTTGAACATACGCTCCTCCTTCATTCCTCAATAATCCGGACGATCCGCCTTTGTCGGGAGATCGCCATTATCGATCTTCGATTCTCAACCTTCGGAGCTCTCGCCTTCCGAACGCCCGCCACCACTCATATCCGAAATCCAGCCCTTCATGGCGTCGGCGGCCATTTCTCGGCACCCGAGCCCGAAGGCCAGGGCGAGCGCAACAGCGATGGCGCCGAGCAGGAGACCAAAAGCGAGGGTGATGATCTCGTTGGCGAGCCCCATCTGCCGAAGTGCCATGGCTCCGGCGAGCACAAGAATCGCGATCCGCGCAGCCAGCGCCAACATGGGCGCCTGGGTCGAACGGCTCGCCTCGATGGTTCGCGCAGCGAGATTGCCCAAGAAAAGCCCGATGCCGAAGATCACCAGACCGAGGGCGACATGCCCGGCAAAGATCATGAACTCGGTGATGAGCGCGGCCAGCGCCTCGAACTGCAGCATCCGTAGCGATTCGATGGTAGCGAAGAGCATCAGCGCCACGAGCACCAAATGACCGACGATATCCGAAGGGGTCTGCTTACCCTCCTCGGGCTCACGCCCCACCCCGAGCCGCTCGAGGACACTGTTGAAGCCGATCCCGGCCAGTACGTTGGCCACCAGTCCCGACACGATCCGACCCACGAAGAACGCGATGGCGAGCACCAGGGTTGCACCGAAGAGCAACGGCAGCGCCGCCAAAAGCGTCTGCAACATGTCGCTCGCCGGCGCCGTGATGGCATCGAGGCGCAGGGTGTTGAGCGCCGCCACCAGCACGGGGATCAGGATGAAAACATAGAGCAACAAGCCGATGAGACCCGAGAGCTTTTGTTCGCCCAGGGCCGTGGCCACACCGGTGTTCTCGGCCAAGCGATCGGTGCCCACCGCGGCCAGAAGATTGGTGACCACCCGCTGGATCACGCGGGCCAACAGCCACCCCGCGGCCAGGATGAGCATCGCCGCCAGCAAATTGGGCAGGAAGGCGAGCATCTTGTCGATCATGCCCTGCACCGGCTGCAGCAACCCGTCGAGCTTGAGCGCACCAAGGATCGCCGGCAGGAAGAGGAGGTAGACCAGCCAGTAGACCGCCTCGCTCACCGTCTTGGCGATGGAAACCCGGGGCTCGTCTTCGAGCCCCGCCCCTTCGCCCAACTTTTCGTCGAGGGCGATGGTTCCGAGTACGCGCTGAACGACGAACCGCAGACCGGTGGCGACCCCCCACGCCACCATTGCCAGGATGGCGGGCCCGATGAGGTTGGGGACATAACCCGCCACGATCTCGAGGAACCGGTTGAGCGGCTCGGTGATCAGACGAAGCCCCAGAGCCTCGAAAAAGGCCACCAGGACAAAGAGCATGAGCAGCCAGAAGACCGCCCTCCCCGCCCACTTCTCGATCTCGGGCGGATTCTCGGCATCCTCCCCCATCAACCACTGGGCGATCCGGTTGTCGAACTCGGTCTTGCCGAGCGCCCGGCGTACCAGGATCGATGAGACAAGGGCGATCAGCCAACCGACGATCAAAATGGCCAGCGCGATGAGCATCTGGCCCAAATTGGCGGTGATCAGTTCTCGTAAATAGTCCATGATCTGTTGCATGGCTCCTCCTCCTGATGAGGCGATTTTGCGATCGCCTCGTTGACCACCTGTTCTTCAGTGCGATCTACAGGTTCGTTCGAATTGGTCAGTTTCTCATCCTAGGGTACACCAAAAAACGCGGGACCCGAATCGGGGTCCCGCGTTGATGTCTTCGAGCCGGCGAAGGTCAGCCGGATACCTGGTGCATGTGGACATCCTGCTGCGGGAAGGGGAAGGAGCAGCCGGCGGCCTCGAGACCTTCCTTGAGTTGTCGGGTCAGGTCAAAACGAACACCCCAGTAGTCGGCGCCGTTGACCCAGGGCCTACCAGATCCACCGATGAGTCCCCGAGATTCGACACCGCGATCGTGGGTGCGGGCTCGGCGAGGACCTTTTCGTGGGCGGTGACGATCTTTTGGATGGTGTCGATGGCGACCTGGATGTCGTTACCATAGTCGATGCCCATCACGAGATCGATGCGCCGGGTGTCGAAACCGTTGTAGTTTTTGATGGTGCCGCCCCAGACCTGTGCGTTCGGGACGGTGATCATGATGTTGTCGCCGGTCTTGATGACGGTGGAGAATATCTTCACGGCCACAACCGACCCGCTGATACCACCGATCTCGACAAAATCTCCGACCTTGAATGGCCGGAACATGAGCAGCATCACCCCGGCGGCGAAATTGGACAGGGTGCCCTGCAGGGCGAGACCCACCGCGAGGCCGGCCGCGCCGAGGACCGCGATGAGTGACGTCGTCTGGATGCCGAAGAGGCTCAACACCGCGATGATCACCACGGCAAGCACCGTGTAATAAACCAACGACGCGACGAAGGGGATCAGGGTGGCGTCCACTTCGCCCTTGGTCATGGCCTTGCGCACGCTGGCGCGGATGATGCCGGCCACCATACGACCGATGATGAGGACGACAACGGCGCCGACGATCTTGAGACCCCACTGGGTCAGAATCGGAACGAGTGTGTTGGGATCAAAGTCCATCATTCTCTCCTTGCGCTCTTACGAACCGGTCAGAAATTCAGAACCACCGACACCTTGGTGGTGGTGTCGGTCTTCTCGTTGTCGCCGATGGGCTCGTTGCGGTAGCGTACCAAATAGCTGAACTGCAACGCCAACAACTTGGTCAACGATGCCGTCACCGCCGTGTCTGAAGCGAGCCGCCAGTCCGCACTTTCATCGAAGTTGGGGTAATAGAGAACTCGCTGCGACAACGACGCAGACTTGCTGAAGGCCCAGTGCCACTTGAGGCCGGCAACCCCGCCGAACCAGTCCACCGTCTCGGTAACTTCCTGCATCAGGTCATCGTCGTAGAAGATCTGATCTTCGCTGGTCCAGGTGAGACCGGCGTCGAACGAGAGCGTGTGCTTCTCGGTCTTCACCGCAAGGTACTCCGCACCGGCCTCGGCGATATACCGATTGTCGAAACCGCTGAACGGGTCACGCGCCCAGCTGAGACCCGCGAAGAGCGACCAACGATCGCTGAGCTGGCGGAGCCCGCGAGCACCAACCAGATACTGCTCGGCGGTGACGACGCTGTCGTTTTCGGCTCGGGTGAACATGGCGATGAGATCGAGACCCCAGGGGGTCGGTTTGCGGTTGCCCTTGTAGTCGAAACCAAAGCTCGAGGTGTCGGTGTTGCCACTGGTCCCGAGGTACGACAGTCCGAGTTCATTTGTCCAGTTTGGCTCGGGTGGTGCTTCCTCTTCACCCTCCTGGGCGAAAACGAAAACCGGGATGGTGGTCAGTGCCAGAACGAACGCGGCCGCTTGGGTGGCGAACCTCTTGGTCTTTGAGCTTTTCATCTTTCTTCTTCCTCCTTGATCGACACCACCTCGAGGGTCATGCCTTCGGTCAATCTCAGTTATCGCTGACGGGAAACACACTCGGAGGTGCCGATCTTCCGTCATCGGCAAAAAAAAAAAATCTGCAAATTCGAACCGCCCGGTGAGATGGTGTTTCAATGCGAATCACTCCCATCTTGTAACAGGACAGACAACAGGGGTATTTAGTCACATCGCACCATCATTTCTTGACCAGCGACTCGCAACAACCATTTCAGGGACACCGACACTCCCTTATACTCGAAACGTGCACCCGCACGACCCCTACGACGTCCCGGCAGGCGCGATCTGGCCGAGCTGGCGAATCATCACCCTGAGTGCCATCGTGGCGGTGTGGCTCGTGGTGGCCACGTCCCAGGTCGTGGTGACCTGGGACGGAGACCCCACCGAGCTGTTGCTGCTCATCGGCGGCAATGCGTTGGTGTCAACCGCAGGGGCATGGCTCTTTCATCTTCGATGGCTCGCCACGGGGAGCCGTTTCGACCTCCGGATCCGGAACGCCTACTTACCCATCGCGACCTATTTCCTGGCCCGCCTCGCGGTGGCGCCATTGGCAGTACCGCAGCCGACCTTTACGTCCGCTGACGGCGTCGCCTGGTTGTTGGCGCAAGCGGCTGCGGTCACAGTCCTGCTGCTCCCGGTGCGGGACGAGATGCTCACCGTCGAGCGGGGGCAGGCACGTCGCTGCGCTTTGGCCCTCACCACCGCGTCGGTGGTGACCCTGGCGATGGTGGGTCTTCAACATATCGGCTGGCTTGTCGGCGTCCAGCCGGCGGAGGTCGGCCTCAGCATCGCCTTTGCCTCTGCATCCGCGATGCTCCTGATCTGGCGCGAGAACGAAGGACGCGATCTCTGGCTCGGTGTCACCATGATGTTGGTCGCCGGATCTCATGTCGTCCTCGCCCTGAGCCTCACCCCCTATGATGCCTCGGTGATGTGGGGCCTGGTGCTTTTCGGGATCGCCATGGCCACCCCCATCTTGGGTTCCACTGGTGAGAACGCCGCTCGCCTGCTCGACCAGGACGCCATGCACGACCGGTTGACCCGCTTGCGTCGCCGCACCGAGATTCTTCTCGACACCCTGCCGGCCATGGTTCTTTCGGTGGACCGTGATCGCAAGCTCCACTATGCCAACCGCCAGGCGCGAACGGCTCTGGGCATCTCTTCCGAATCGGAAAACGACTCCCCGCCCACCTGGCTGGAACGATTCCACCCCCACGATCGTCCTCAGCTCCACTCCGCGGTGGCCTCCGTCCTCGAACGCCCCGGTGGAGTCTGGGAGGGTGTGATCCGAACCGAAGACCCGGGTGGAGCCGTTCGCTGGTTGAGCACCCATCTTCACCAGGTTGTGGATCCCACCGAAGACCAGACCCTCGTTCAGATCGTCGCCACCGAGGTCACCGATCTCTTCCTTGCCCAACAGTCCGCTGAAGCACAGCAGTCCCGGCTCTCCTTTCTCTCCAATCTCGCCCAGACCATGGCCGGCGAGGTCGAGGAGGAACGGATTCTCGAACGCTATCTCGAGACGGGTCAGCAGGTGATGCCCATGAAGGCACTGCTGCTTTACCGCCCCCTCGCGGGCAGCAGTGAGCTGCGTCTGGTCGCGTCGGCCGGCCCCGGGGTCGAGTTCTTTGCTCAACACCGGAGGAAAGCTCCAGGGTCGGAGAACCACCCGTGTGCGATCGCGTTTCAATCCGGCGTCCCCCGGACCGCGGAGGTGAGCGAAATGTTGTCACCGGATGACGCGGCACGGTTCGGCGCAGAGCACGACATCCGACATTTCGGTTTCCTTCCCCTGCTCGCCGCCGGTACGGTCATCGGAGTGTTGGTCACGGCCTCGAGCACGCCGCCTCGACTCGCGGCCGACGACATGGATCTGATGACCCAGATCGGCTTCCTCCTCGGCGGTACGATCTATGTTGCTCAACTCGTCCGAGAACTCAACGAACAACGAGCCGTCGCCTTCGAGGCATCGCGGCTCAAGTCGGAGTTTCTGGCCAACACCTCGCACGAACTCCGCACACCGTTGACCGCGATCCTCGGCTTTCTCCGGCTGGTCATCGACGGAACCATCGACGATGTCGACAAGCAACGTGAGTACCTCGCCATTGCCCACGACTCGGCCGAAAAGCTGCTCACCATCATCAACGACGTCCTCGATCTGGCCAAAATCGAGGCCGGACGACTCGAGGTTCACCGGGTTCCAGTCCCGGTTCGTTCGGTGCTCGAAGGAATGGAGACGCTCTTCAAGCATCAGATGAAGAACAATGGGATCAAATTCACCCTGTCTTCGGAGAATCCCGGCCTCGTTCTGTGGGCGGATCCCGATCGAACCACCCAGATCCTCACCAACCTCCTCTCGAACGCCATGAAGTTCACTCCCCGCAACGGAACCATCGATGTGAGAAGTGCCGAGGACAACAAGGAGATCGTCTTTACCGTGACCGACAGCGGTGTCGGAATTCCCAAAGCAGAGCTCGAGAGGGTCTTCTCGAGCTTCTACCAGGTCGATGGTTCCACCACCCGGGAGCACGGCGGCACCGGGCTCGGTCTCACCATCTCGCGTCGTCTCACCGAACTCATGGGCGGAACCCTCGATCTCGAGAGCGAGGGAAATGACAACGGAACCACCGCGCGGTTCACGTTGCCCGAGTATCGCGAGGACAAGGCGAACTAGGACCCATCGCCCCGGTCGAGGAACGTCCGTGACGAGTTCTCCGGTGCCACCCGTAGCATTGATCGGCATAGCCGAGTCGCCAACGCCTCAGAGGCTCACCGCCGAACAATGCAACAAGTGGCACCACGTCACGCCTTCATCGAGTATCCCGAATGAAACTCACACTTGATCAAACTCAACATCGATAGACACTTAGATCTCCACGGTCTATCCTCATATCATGTCAATCAACCGTCTTTGTAAGGGTTGACAGTTTAAATATATTTATATATTCTTAAATAGTTATATAGCGAAGGAGGAGCTGCTCCATGCGATGGATTCCGCTCAGCTTGCTGATCACTCTCACAACCGGTGGCGGCCTGGCCGCTCAGGTACTCACGGTCGAAAACGCCGTCGAGTCCGCCCTGGTCTCCAACCCGGCCGTCCAGGCAGCAGCCGCGCGTTCAGAGGCAGGAGATTCGCGGGCGAAACAGGCCAAGGGCCACCGTTGGGGCCGTCTGGATCTCGCCGAAACCTTTAACTACTCAAACAACCCTGCCGAGGTCTTTGCCCTGACCCTCAACCAGGGACGTTTTGATTTCGACGAGTTCTTTTCCTCCGATCCCAACAATCCGGCGGCGATCTCGACCTGGATGACGACCCTCGATCTGACTCTGCCCATCTACACCGGCGGCAAGATCGGCGCCCGCGTCGAACAGGCCGAGACCATGGCCGGCGCCGGGCACGAAACCTGGCGCCATACGAGCGAGCTGGTGGCCTTCGACACCACCACCGCCTTTGTGAATCTGGCCAAAGCGCGGGAGAACCTCGAGCTCCTGGGCAAGGCGCGGACCACCACGGCCGAGCACGTCAAGCTCGCCGAGGCCTACGCAGCGCAGGGCATCATCCTCACGGCCGATGTCCTCGACGCCATGGTTTATCTCTCCGAGATGGATGACCTGCTCCAACAGGCGAAGAATGGCGCCCAACTCGCCGAGGCCGCACTCAACTTCCACATGGGCGCTGATCAGGCGACACCCCGCCAATTGGCGCCGATTCCACCGCCCCCGGCGATCTCCGGTGAACTCGATGAGTGGGCCGATGCGGCCGTCGATCGACGACACGATCTCGCCGCCGCCCGACAGCAGCTTGCAGCCGGCCGCCTCGAGACCAAGGCCGCCAGATCCGGCTATCTCCCGGAAGTGGCTGTTGTCGGCCGATACGGTCTCTACGACGACACCATCTTTGGTTCCAACGGCCATTCGGGAACCATCATGGCCGTTGCCAAGATCAACCTCCTCGGCGGCATAGCCGACTCAAAAGCACGAAAGGCCGCCGAGCACGACACGGTGTCCTTCGAGGCTGATATTCGTCGATTCGAGGAAGGCGTCCGACTCGAGGTTCGTCAGGCGTGGCAGGATCTCGAGACCGCCCGCAACCGTCACTCCACGGCTCAGAGCGTACTCGCCGCCGCCAACGAGGCCCTACGCGTCCGCGAACACCGCTTCAAGCAGGGTCTCGAAAAAATGGTCGATGTCCTCGACACCGAAACCGCGCTCCGCGAAGCCGAGACCCGCGAGTTGGTGGCCCGGTACGACGTTCTGCTCAGCACCACGCGTCTCCAATTCGTCTCCGGTACGACCCTGATTCCCAGCATGGAGGAGTCCCGATGAAAACCCGCAACCCCCATCTCTTCGCCCTCGTCGCCCTTGTTGTCGCCACCGTCACCACCATGGCGTGCGGCTCGCACGAAGCCGAACTCGCCGAAGCCGATCTCGCTCCGGTCTCGGTCACTCTGGCTTCGGTGGAGAACGCCTCCGACGCCAACACCATCGAAGTTCGGGGCACGGTCCATCCGGTCCGCCAGGCCTCGATTTCGAGCCGTGTGATGGGCCCGGTTGTGGCGGTCAAGGTCCGCGCCGGCGCCACCGTCGCCAAGGGTCAGACTCTCATCGAGATCCAGCCCGAGACCAGTGACGCTCAGCTTGCCCAGGCCACCGGCGCCCTCGCCCAGGCCAGGGCCGGTCTCGCCCTCGCCGAGCGCAACTTCCAGCGATACCAGGCGCTTTTTGCCGAAAAAGCCGCATCCGAGCTCGAGCTCGATATGGCCCGGATGCAGTACGAACAGGCTCAGGGAGCCGTTGAACAGGCCGACGGAGCGGTCCGCGCCGCCTCTTCGGTCGCTTCTGAGTCCGTCGTCAAGGCGCCCTTTGCCGCGCGCGTGGTCAAGACGATGGTCGAAGTGGGTGATCTCGCAGCGCCCGGCCGGCCGCTGGTCCAGGTCGAGTCGCGTGAGGGCCAGCAGATCTGGCTCGATGTGCGCGAGACCGACATCCAGCGCCTCGCCATTGGCGACGAGATCGCCGTCCGCCTCGACACACGGCCCGATCTCGGTGTCGTGACCGGTACGGTTCGCGAAATCGAGCCCTCCGCCAATTCGTCCACCCACACCTTCACGGTCAAGGCCCATCTCGGGGAACTCCACGTTGCAACTGGTCTCAGCGGCCGGGCTGCCATCCCCGGTGACGCCGGCGAGCGCCTCCTCGTACCGGCCGCAGCGGTCCATCGCCGCGGTGGTCTCGAAGTGGTCCGCGCCGACGACGGCACCGCCCGCACCCGCGCGGTCACCACCGGGATCGATCTCGGCGACGGACGAGTCGAGGTCCTTTCCGGTCTCGAAGCCGGCGACCAGGTCGCCATCGACCTCAAGGCGCCGGTCGCCGACAGCACCCCGCTGGAGGTGGTGCGATGACCGAGGACACCCGCGACACTCACGCTGCAAAGGGGGAAAAACCCTCTGCCCGGGAGCTCGAGCAGGCGCGTCGCGATGCGCTGCGTCTCAAGATGACGCGGCGTAAGCTCGGCCTTGCCGGCCGCATCGGCCGCGCCTTCCTCGAATCCAAGCTGACACCGCTCATCATCGTCGCCTCGCTGCTCCTCGGGGGCTTCGCCCTCCTCGTCACCCCGTCGGAGGAGGAGCCTCAGATCAAGGTGCCCATGATCGACGTCATGGTCGGCTTCCCCGGCGCCACCGCCGAAGAAGTCGAGCACCGCGTCATCACGCCGCTGGAGAAGCTGCTCTACGAGATCGAGAACGTCGAGTACATCTACTCGATCTCGCGGCCATCGGGTGGATTCATCGTCGTCCGCTTCCTCGTGGGGACCGACCCCGATCAGGCCGCGGTCCGGGTCCACACCAAGATCGCATCGGTGATGGACGAGCTCCCGGAAGGTCTCATCGCGCCCGTGGTCAAACCGCGCACCATCGACGACGTCCCCGTTGTCGCCTACACGCTGTGGGGCTCCAACGCCACCTCCACCGAGCTTCGACGGGTGGCTGACGAACTCAAGGTCGAGATCACCAAGCACCCACGGGTCGCTCAGGTTTGGGTCATCGGTGGCCAGCGCCGGGTGGTCCGGGTGGACTTCGACCGCGAACGGCTGGCGTCGTTCAACGTGTCCCTCCTCCAGGCCCACCAGGCCCTTCAGAGCGTCAACTGGCGTCTTCCGGCGGGATCGACCGCCATCGCCAACACCGAGGTTCTGGTCGATGTCGGTGAATTCCTCGCCGATGCCGACGATGTCGGCAACGTCGTCGTGAGCGCCTCGGGCGGCCGCCCGGTCTATCTCAAGGATGTCGCCGAGATCATGGACGGCCCCGAGGAGCCCGACTCCTATGTCTGGCTCGGCTCCGGTCCGGGCGCACCCGAGAAGGGCCTCGAGCGAGCCGGCATGGATCTCCCCGCCGTCACCCTCTCGGTGGCCAAGAAGCCCGGCACCAACGCCGTCGACATGGTCACCGACATTGATCGCGTCCTCGCCCGTCTCGAGGGCCGGGTCATCCCATCGGACATCGAGATTCTGAAAACCCGCGACTACGGCGCCACCGCCAAGGAGAAATCCGACGAACTGCTGACGCACCTGTGGTCGGCGACCCTCGCGGTGATCCTGCTCATGTGGATCACGCTGTCACGGCGTGAGGCCATCGTGGTCGCGGTCGTCATCCCGGTGACCCTGGCCCTGACCCTGGCCGCTTCGTACTTCTTCGGCTACACCCTCAACCGGGTGAGCCTCTTCGCCCTGGTCTTCTCCATCGGGATCCTGGTGGACGACGCCATCGTCGTGGTCGAGAACATCCACCGCCACATCAAACTCCGCTGGGGAAAGCCAAAACAGGCGACGATCTACGCCGTCGACGAAGTCGGCAACCCAACCATTCTCGCCACCTTCGCCATCATTTCAGCGCTCATGCCCCTGGCGTTTGTCCGCGGGCTCATGGGCCCGTACATGCGCCCGATCCCCATCAACGCCTCGGCTGCGATGCTCTTCTCGCTCGGCGTCGCCTTCACCATCTCGCCCTGGCTCGCCTACCGGCTCTTCAAGAAGGAGGCGTCGAACGACAAGGGTTCGCATGAGGATCACCAGACCGTCGAGGACAGCTTCCTGTCACGGATCTACCACAAGCTCATGCAGCCGTTGATCCGATCGGCGGCGCTGCGCTATTTCTTCCTGGCCGGGGTAGCCCTGCTGCTTGTCGGCGCCATGGCCACGGTTGGGGTGGGTTTCACCACCGTCAAGATGCTTCCCCACGACAACAAATCGGAGGTTCAGGTCGTCATCGACGCGCCCGAGGGCTTCACCCTGGAGCAGACCAACGCCGCGGCTCGGGAGCTTGCCGGTGTCTTCCGCACCATGCCTGAAGTCACCGACTACCAGGTCTATGTCGGCACATCGGCGCCGTTCAACTTCAACGGCCTTGTCCGGCACTACTTCCTCCGCTCCGGCGCCAACGTCGCCGATATCCAGGTCAATTTTGTCCACAAAGAGAAACGCGATCTACAATCGCACGATCTCGCCAAAAAGGTCCGCGACATGCTGGTGCCGGTGGCCGAGCCCCTCGGCGTGACTTTCAAGGTCGCCGAGATCCCGCCCGGTCCCCCGGTGATGTCCACCCTCGTGGCCGAGATCTACGGACCCACGATGGAGGGCCGGCTCGAGGTCGCCGACAAGGTGCGTGAGATCTTCGCCACCACCGATGGCGTGGTCGATGTCGATTGGGAGGTCGAGGCCGCCGGGCCGCGGCTCGACGTCCTCGTCGACCGCGAGAAGGCCATCCGGGCCGGGATCACCGTCGAGCAGGTCGTGCGCACCGTCCGGATCGCCCTCTCAGGCGCCGACGCCGGGCTCATCCACGATCCCACAAGCCGAGATCCGGTGCCGATCCGGTTGCGCCTCGATCGAGCCCAACGCTCCCACATCGACGACCTGCTCCAGCTCTCGGTGCACGGCGGCGACGGCGGGATGGTGCCGTTGTCGGAACTGGTGAGGGTGGTCGACGGCGAGCGCGAACGCAGCCGCTACCACAAGAACCTGCAGCCCGTGACCTATGTCTACGGCGATGTCGCCGGCCGCTTCGAAGCGCCGGTCTACGCCATCCTCGAACTCGAAAAGCGCCTTTCCGAGATCATCACCCCACTCGGTGAGAAACTTGAAATCATCGCCACCTCCATGCCCGAGGACTCGACCCGCTACATCATGAAGTGGGACGGCGAGTGGCACATCACCTATGAGGTCTTCCGTGACATGGGGATCGCCTTTGCGGTCGTGATGGTGCTGATCTATGTCCTGATGGTTGGATGGTTCAAGTCATTCATCACACCGGTGATCATCATGATCCCGATTCCACTGACCCTGGTCGGCATCCTGCCGGCGCACGGGATCTTCCACGTCTTCTTCACCGCGACCTCCATGATCGGCTTTATCGCACTCGCGGGCATCATCGTCCGCAACTCGATCCTGCTGGTTGACTTCATCAACCTAGAGCTCAGGGCCGGTGAACCGCTCGAGGAAGCGGTGGTCAAGGCGGGCGGGGTGCGGCTGCTGCCCATCCTCCTGACCCAGCTCTCGACCATCGTCGGCGCCTCGTTCATGTTGTCGGATCCCATCTTCCAGGGTCTCGCCCTGGCCATGATCTCCGGCATCGTCGTCTCGACGGCTCTCACCGTGGGGGTCATACCGGTGCTCTACTACATGTATCTGAAATCCGTCGGCGTCGAAAACGTCGTGGAGATCGACTGACCTTCTTTTTTCGGGTCCCATTTCGAATCACCGATTCGAAAGCGAACCCGGAAAAAGAAAAAAAGAAAAATGGAGAACGCACATGACTGTCAATGAAGCCCTCAGAGCAATGGCCGGATTCGTGACCCTGCTTTCCCTCGGACTCGGTTACTTTCTCGAGAACCCCTACTGGTACCTTCTGACCGCCTTTGTCGGTGTCAACCTGCTCCAGTCGGCCTTCACAAAGTGGTGCCCGGCCATGGCGATCTTCAAGAAGATGGGGCTGAAGGAAGGTTAGACGTCACACGGAATTCTTAATTTTGAATTTTGAATTGCGCTGCACCCGGCCCACCCTTGCGAAAGGAGTCCGGTGCGATGTCATTCAAAATTGAGAATTAAGAACTGAGAATTCAAGCCCATTATCTTCGGAGGACACATGAAGCTACTGATGATCATCGTCGAGAGCCATTGCCGCGAGGAGCTCGAGGTGCTGCTCCAGCGCAAGGGCATCTCCGGCTACACCGAGATTCCACGGCATCGGCGCATCGGGCGTCCGGATGGGTTCGAGCGCCCACCCCGAAACTTCATCCATCTTCTTCACCGTGGTCGAGGACGATCAGGCCGCCGGTCTCAAGGAGACCATCTGTTCCTTCTGTGACGCATCGGACAAGAAGATGAGGATGATCCAGTGGGGAGTGGAGGAAGTCGCGTAACGACTTCTCCAAGAGTGCATATTAGATATTGAATGATGAACTATTTTCGCGACAAAGTGAGATCAAAAACCATGAATGACTTCCTCTTGATCGGCGGCTTTCTCGTGGTCTGGCTGGCGTTGCAGTACGTCATCCTGCCCAAACTCGGGGTCGGCACGTGAGCCGTACCAAACCCCCCGGCCGGTGGCCGGGAATGCAACACCGAAGAACCGACCGACGAGGCGGAACGAGGATCGAATTCTTAATTTTGAATTCTTAATTTTGAATTGTCATCGCAACGGATCTAGTCCCCGAATGTGGGCGGTGTGCGACGTCATTCAAAATTCATAATTGAGAATTCATAATTGTCCTCACTCCACCGTGAGGTCGAGCACGACATCGCGCTCCACCGACACGTCCGAAATTGTGTCGGTCACCTTGAACTCGAGCTTGTAGGTGCCGGTCTGCGGCATCGCCGCGAGGTTGATGGAGTTGGCGTAGACATAAAGGTCATCGACGATGGAAACCGCCGGCAGGGTCATGGTCAGCGGCCTCCCGAGGCGCTGGCCGTCCATCTTGAGCGTCACCTTGACCTCGAGCTCGGGTTCACCCGCATCATTGAGGCCCGGGCGGATCACGTGGCCGAAATAAGAAAGCTCGGTCTGGCTCGGCAGCGCCGTCGCGGTCAACGGGATGAGGTGGAGAGCTCCGTACCCGAAAGCCGAACCGAGCTGCCACTCGTCTTCCTTGACCACGGAAAGGCTGAACATCATTGGCGTCATCCATGTGCCTTCCACGGAGGTCAGGGGGATCACCACATCATCCGACCAGAGGATCTGCGCGGCGCCGCCCGCGGCGCCCACCACCTCGACCTTGTGGGTCCCCGCGTTGAGCGGGAAGGTCAAGTGATAGGCCCGACCATTGGTGGTCGCCATTGCCTCGGCGGGAATCTGGAACGTGCTTCTGACCACACCATCGATAGTGCTCACCCGGCCGGCCAGAACATCGAGGGCAGGCGCATCGGCAGGCAGCTCGAGGTGGAGCCAGAAGGGTCGGTTGCCGGGATCGGCCACGCCGACCTCGGCCACGACGAGCAATTCATCGTCAAGCGGCGCAGCGCCGGCGTCGAGCCACGCCATCTGTGCCGCCGTAGGTACTTCACCGCCCGGAATCGAGACGGGTTTGGGAACCTCGGTGAGATCAGGATGAAGGACATAGACATTGGGCGCTTTCGACATCGCCCGCATGGCCATGGTGGCATCCTGGTGGGATCGGTCGAGGATGAAGTTGTTGGACTCGACCTTTTCTTCGTAGAAGGTGAAAATCAGCCTTGAACCTTTGGCTCCAAAGGCCTTGGGCAGCTGCTGGGGATCGAAGTACCAGAGCTTGGCGTTGGACCGAACCTCGTCGGTTCCAACCGCGCGATCGTCGATGCGCTCGACGGTTTCGGTGGGAAACCGGTTCTCAGAATATTGGGGTGCGCCCATGGTGATGAGCACCCGGCCGCGATCAGTAAGGGCGCCGCGCTGCTTGGCCCATGTGTACTGTTCGTCGGCATAGCGGACCTTGTTCTCGAATTCAGCTTTGAACGGGTTGAAGGCATTCACCGGATCGACATTCCGCTTGGCCCAGAAGAGCTCGATAAAGGCGCGGGCCTCTGCTTCGGTGGAGAGGGTCTTCCACTCCTTCTGCTCGTCCTTGGTGAGCAGGAACCCGGCCGGGCTCTTGTTCCACTCGAGGATATTCTCGGTCTCGGCAAGCTCGGGTTCGTCCTGAGCCATGACGCCGGGGGCGATGGCAAGAGCAATGAACACGCTTGTGATGATGAAAAGAGAACGAGAACGCATGGCTGCCTCCCAGCACGTTGAAATCGGCGTTGACAATCGTACGGCGTCCCGGCGCGGCCCTCAAGTGCTATTCGCCGGCAATTCGCTGGGCAAACTGCTCAAGGAAAGGCGGCCATCCATCACAAGCCGTAGGCTGGAAGCTCACTACCGCAGCCAATGCCCGACGGCGACACCGATAAAGGTCGCAACCGCGTAGCCGAGGGTCCCGCAGAGAATCGCCGGAATCACAAGCGTCTGCCATCGACGAGCCACCGCCATGGCCGCCGCCGTGGTCGGTCCGCCCATGTTGGCGTTGGAGGCGATGACGATCTCGGCCAGATCGAGTTTGAGCAGCCGCCCGGCGGCGAGGATGGTCAGCAGGTGGATCGTCAGGATCACCGCCGCGAAGACAAAGAGCAACGGCCCCACCCGGAGCACGATCCCGATGTTGGCCGAGGCGCCGATGGCGGCAAAGAAGATCTGCATGAGCATCACCCCAACCTCGCTTGCGCCGGCGATCTCACCCATCCAGCCGGGCCGCAGAGTCGCAAGCCCCACCGTCAGCGCCGTCACCAACAGGATCCCCGCCGAACTCCAGCCGAACCACGACGCGAGGCCATAGCCCACGGCGCAGAGCGTCGCCGCCACCGCCACCGAAGTGGATATCCCACCGAGGGTGATATTCGGACCGCCGGTATCATCGGCGTCGAACTGGGCCTCGGCGGCCTCGACCCGGTCGACATAGCGGCGCCGCAGCCAACCCACCGACGGCAGGGCGAAGAGCACCAGGAAGTAGAGCGTCATGACCAGGTTGTCGGCGGCGATCCCCGCGGCAAGCAGATCACCCGAACGCAGATCCAGCGCCTCGGACGCCGCCATGAAGTTGAGCGAGCCGCCGACATAGGTGGCGCAGAAGATCCCGGCGAGCTTCCAACCCTCCTCGCCCAGGGGCACAAGCTGATAGGCGATCCAGGTTCCGGCCACGGTGCCCACCGCCCCGGCGGCGAAGGCCAGCAGCGTCGGCCCCGACTCACGGAGAATCCGCTTCAAATCCGCCTTGAAGAGCAGCAACGGGATGGCCAAAGGCACGAGATAGCCCCAGACCACGTCATAGGCCGGCGCCGAGCTCGGAATCACCCGCAGGTTTGAAAGCACAAAGGTCGTCCCGATGGCGATCACCGCTCCCGAGAGCTTCGACCCCCAGCGGGTCTTCTCGGCCCATAGGCCAAAGGCCCCGGCCGAGAGCAGAACCGCCCACAAGGCCCAGGTCTGGTCGGGAGAGATGAGGGTCGTCGTTTCCA
>RCNF010000628.1_pt1 | contig 18164 bp, 13 predicted proteins | sample 2041311 | NCBI WGS metagenome assembly RCNF01 (sample SAMN09708228, study PRJNA481090) | Marine sediment metagenome, whole genome shotgun sequencing project. | biome: marine sediment; feature: ocean; material: sediment; isolation source: Sewage treatment plant 2 marine sediment (STP2) ... | reverse complement strand
GACATCGACGCCATGCGGATCCGCCTTCCCGACGGCTCCGAGGTGCCCTTCACCACCGTCGCCGATGTCGAGGAGGGACGCGGCTATGCGGTGATCAACCGCACCGATCGCCGGCGGGTGGTGACCGTGACCGCCGATGTCGAGGAGGGTGTGGCCAACGCCAACGAGATTTCGCGCGATATCCGCGAAGAGGTCCTACCGACCCTCACCGCCGACTTTCCCGGCCTCAGCTTTGACTTTGAAGGTGAGCAGCGCGAACAGCAGGAAAGCCTGAACAGCATGAAGGTGAACTTCCTGGTGGCCCAGTTGGCGATCTTCGCTCTCCTGGCCATCCCCTTCAAGTCCTACACCCAGCCGCTGATCATTATGTCGGCGATCCCCTTCGGGCTGGTGGGTGCGGTCTTCGGCCACATGCTCATGGGCCTCGATATGACCATGCTCTCGCTCTTCGGAATGGTCGCGCTGACGGGCGTTGTGGTCAACGACTCGCTGATCCTCATCGATCTCATCAACCGCCGGCGCGCGGAAGGGGCCACGGTAGATCAGGCGATCCGAGAATCCGGTGAACGTCGGTTCCGTCCCATCATGTTGACGACGGCGACGACCTTTCTCGGGCTGACACCCATGATCTTCGAGACCAGCATGCAGGCCAAGTTCCTCATCCCCATGGCGGTGAGCCTGGGCTACGGCATTGTCTTCGCCACGGCCATCACTCTGATCCTGATCCCGACCCTGTATCGGATCCTCGAGGACCTCAAAGAGCTCTTCGGCGCCGACGAGGAAGAAGTCAGGGTGTCGCGTCAGGTGAAGGAGGAGTTGGTGGGCGAGGAGGCGTAGGAGAAAGAGCCGTCGCAACCACAAAGACCCGAAGCCACGAAGGAGTCACGAAGCCATCGCGCGGGGAGAGTGAGACACCGGGGTCGCCTGGCGGCAGCGGCCCGTCTGTCATCTCCGGCCTTCTGGCCCGCCTCCGACGCTCCACCGGTGCTCGAGCGGCTTTGGCGCCCCGAAGGTTGACAAATCGAAGGTTTGTATTTATTGTACTAGTATGTGTAGTACAAATGAGTTTCAATGCTGATTCTCGAAGTCAATACCCGCAGTCCGGTCCCGATATATGAGCAGATCGTAGATGGCGTGCAACGACTGGTTCGCCGGGGCGATCTGACACCTGGGACGGGACTGCCATCGGTCCGCCAATTGGCGAACGATCTGGAGATCAACCCGAATACGGTTGCGAGAGCCTATCGTGCGCTCGAAAGGGACGGCGTTCTCGAAACCGCGGGCAGGCGGGGAACCCGGGTGGCCCCCGAAGCGCGGGAGAACTCCCGAAGGTTACTGGCCGGGCGTCTCGATGAGATGGCGGACAGGATTCTCCGTGAAACAGCCCACCTGGGTGTTGATCCCGGCGACCTGATCGACGCCCTGGTGAAACGGTTCAGATCGATGCCCGAACGCGCTTGAAACCAAAGGAGAGCAACATGACCCTCGTGATTCTCGTCCTCGTTGTCCTGGCCCAGATCACCTTATTTCAGGTTCTCGCTGTTCTGGCGAATCGTTCGATCGTCCTCGAGGAGACGTCGAGGTTGACGTATTCGATTCCCAGGTCGGTGACCGATCACGCGCGAAAGGCGCCCGTCGTGAGGATGGGAATCGGGTTCTTTTTTGCGTGCGTGGTGCTTCTGGCTGCCTTTGGGCTCATCGACGATCGCTTGACGGCCCAGATGTTGATCGTTGGGGTGTCGGTGGGGTCGGCCGTAGTCTTTGCTGTAAGTCAGGAGCGCGACCGCAGAGTCATGCGTGATCTGGCCGATGCGGATCCGAATACGGGTGTGCGGCGAGCATCTCTCGAACGCCGAGCCTTCCGGAAGTGGTATCACCCAGCGATGGAGGCACTGCCGCTGCTGGCGTTTGTCGCCACCGCCGTTTTCCTGTTGAACGTGGGGTTTGTGTCCGGGTCCACGTTTTCAGGCGACCGGACGCGCGTTCTTATCTACTTCGGACTCCAGGGCGCGGTGGTGGCATGGGGCCTTTATCGCGGTATTCGTCCGGAGGCGGGCGTTGCTTCGATCGCGTCGTATATTCCGAGTCTCAGAAGAAATCCTGAGGTTTCCATGCGTCTTGGTGAGCAGTTGGAGGGAACGCAGTTGAGGTTCTTTCTACTGGTGAAGATCGGTATCGCCATGATGCTTGGGACTGTGATCGTAAAGAACGTCCTTCGAGCCGCGGGGAACCCCGCGGCAGCTTCATGGGATGTTCTTGGTTGGTGCATCGTTGCAGCCCTTGTGGTGGTGTATGCGTTCTATTTTCGAAGGGTCGGCCAGATCAGTCGTCAGATGCAGGATCAGATGGGGTGAGTCACCTCTGGACCAGTCTCCTTCGGCAGGAGAACTCGTCACGTGTGCTCGTCGACCGGACCGTGCCAGCGACCCGCCCCTCATCCCCGGCTTTCTGGGCCGCCCCTGGCGTCCCAGCGTCGCGCAATCAGCGTGGTCATTCAGTGGTCAATTGGAAGGTCTGTGACCACGCTGATTGTGCGAGCGGCGGCCTCTCTCTTAGCTGGAGCGCACTGTAACCAGCGCTGAACCCGTGGAGTGCCCGGCACGGGCATTGTGCGGAACGGGACGCGGCTCCGGAACGTCTTACCTGCACAATGCCGAGCCCGGCACGTCCCGGTGTGGCGCGGTTCTCGTGTGTCCAACTGCGGTTTCGGAGTCGGACGGTGGAGACGCTATGCACCCGGTACGCGCGGCGTGGTGCCATTTGTTGCATTGTTCGGCTGTGAGCGTCTCAGGCGAAGGTAGATCGTTGGTGCCGATCAATGCTACGGGTGGCACCGGAGGACTCGTCACGGGTGTTCCTCGACCGGATGGCGGCCGCGGCCGCGGCCACGGCCACGGACTCGGTAGGTCGGGAGAGGGAGCGGATCATCACGGGAACGGCCACGGCCACGGCCACGGACACGGGAACGGGATCGGGATCGGGAACGGATACAGCCACGGACTCGGACTCGGACACGGACTCGGTCGCGGACGCGGGTACGGGTAGGGGATACAATACCCCCATGGGTCATCTTGCCGGTAAACGCGCGTACCTCGATCTGCAACAACGACTGGACAAGATGCCGGTGGGGGCGCCGGCCCATCGGGCCTTTTTCGAGCTTCTCGAAGAGCTCTTCACCGAGGAGGAGTGCCGGGTAGCGGCGGGGATCCCATTGCGGTTGGCTTCGCTGAAGTCCATCGCCCGAAACGCCAAGCTCTCCAAGGACAAGACCCGCGTAATCCTCGACCGGCTGGTGACCAAGGGCCTCGTGGTCGATCTCCCGCGTGACGACCGGTCGACGGTCTACTACCTCAACCCCACGATCATCGGTTTTTTCGAGTTCTCGATGATGCGGATCCGCGATGATATCGATCAGAAGAAGGTCGCCGAACTGATGTGGGCCTATATGCGTGATGACCCCGAGTTGGGTTTCATGCGGATGCTCGCCGACGGCGAGACCTTTATCGCACGGCCGCTCGTCAACGAGGACGCCCTCGAGCCTGAAGTGTGGAGCGAGATCCTCGACTTCGACAAGGCTTCGGCCATCATCGAGGAAGCAGGTTCCTGGGCCGAGGGAATCTGCCACTGCCGCCACGTCAAGCTCCACCTCGGCAAGCGCTGCGACTACCCGCTGGACCACTGTCTCGCTCTCGGTACAGGAGCCGACTATCTCATTCGTGCCGGCATTGCCAAGGAAATCAGCAAGGAACGGGCCATGGACGTGCTGGTCTATGCCCGTGAGCACGGCAACGTCCAGATGGCGGACAACGTCCGCAACCGGCCGGGTTTCATCTGCAACTGCTGCTCGTGCTGCTGCGAAATGATGGAGGCATTCCGGACCCTGCCCGAGATGACCAAGGTCGTGAGCTCGAACTACATCGCGAGCTGTGACGACGAACTCTGCAGCGGCTGCGGCAAGTGCGCCAAGGCCTGTCCCATTGACGCCATCGCACTGGTGCCGGCGGACCCGACCGATCAGATCCCCAAGCGCAAGCGGCGGGCCGAGGTTGATGCCGTTCACTGTCTCGGCTGCGGGGTCTGCTACACGGCATGTGACTTCGACGGGGTCAAACTCGATGAGGCGCCGCAGCGGATCTACACCCCGGAGAACGTGATGGAGAAGATCGCGATCCAGGCCATCGAGCACGGCACACTCCAAGAGTTGCTCTTCAACGATCCCGGCAAACTCAGCCACCGGACCCTCGGCGCACTGCTCCGCACCCTGGTCAAGCTGCCGCCCGCGAAACAGGCATTGGCCAACGCACAGATGAAGTCGCGATTCGTGTCGCTTATCACCGGAACGTTCCGCAAGGGCGTGGAGAAGACCCCGGTCCTCGAGACTGAGGCCTGAGCGCAGGGGCCGTGCCCGCCCCACCGGTCATCGGGACGCCGAGGGTTCCTGCAAACGGAATCACCCTCGAGGAACGTAGGTGGTGGCCGGGGGCCGTCGTATCGGCCGCAGCGTGGGTCGCGTTGGTCCAGGTCGTGGCGTGGTACCTCGATCGTTATCCGGTTCCACGGACCCTCTGGGGAGACGAGAACGGTTACCTCAATTCGGCTCTGAGACTTCTTGCCGGTGACCCCGGCTGGTGGCTGGAACCGTTGTGGCCACCGTTGTATTCACAGTTTCTGGCCGGGCTGCTCTGGTTCGGCGGCGGATCGCTGGCCGTCGTCGTCCTGGTCCAGAACGCGCTGTTGGTCGCGACTGCGGTCCTTCTCGGGGATCTCGCCCGGCGTCTCTGTTGCTCGCGTGCCGCGGGGATCGCGGTTGTCGTCCTGACCCTCGGCTACCCGCCCCTGGTCGCGTTCAGCCACTATCTCTGGCCCGAGGTGCTCCACCTTTTCCTGTTCAGCGCAATGCTGTGGCTGATGGTCGTCCGCGGGGAGAGTCGAATCTGGTGCGCGGTTGCCGGAGTCGTCCTCGGGTTGGCATTGCTCAGCAAGAGCCTGCTGATGCCGTTTGTCCCGGTGCTTCTGTTGATGATGGTCTGGGGGAGCCGCCCGGGACAGGCGGTCGTCAGGATCGGGTTGGTGCTCGGTATGGCGGCCGCGACGGTGGCTCCCACGGTCGTCGCCAACGCCCATAGAACCGGCTCACCCATGATCGCCAACTCGGCCGCGTTCAATATCTGGGTGGGCCTCAACGATGTCGGTCGCGAGAGCTTCAGCCACGATGTGGTCTGGCCCGAGTACCAGCGATGGGAGGCCAGCGCCGAGACCTACGCCGATCGCGACCGAATTCTGCGATCTCAAATTCGTGAGTTCATCCGTGATCGTGGATGGTTCACCGTGCTCGGAGACCAGTTTTCCAAACAGTACTTCCGGCTGTTCCACGCGGGTTGCTATTTCATCGACCAACTCCCCGGTGGGGGTGCGCAACGACAATCGGAAGCCGGCTACCTCGGCGCAGGACCCGCATTCAGCGGGGTGGCAAGGGTGACGACAACGGCGACCATCCTTCTGCTCTTCGTGGCGTCCTCGGCAGGGCTTGTCCTCGGCGGCTGCCGGTCAAACCGATGGGTTCGGACCCTCGTCCTGTTTCTCGTTTTCAACCTGGTGCTCTTTCTCTTCCTGCACGTCAAGACGCGATACCGCATTCAGATGCTGCCGGCGGCGTTTGTCGGAGTCGGCTGCCTCGTGGCGTGGATCGAGGCGGGCTTCCGACCGCGCCCGTCACCGGCGCGCATGGCCGCGACGGGTGTCGTGATCGGGATGCTGATGTGGTTTGCGTTGGGGTGAGCGCGTCAGGGACCGCGTCCGAGTCTGCCTCCGAGTCCGCGTCCGATCCCGATCCCGATCCCGGACCATCGCACCTCCCCAGCTCACAGATCACACAGATGAGAGGGAGCGGACGCGGACGAGGTCTCGGCCATCGGGTACGGATACGGCCATCGGGAACGAGATCGAGAACGGGATCGGGAACGGGATCGGGCACGGGTACGGGTACTTGTGGGACCGGTATACTCCCTGGGTTGTGAAGACCGTACGTACCTCCCTGACGCTGATATGCACCGCACTGGTGTCGATGGCCTTGGCCGCGAGGCCGGCGGATGCCGACCCCGCGTTCAAGATCTACGTCGAGCACTCCGGGGTCTACGAAGTCACGTTCGAACGACTCGTTGAATCCGGTTTGGGAGGTCCCCTCCCGTCGGCGGCGATCGGTCTGCGGAACTTTGGCGCGCCGGTCGCCGTCTGGGTCTCCGATGGCGGCGACGGCCTTTTCGGGCCGGGCGATCGGGTGTATTTCATGGGAGAGGTCCTCCGTGGAAGCTACTCGTACCTCGACCCGTACTCGCGGTTTAACTGCTATCGGATGTCCTTTGACGATGAGGATCCGTGGCGTGGGGAGAGTCTCACCGCGGCCCAGACGCCGACCGACGATCCGGTGAGGTTCGTGGCGAAACACCACCTGGAGTCCGACCGGGTGATGGTGCGTTTCCGGACGAGAGCGGACGATCCGGGGGAGAGCTGGTACTGGGAACGGATTTCGGTGGCGGACAAGGAGCCTATTCGACAGGAACTCGTGTTCGAGGGGTTTGCCCGAAACGAAAATCACCAGCGCGGCGACGCACCCTCAGCCGTCGATCTCTCCGAGTCGATTCGCGAGGCTTCCCGGGAAGACGGGGACCCGGCCGGACGGATTCGCTCGCGGCTCCAATCGGTCTTCGAAGCGACGGCTCCAACCGAGAACTCCGTTCATCTTAGGCTGGGACTCAGGGGATGGTCGGAACCACGACACCGCGAACGGGCCTCCTTGCCCCACCACGAGATTGAAATCCTTCTCAACGGTGTTGCCGTCGAAAGCGCAACCTGGGATGGGAAGGATCATTTCATCCATGAGGTGGTGGTTCCGGCTGAACGAATCCTGAACGGGCCCAACGAACTCTCCGTCAAGATCCCGAAACGGGTCTATCCGGAGTCCGGCGATCTCGTGGTGGACGTGGTGCTCCTCAACTGGATCGAGGTGGAGTATGAGCACCTTCCACTGGTTGGGGATGATCAGCTCAGGCTGTTTCCGGTGGGCGACGGACCGGTTTACCGAGTGGCGGTCGAGGCGGACGACGCGACGCCCATAGATCTCTACCTGGCGAGCGGTGTGCGATACCGCAGCTCCGATAAATCGCTCGTGGCCGAGATCGAGGTGGACGAAGGTGGATTTGCGGTGCTCAAACCCTCCTCCGCCGCTCCGCCGAACGACGTGATTCTCGATCACCCGTCGGGTCTGCGGAACGATGATCAGCAGGTCGACTACATCATGATCGCCCACAGGACTCTTCTGGAGCAAACCCTGCGGCTTGCCGAGTTTCACCGTGGGCGCGGGCTTTCCGTCGCGGTGGTGGATGTCCAGGACATCTACGACGAGTTCAACTTCGGAGTCCTCGACCCGCGGTCGATCAAAGACTTTCTTCAGTACGCGCACTCGAACTGGCAGGCTCCTGCGCCCCGATTCGTCCTCTTCTCCGGGGACGCGAGTTGGGACTTCAAGAACCTTTCCGTCGATGACGCGAACTATGCGGATTGGACCTACCGAACCGGAGAGATGAAGCGGTTCGTCAAGAACAGCAGCACGAACTATACCGAAGGGGCCGATCTCAATCATCGAAACCTGGTGCCGACATCGAGCTATCCGACTCTCGAGGGTCACGCGGCGAGCGATACCTGGTTTGTCTGTCTCGATGACGGCGATTCGCTCCCGGACATGGCCGTCGGTCGGTTCCCGGTGGCGAGCGCGGAGGAACTCGAGCAGGTGATCGACAAGACCATCCGCTTCGCCTCCGCCCCACCGGTCGGGCCGTGGAAGCGCAATCTCCTGTTCATCGCCAATGAGAGCAGATCATTCCAGCGACGCAGTGATTCCACCGCCGAGCGGTACGGTAAACTCGGTTATCTCTCCACGAAGATCTACCCCCACCCTTCGGAGCCCGCCAACGAACACCATACCCAGCGGATCGTCGAGATCCTCGACGGCGGGGTGTTCGCGGTGCATTTCATTGGCCACGGCGGTCGCTATATCTGGCGCACCGGCCCGCCGGATCTGAAGAAGAATCACGATCTGTTCACCCTTGAACACCTCGACACCCTTGCCGACAATGACCGGCTGCCGGTGGTGCTCAGCCTGACGTGCTACTCGGCCCCCTTCGATCACCCCACCGCGGACTCCATCGGTGAGAAGTTGATCAGGATTCCCGGACGCGGCGCCGTCGCGGTCTTTGCGGCCTCATGGCGAAACAGCCCTTCGCCGATCATGGGTGAGACCCTGCTGGAGGAATTGACGACTCCCGGCAACACCATCGGCGAGTCCGTGATGCGGGCGAAACACAAGTTCAAAAGCGATGTCCTGGTCCAGACCTACAACCTGCTCGGCGATCCGGCGGTCCCGGTGGCCGCGCCCGGTCACTTTCTGGATCTTGACCTCGAACAGGCCGACGGCGGCCTGGTGCTGACGGTCGAGATGCCGGTGCCGGTCGAAACGGGCAGTTTGATCGCGGACTGGGTTGCCGCCGACGGCACCATCCTGCGCGAGGACCGGACCGAGGTCAGCGGAACCAAGTTCATGATCGCGCTGGATCCGGGAGTTCTGGAGAATCAGGATCAGCTGGCGGGTGTCCGGGTTTATGTCTGGGATGAGAAGCTCAAAATCGACGGAATCGGCGGAACGAGTCTCGCAGGGGATGGCGCAGTCGATGGGGAACCTGGAGACAACGAGGGAATCGCGGGCGGTATTCGTCGGAGAAAGTCCGCGGCCCCGGCCAACGGGCGATAGATGAAGAATTGCTGCTTGATCGTTGGTGTCGGGTTTGTCATCGGGATTCTCGGGGGCTGTGTTTCGTCAGGTGGAGATGACCTGCCGGCCGAACCGGCAGCGGTTCAGACGGCATCGGACGCGGCGCCAGACCATCCGGCGGACGAACCCTTGGTCAACACCCTCAAGTGGACCACCGCGAGCGAGGTGGATAATTTCGGTTTCGAGATCTTCCGCGGGCTCAGCGAAGACGGCCCATTCGAGAAGATCACCACCGACCCGTTGCCCGGGGCGGGGACGACGGATGAGCCGCAGAACTATGTCTTTGTCGACGAGTCCATCGATCCCAGCAGGGACTATTTCTACTACATCGAGAGCATTTCCCTCGGTGGGGTCCGAGAGCAGTTCAGCCCAGTCATCCGATCGCCGGCGAAAAAGCCCGCGGACGCCCGCCAGGATTGATTTCAGCCAAATCAAGAATCGGTCTGGAATTCGAGATTTCTCCCGAATTCGCCCTGATCGGTGCGTGTTGCGCATCACCGATCGCAGCGGTCAATGACCGCCATCCACTGTTTCGCGTGAGCCACACCACGGTTTTTCCAGCCTCTTTGAAATACGTTGATCGTGCGGTTGTGCGCGGAAAACTGATCAAGCGAGAGTGAGGCAGTGGTGATCGATACGCGGCAGATCCTCGAGGAGCTTCAGCTCAAGAACGTGTTGGCGACATCGGCGACGGGTGCGGTGTTTCTCGCCGGAGACCCGGAACTCGGGCGAGATGTCGCCATCAAGATGGTCAGCTGCGCGGTGCCCAAAGCTGAGGACAAGGTCAGGGGCCTCTTTCTCGAGATGGCCGAGGCCGCGAGGTCGATGCCCATTCATGCAATGCCCGTTTTGACCGACCACGGCCTGACTCCGGAAGGCGATGGTTTCATCGTGATGGAGCTTATCGAAGGTGAACCCCTGGATTCCATCGAGGATCTCTCCGCCTTCTCAGCCATCAATATCCTGCTCGATCTGCTTTCCTGCATCGAGGATCTGTCCCGGGTTGGTTCGGCGCACCTCAATCTCAAACCCGCCAACATCATTGTGATCAACCAGCCATCGAACGATGGTGCGATGGTCTTGGGATTCGGCACCAGCGCCACCCTCCTGCATGCGGGCTCCGGCGTACCGATCCCGGCCATCGATCCACACCTCGCGCCAGAGTTGGTCGAAGGCAATCTGCTGCCGTCGGATCAGGCGTGGAGATCCGACCTCTTTTCTTTTGGTGTCATCGCTTGCGGCGTCCTCGGCGCCGAGATCGAGGGAGACGGTCATGTCCGCCCCCGCGTCAGCTTGCCCGCCGCGGTGCGGTCGATGCTTCCCGAAGCCGAGCCTCTCGAGGAGATTCTCGGAACGATCATGGAGCCCAATCCCATGATGAGGGGCGAATCACCATCCGATCTCAGGGATCCCCTGATCCGCGCGTTGCCCGACCCGCCCGCCTTTGTCGCTCCCCCCACTCCGATCGAGACTCCACCACCCAGGGCGTCGTTCGATTCCAACAAGACGGACCCCGCATTCGACCCTTCCATGGCCTCTGGGGTGGCGGCCGAACCATCTCCGGAACCACCGATCCCCAATGCCGAAACGATGATGGTTGGCGCCAATGTCGCTGCGTTGGATGAGGACGGATGGCCCGAGGTTCTTTTTGATGACCCTGAATTGCCCGCGAGTCTCGATGATGCCGACCACAATGAGGATACGGATGTCCACAATCCGATCCCCGTCGATGTGTGGGTTCCGGATGCTGTCGGCGCCGGTGATGGCGGCCCTGCCGCGGTCGCCCCGGAGTTGCAGAATTCAACCACCGGAGGGCGCCGGGTCTCGCGTGTCGAAGTGGCGGTGGTCTCAGGAGTGGTGATCATTCTCGGGAGCATCATTGCCTTCACCTGGCCGTCAATCGGTGATGACGAGGGGCCCATCGCAGCAACGGCGGTCCAACTCGAAGCACGCGAATCCGCCGAGACGCTGGTCCCACCTCCACCGGACGACAACTTCTTCGACGATCTGCTGGCAATCCAGATGCTCGTTGATGCGGGCGATCTGGCCGGGGCGGCGAACGCACTGAACGCCCTCGACGATGGGGAAGGGTTTTCATTCAGCTCCGACGAGTTTGCGCTCTACGACAGCCTGGTCATGGCGGTTGCCGAGGCATCGGATCGGGGAGAGGCGATTGAGGATCTCCAGACCGGCATTGTCTATGGGAGTGTGAAGATGATTCGGCGTGGAGTCGCCGGGCTGAGCGGGATGCCACGGGACGAGATCTTGGAGATCGACGGCCTCAGCCGGGATCTCAAGCGCGGTCGGCAGGTGCTGGGTCTCCACGCGGACATGTGGGAGGCCCACAAGAACGGTGATTTTCTCCGAGCCGTCGAAAAGGCGGGGCTGCTCCAAGAGTTGCTGCCGGGATACGCCGGCGCTCCCGAGCTGAGGGAGCAATCGGCCGCGGCCTTGGAATCCGAGGCCGAGGCGTTGATTGCCCAGGACGAGTTCTCCAACGCGGTTGCCGTTCTCGAGGGCCTGCGGCAGGTCTGGCCCGCGCGCGCGGGCACGGCATCTCGGATCGCTTGGTGTGACGAGCAGATCGATCACAACCGACGAGAGGAGTCGTTGATCGCGAATGCCCTTGCCAGGGGCGATGCCGGCGATCCGGAAGCGGGTCTCGTGATTCTCGACAGAATGAACCCCGACCCCAGAATGCAGGGCGAAGTTGATCGCGCCAGGTCGGTGCTCGAAGCTCGCGTCGTTGAAATGGATGCGGGAGCGCCGGTCATCGAAATTGCCACCGCCGTGGAGCTCGGATTCAAGAAGAACGAGACGATCATCGTGCCGCTGAAGGTGACCGACGACTATCATGTCGCGAGGGTCGTCGTCCACGCTCGGAACGAAACCGATGACGGATACCTCCAGATTCCTCTGGAGCCGGCCGGGGACGGAATCTACAACTTTGTCGTGTCACCCGAGCTGCACGGCAACAAGAGCGTTCGGTTCTTTGTCGTCGCCAGGGATGCGAGCGGCAATGTCGGCCGGTTCGGCAGCCGGGACGAACCGCAAACGGTGACCCGCAAGAGGTGGTTCAAGAAATGATCACAGCTGCCGGCCGAGATCGGGACTGAACGCATTCGTGTAGTGCCGGATCTTCCAGAACGGGAATTCGCTCTTCCTTTCAACTGTGACGATGTCGAAACGGCAAGGACGATCCCAGAGATCGTTGCGCGAGAGATAGGCCGAGGAGACCCGGGTCAGGATTCGCCTCTTGTGGGCGTCGACCGCCCCGATCGCGCCGCCATAGAGATCGGTCGATCGCGCCTTGACCTCGACAAAGACGATTTCATGTCGTCTTTCGACGACCAGATCGAGTTCACCACCGGCGCCGCGCCAATTGCGATGACGCAGGCGGTATCCCTTGAGCAAGAGCAGCAGCAGCGCTGCCCACTCCCCTCGGCGACCAAATCTCTGACGATCCACGGGTCCTCACTCCTATTCTGCCGTAGAATGCGCCGGTGCGAACCGACGATTTCGATTTTGATCTGCCGAGTGAACTCATCGCGCAGGAGCCGGCCCCTCGTGGCGGGGCGAAATTGTTGCTCCTCGATCGAGTCGCCGCGGGAGTCGATCACCGTCAGGTAAGAGATCTCCCCGGGCTTCTCGAGCCGGGTGATCTGCTGCTGATGAACGATACGCGGGTGATTCCCGCCCGAGTCTATGCCAACCGCCGGACCGGCCGGCGTTTCGAGGTTCTACTTCTGCGCGAGCTCGAGGGAGGGGCGTGGGAGTGCCTGCTCCGGCCGGGTGCACGGGCCCGGGTCGGTGAGCGCTTGGTGCTGAGTGACGGTGGTGAGGTCATTCCGGTCGAGCGGCGCGACGAGGGCAGATGGGCCGTGGTCTTCGAGCCCCGACTCGAGCTCGAGCGACTCGATCGAATCGGTGAGATGCCCCTGCCGCCCTATATCAGCCGGCCGGGGGGAGCGACCGCCCTGGATCGCGAGACCTATCAGACGGTCTACGCTTCGACGCCCGGCGCGGTGGCGGCGCCGACGGCCGGTCTCCACTTCACCCGCGAGCTGCTCGACGAGATCGAGGACCGGGGCGTTGAGCGGGCCTTCGTGACCTTGCATGTTGGGCTCGGGACCTTCCGCCCGGTCACGGCCGAGCGCGTGACCGATCATCGGATGCACAGCGAGTGGTACTGCTTCTCTGAGCACACGGCGCGGGTCGTGAACGAGGCCGTCTCGACCGGCCGCCGAGTCGTTTGTGTCGGCACGACCTCTGTACGCGCGCTCGAAGGAGCGCTGGCGGCGGGCAACGGGCAGATCGAACCCGGAGAGGGTTGGACCGACATCTTCATCACGCCCGGATACCGGTTTCAGGGTGTCGGCGCCATGCTCACCAACTTCCACCTGCCCAAATCCACCCTGCTCATGCTGGTCAGTGCGTTCGCAGGTCGCGACCGCGCCCTCAATGCCTATCGGGAAGCGATCGCCTCGAAGTACCGGTTCTTCTCCTATGGGGACGCCATGCTCATTCTCTAACCCGCTAACTTCCTAACCTCCTCACTTCCTCACTCCCTCACCTCCTAACCCTGCACAGGTGGGAACCGACCCGGTTCCGGTCACCGAGTCGGCATAGGGGGGAGGAGAGTGTTCAGGGTGGGGAAGTTGGTGGGTGCCGGTTCTGCAAGAATCAAGGTTCGGGGTCCTCGGTTGAATCGTCGGGCCTTGAGACCGGGTCGTCGTCGAAGAGCACCCGCTGCCCCGGGGTTTCGAGGTCATCCATCTGGCCGCTCTTTGTGGCCCAGATAAAGGCGACCACACCGGCGATCGCGAGAAGCAGAGCAACGGGTAGGGCGATATAGACGGCGGACATACGTCAATTATGAATTATGAATTATGAATTCTCAATTGACATCGCAGGAGTTCTGGTGAGTCCGAGACGGAGTCTCTCCTAAGTAATTAAAAATTAAGAATTTAAAATTAAAAACTAGATGAATGTCTTCGCCCGGTACGAGCTCACGACGACGGTGATCGAACTCGCGGGCATGAGAATCGCTGCCACGAGGGGGTGCATGAGGCCCAGCATGGCCAGGGTCACGGCCACCGCGTTGTAGCTGAGCGAGAAAATCAGGTTTCGGCGGATGACACCCAGAGTCCGGCGCGATCCGTCGAGCAGCCGCACCAACGGTTCGAGTCCCGGCGTGCCGAGATAGACGTCGGCCGCCGCCAACGCCGCTTCGGCGCCGCCGTGGACCCCGATACCGACGGTAGCCGCGGCGAGAGCGGCGGCGTCGTTGACTCCGTCGCCAACCATCACCACCGGGCCCTTGTCCGCGGCCTGGCGGACCCGCTCGACCTTGTCTTCCGGGACGGCGCCGCCACGGCCCGACGAAGGGTCGAGGTGGAGTCGCTGGAGCAGTGTACGGACCGTTCCCGGATGGTCGCCGGAAAGGACCTCAATCTGCCAGCCGCGTGCCTTGATGGCGGCCAAGGCGTCGGCGGTGTCCGCGCGAACGGGATCGCCGAGCGCCGCCACCGCCTCGACCTTTCCACCGAGAACGATCACGATGGGGGTGAGTCCATCGTCGATGGCAGTCCGGATCTTTGAGGCTACCGCGTCGGAGAATTCTCCGACACGCTCCTCGGCGAAGGCCGGAGCGCCGACCAGGAGGTCGGTTCCATCGGTGAGTGCGGTGAGACCGCGGCCGGGGTGCTGTTCCACATCGGTCGGGATCGGAACGTCCGCGGTTTCCACTCCGTCGGTGAGGGCTATCGCGACGGGGTGGGTCGAGTGGGATTCGGCGGATGCGACGATCCGGCGTACGGCCTCGGTACCGTGCCATCGGACAACTGCCAGCCGGCCCTCGGTAAGGGTCCCGGTCTTGTCGAGGATCATCCGCGCCGGCCGGGCAAGACTCTCAAGGGCGTCGCCCCCCTTGATCAGGATGCCGGTGCGGGCGGCGTGGCCCACCGCGGCGCTGACCGCAAGGGGAGTGGCGAGACCGAGGGCGCATGGGCAGCTGACGATGAGCAGGGCAACCGCGTTTTCCACCGCCTGCGCGGGGTCGATGCGGAGCCAAACGGCAACGGTGATGAGGGCGAGGCCCAGCACCGTCAGCACAAACCAGCCCGAGATCCGATCGGCGAGCAGGACCACTGGTGCGCGGCGTTGCGCCCCCTCCTCGACGAGGCGGAGGATCCTTCCGAGCCGGGTGTCGGCTCCGGCCGATCGGATCTCGACTTCGAGTCGGCCGGACAGGCTCGTGGTGCCGGCGTGGATGGGATCTCCGGCCGCGACCGCGACGGGTCGCGACTCACCGGTGAGCAATGACAGATCCATGGTCGACTCGCCGATGAGGACGATGCCGTCGGCCGGGGCCGAATCTCCGGCCCGGAGTTCCATGACCATCCCCGGTTTGAGCGCGGCCGCCGGCATCTCTCGTATTCCATTGTCGTCCACGACCCGAGCGGTTGAAGGAGCCAACGAGAAGAGGAGTTCGGTGGCGCGGGCGGCTCGACGTTGCTGCCGCCGCTGCACCCAGCGCCCGATCAGAAGAAAGAAGATGAGGACCGTGACCGAGTCGAAGTAGACCTCGCCGTTGTTCCGTAATGTGTTGACCACCCCCCATCCAAAGGCGGCGAGGATGCCGATCGAGATGGGGACATCCATGTGCAGGGTGCGCGTTTTCAGCGCACCCCAGGCGCCGCGGTAGAAGACCTGGGCGCACCACAGGACCGAGGGCAGGGTCAGACCGAGACTGACCCATCGAAAGAGGGATCTGAAGGTGGGGGAGATGCCGTGGAAGTATCCGCCATACAGTGCGATGGCGAGCAGCATGACGTTGCCGGCAATAGCGCCCGCTATAGCGATGCGGATGAGTAGCGCACGGTCTTCGCGGCGCTCCATGTCGCGTGCCTCGACACCGTGAAAAGGGTGAGGCGAGTAACCGATGGAGTCCAAGAAGCGGGCGATGGACGAGAGCGGGGTGTCGTCGGGATCCCAGGCCACCGTCGCCAATGACCTGCCCACGTCCAGGCGGCACTCGGCGACCCCCGGAACCACCAGCGGCACCTTCTCCACCAGCCACACACAGGCGGCGCAGTGGACGCCCTCGAGGTAGAGCTCGATGGTGGTCATCCCGTCTTGTCGCCGACGACAGTAGAGCTCGGCGAAAGCTGGGTCGTCAAAATCTTCGTAGGCCGTGCCCCGCCCCTGGGCGGCGAGTTCAGGTGCGTCAATCCGATCCTTGAGATCGTAGTAGCCCTCGAGCCCGGCTCCATGGATGACGTCGTAGGCCACCCGGCAGCCCGAACAGCAGAACTGGAGTTCGGCATCGGAGTCGACGAGACCCGCCGGAACCGGCAATCCACAGTGATCACACGAGATCATCGAGGCATCATCTCATGGGCGCGGGCATTGATTCACCGCAAAGACCGCGATGATCGCAAAGACCATCGCAAAGGGCATCGCGTGGTTGAGCCATCGCACCATCGCGGGAGCACATCGAGGGTCGTAGAACGGGGTGCCATCTTTTGTCATTGTTCGGAGGAGAGGGTTGTGGTGATCGATGGTCGTTGGTTCCGAACAATGCTAAAGGTGGCTCCCGCGGCCACCAGCGATGAGAGCATCAACCTCAGAGGCGCGCTGAACAAGATTCTTTGATCGCCCTTCCCGTGCGTTGCCAGGCAGAATTTCGCGGCGAAAATGAGAGCCAGGCACGCGCCGCCGCACGCGCGTTTTCGCGGGCCGACGAGGCGTTTCGGGCACCCCCCCATCGCGCGCCCGGTGAGGTCGTCCTTCAATCCGGATGCCGTCATCCGACCCCTGATGCGATGACTTTTTGAAGTGTTTCTTTGCGATGGCCATAGCGGTCGTAGCGTTCTTTGCGTTTCAAAAACGGCGCTGAAGCCGTCACCACCGATCCACAAGGTCGTATGGCGCTCCGGAACCGAGGTCCCACTTTCAGAAGCGATGCTTTGTGGTGTCTTTGTGAGTCTTCGTGTTCTTTGTGTTTCAAGCTCGTGCGCGGATCATCACGAACCCACAAGCGGCGGTTGGACTGTGCGATGTCGTGTTCAGTCGTCGCAGCAGGGGAGCGGATCATCGGGCGACGGCACGTTGCCCTCGGTTGCGTGCTGGTGCTTGGTCATCGCGGCGAGCGCGGTGGTGGGTCTTCCGATGATGGCGTAGAGTCCGAGGGCGACCAGGATCACCGCGGTCACCGCGGGGATGTGGCGGCGTAGGGGGATGCTGAGGACCTGGGCGCCGAGACCGAGCGCGAGGAGGATCGGCACCGTGCCGGCCCAGAATACCGCCATGACGGCGATGCCGCCCAACGCCGATCCGGTGCCGGCTGCGGTGACCACGAATGCCCACAGCCACCCGCAAGGCAGCACTCCGGAGAGCAGGCCGACCACGGCTGCACGGACGACCGGCGGACGGTGTCCCACCAGCGAGATGCCGCGGCGCAGCCAGCCGGCAACCGTCGAGTTCGAGCCGTGCTTGAAAACCTTGACCCCGCCGATTTGGAGCAGGGCGAAGACACCCCAGACGATCATGACCGCCCCGGCCGCCACCGCGGCGACCCGCTGGACTCCCGCCAGCGAGCCCGCCAGGTCAAGGGCGGCGCCGATGGCGCCGGCGGCCAGACCGAGAATGGAGTAGGCCGCCAGCCGGCCGCCCGAGTAGGCGGCGTGGCTGAGCAGGCGGCGCGAACCGCCCGAACCGTCGGCCCCGGAGTAGAACGCGACGAAACCGCCGCACATCCCGACGCAGTGCAGACTGCCCAGGAGCGAAGCGACGAAGATGGTGGTGAGGAGGGTTGTCACTGCTTGAAAGCCCGTGCTAATTATGAATTATGAATTTTGAATTATGAATTGCGCTGCACAGGTTCTTCCATCGTGAAGGTAGCGAACTGCGATGCTCATTCATAATTCATAATTCATAATTATTCTGGGATCTCCGTCCAAACGTGTCGCATGTCGCGGTACGTGAAGAGGTCGTCGCCCCGTGTGACGGTGAAACGAAACTCCCACAGACCGTCCCTGCGCAGGGGCATTGTCGTTACGTAGCCCGATTCCGCGCCGCTCACCGTCGCTGTCAGGATGTCGTCTCGTCGGGCGTTGGCAAAGGCTTCCACCGCGACTGCCGCGCCGGTGACGGATTCCCCATCAGCCGAGGTCAGTTCGACGCTCAGAGTCGGGTACTGACCCGCATGGGCGGGTTCAACCGTGAACTCCAACTGCCACCCGAGTTCGGTATTGGCGCGATCCTGCGCTCGTTTGTCGTTCCAGTTGAGCGCCTTCTGGTAGTAGTCGGGTTCGACGGCGTAGGACTCGTTCGAGGT
>RCNF010000627.1_pt1 | contig 18174 bp, 13 predicted proteins | sample 2041311 | NCBI WGS metagenome assembly RCNF01 (sample SAMN09708228, study PRJNA481090) | Marine sediment metagenome, whole genome shotgun sequencing project. | biome: marine sediment; feature: ocean; material: sediment; isolation source: Sewage treatment plant 2 marine sediment (STP2) ... | reverse complement strand
ACCATCAAAAAGACAGGGAGAGCAACAGCTTTATCAATGCTGAATTTCAAATGTCCGCTGGCTACCCTGAGCAGGAGAATAACACCTATCAAAATCACGAATACGAAGTTTGAGTTCCCCCATGACACGGAAAAAGGGAACGGATAGAAAACCAGCAGAAACCACAGGGAGGCAGTAGTAGAAAAACGCCAGAAAGTAAGAGCCAGAACAGACCCGACGACTGCTTCAATCACTCTCTTGCCGGGATCATAGATCTGGGTACCGAGAAGAGATCCCACTCCAATAACAAGGACAAGGGTCTTCAGTCCGGACACATGTCTCCTGAAAAACCCGTTGGAGTCTTTACGTGTAATCAGTTGGTTATTCGTCTCTTTCATACGATTTAGGACTTATGCAAAAAGGATACCCTGATAATATATGAATTTGATTTCAGAAAAGAATCGTTCCTCCAGGCTGTTCGGAGTTAACCTGTTATTATTAAGGCTCTTATCCTGATTTCATCGTTTCTGCCAAATGAATATATCGATCTACCATCTTCGAAATGGAATAATTATCCCGAATAAACGCCCTGGATTCCTCGAAAATCCGGCTTTTCTGTTCAATGCTGAGCCCCAGCAACTCACTGATAGCGCTCTCCAGCTCTCTGCTGTCGGAGATAGCCGTGAGTTTGTGATCAGTCAATCCGGAGAGAATGTCCCTGTTGCCTGGATTATTCGTCGCGGCAACCGGAATCCCGAAAGAAAGAGCTTCCAGCAGGCTGTTGCTGCTCGATTCGCGCATGGACGAGTTTACGAAGACAGCTGCTTCACTATACGGAATATCTTCGAACTGGACTTCTCCCTTCAACTCAAAGTTCTTCTCCAGACCGTTCCTGACGACAAAAGCCCGCACTGCCCCCTTCATATCGCCTTCGCCAACCATGACAGCATTGTAGCTGTCATCCCGGCGGATAACATCACGACAGGCTTCTGCAAACGATATGGGATCCTTGACTTCCTTGATAGAGCCTACATACAGGATGGTCCTGTTGTCGAATGAAGGCTTGTGATCAGGCAGTGGAATCCCGTTGTGGATGATGACGATCTTGTTCCTGCTCGTGATCCCGTTCTCGAGCAGCAATTCCGCCGTATTTGAACTGTTCGTTACAACCCATCTGCATCCACTCGCCGCGATCCTGTATTCCTCCGCCAGACGCTCATCGGAGGCAAAACGGATCCCCCTGACATTGAGGATAAGATCGCACCCTGTATTCGCCCCGATGCAGAGCATGGCATGCCCGCTGTTATATGCGATCAAATGATTGATTGCACGTTTCTTACAGTGATATTTGAGAAGGCTCCGGCCGATCAGGCCCGTGCGCCTGGTGTGATAGAGGTATCTGTGCTCAAGCAATCCGAGTTCCAGCGCTCCCGCCCCCCTGTCTTTTCTCAATCCTGAGATAAACAGGGTGACTTTGATGCCTCGTTTCGTCAGTTCTTCGGCCAGAAGAACGGCCTGCTTCTCCATACCTCCTATCTTGTGTATCTGCCCTATAACCAATCCGAAATGCATCGTTCGCATACCTCGCGGGACCAGGAATATGGAAAGTGCTATACAGTATCAAGTATTTGCTATTAATATTAACACACAATCAGAGAATCGGTTCAGTCCCTTTTATTGACTTATTATGAACATCTTAGAATTAGCCCGGCAACACCATAAAGCATCGAGAAGTGCTGAATTCAGGGGATTCGACATATATGACGGCCTGAACAGCGCGATATTCAGAAAAACCCCGCTTTTCAGGTCAAGGCTGTGCCGTCTGGCCTGGATCCAGTTCTTTAAACGGTCACCTCTGAACCTCCGCCGCCTCGCTCTTGTGCCTTCGGGATATAACTCGAAAGGTCTGGCCCTGTTCATACGAGGGCTGGTCAATCTGTACAAACTGACTGAAAACAAAGACTATCTGAGCGATGCATATAAGCTGGCTGATATAATCCTCTCTCAGAAAGCAGAGGGCCGGGATTACTTCTGCGTGGGATACAACTTCTTCTGGGAAGCGAAGGCATTCTCTGTTCCGGCATTCACACCAAACATGATCGTCTCCGCCTTTACAGGCCAGGCATTCCTCGACCTCTACGAGATCGATGGAGACGAAAAATGGCTGGATTACTCCCGCCAAACAGGGATATTCGTCGAGAAGGAGCTCCTGCTGTCTGAATCTCAGGATGAGATAGTCTTCGGTTATGTCCCCAGCGAGAAAACCAGGGTCCATAACGTCAATCTGATAGGGAGCAGCCTTTTTGCCAGACTGCATCATCACACTGGAAGCGAAAGATTCGCGGATTTATCCAGAAAATCCGCCCGGCATACAGTCAATTCCCAGCGGGATGACGGCGCATGGTTATACGGCGACAATACGCATCACAGGTGGGTGGATAACTTCCACACCGGCTTCAATCTTGTGGCGCTCAAGAGCGTCCAGAAGTATCTTTCTACTGATGAATGGCAGGGCAACATCGATTCAGGACTGGCATATCACCTGAATCACCATTTTCTCGAAGATATGACTCCTAAATATTACGACTCCGGATTGTATCCGATCGATATTCACAACTTCGCCCAGGGAATAACCACACTGATTACGTTCGGTTACGCGGATAAGGCCCGGGATTTGCTTCAACGATGCATTGACCTGATGTGGGATAGCAGAAAGCACTACTTCTACTATCAGAAGACAAAATGGTACACGAACAGGATCAATTACATCCGCTGGAGCCAGGCTTGGATGTTCTACTCGCTGACGGCATATCTCCTCAGCGGGCACAGTGAACAGGATTGATGATGGGTATCGTAAAGAAAACGCAAAAATATATCCTCCGGTCACTGTACAGGCGGAAGTTCAGATCGTGCGGAAATAATTTCAGATGGGACCCTCGTTCCAGCGTCTTCGCAAAACCGGGATGCGCCGAGATCGGCAGCAATGTATTCCTGGGCGAGGGATTTCATATCTCGGTACATACATCCCTGAAGATAGGCGACGGAGTGATCGTCGGCCCCAGATTGATAATCGTAGGCGGGGATCACAAATTTGAAGAAGTAGGCAAAAGGCTGCACGGACAAAAGGGAGGAATCGATCTCCCGGTTACAATCGAGCGAGACGTATGGATCGGCGCAGCAGTGACCATTCTCAAAGGTGTAACGATCGGGGAAGGCGCGGTCATCGGAGCGGGCAGCTTGGTGACAAAGAGCGTCCCACCATACACCATCGCCTTCGGCCATCCCGCCAAGCCCGTAAAGAAACGCTTTACTGACGAAGAATTATTGCGGCACCTCGAGATATTGCAATATGATAGGCAGCACATTGACAAGATCATTGAAGCCCGGAACGGGTACTATGCAGGTACAGAGAGATCTGGACAACCCAATGAATGAAACGGTGGAAAATGAAGCAACTCATTAAAAACAACAAGTCAGGCGAACTGACGATCAAGGAGATCCCTGTTCCCAGTATCCGGGATGGGCACGTTCTGGTTCAGAACCACTATTCGGCGATCAGCATCGGGACCGAGAGCGGATCAGTCGATATTGCGAAGAAGAATCTCATCCAGAAAGCTCAATCGAGACCTGCGGAAGTCAAAAAAGTACTGGCCATGATGGAGCAGGAAGGCATCCTGTCGACTTACAAGAAAGTCATGAACAAACTCGAGCTGCCCTCTCCCCTGGGATACAGCTCCGCAGGAGTCGTACTGGAGATCGGCAAGGGCGTCGAAAGATTCAAAAAGGGCGACCGGGTGGCATGCGGCGGGTGTGGGCATGCGGAAGTAATCGCAGTTCCGGAGACCCTCTGTGTGAAAGTGCCTGATGATGTCGATCTTAAACACGCCGCGTTCACGACTATCGGAGCGATTGCGCTTCAGGGTGTCCGGCAGGCCGGTGTCAGACTGGGAGAGAATGTTGCCGTGGTCGGCCTCGGGATAGTAGGACAGCTCACAATGCAGCTGATTGCCGCCGCGGGGGCAAATCCCATCGGAATCGATATCGACGGGAGTATTGTTGATATTACGAAGAACCTGGGATTCACGGCCTTTAACAGGAGCGAGCCATCGATCGAGGACAAGATCAGGGCCCTGACTGGAGGATATGGCGCGGACTCTGTGATTCTGACGGCAGGGACCTCCAGTAACGATCCGGTCGAGTTCAGCGGCAAGATTGCCAGGGACAAAGGTACGGTCACGGTAGTCGGAGCAGTCGGAATGGACCTGCCAAGAGAGCCTTTCTACATGAAGGAATTATCCTTCAATCTATCCCGTTCATACGGCCCAGGAAGATACGATACCAATTACGAGGACAAGGCGAGGGACTACCCTATCGGATTTGTCAGGTGGACGGAAAACCGCAATATGGAGGCGGTCCTCAGTCTTCTCGACAAGAAAGCCGTTGTCATCGACAATCTCATCACTGGCGCTTACCAGTTTCCGGAAGCTCCTGAGGTTTACGAGAAGATTCGAACAGCGGATGAGCCGGTTATCGGAGTCGTTCTGGAATATGACAGGGAAGTCGATACATCCAGCTGGATGCAGCTCTCTCCCGAGAAACAGAAGTCTGCAGGCACTGAATTCAGGACGGGATTTATCGGCGCCGGAAGCTACGCTCAGAAATTCCTCATTCCTTTCCTGGACAAGGAGAAAGAAGTGAGTTTCGCGGGACTTTCAACCGCCACCGGTATGAACGCCGACCATATAGGGAAGAAATACGGATTCGACTATGTCACGACCAGGGCCGAGGATATTATCGAAGACGACTCGATAAACAGCGTGTTCATTGCAACCAGGCACAATCTTCACGCGAAATTCGTTATCGCGGCACTTGAGGCGGGCAAGCACGTCTTTGTCGAGAAACCTCTCGCCATCCGCGAAGATGAGCTGAAGGAAATAAAGAGCGCCTGGGAAAAGTCGAACGGCTCTCTCATGGTAGGATTCAACAGGAGATTCTCTCCCCTGCTGATCAAGACAAAGGAATTCTTCAAGAACTCCGTATCGCCCGTAGCGATCAACTATCGCGTCAACGCGGGACGCATACCCTCCGATTCTTGGATTCAGGATCCGGAGGTCGGAGGCGGCAGGATCATCGGCGAGGTGTGTCATTTCGTAGACCTCTGCACCTTCCTTGCAGGTTCAGAGATCGTGGAGATACATGGAAAGAGGATGGACTCACCAGAGAATAATCCTCACGATGAGGACACACTGGTGGTTTCCATCAAGTACGCGAATGGATCGGTAGCCTCCGTATCTTACTTCTCTAATGGAGACTCAAAACTTTCCAAGGAGAGGATCGAGGTATTCGGCGAAGGTTCCAGTGTTGTCATAGATGATTTCAAGAGCGCTGAGTTGATAAGTGGCGGTAAGATCAAAAAAATCAAACTGAGCGGTCAGGACAAGGGACAGAAGAACCAGATCGAATGGTATATCAAGGCGCTGAAATCGGGGACTCCCCTGATACCGGCGGAAGATTTGTTCTCTGTAACTGAGGCTGTTTTCAGGATATAGATCAGCTTGATACCAGCATTTTCCTGTACAGATCGATATGTTCCTCAATCATCCTGTCGAGGCTAAACTCCCTCTCTATCTTCTCTTTTCCGCGAGTTCCCATGCTCGCCCTCAGAGTCGTGTCATCCAGCAGAAGTTCTATCTTTTCTCTTAATATATCAGGAGATCTCTGAGGAATCAGGAATCCCGTTTCACCATCAACGACCAGTTCCCGGGTACCACCACCGTCGGATGCGATCACCGGTTTCCCGAATGCCATGTATTCCATGATAGAGTTTGAGATGCCTTCTCCGTGCGTACTCAGATCCGTCAGAAGCACCCCGATATCGAAGGTGTTCACTATCGACTCCACGTCATTCCTTCTGCCCGTCAGAATGATCCTGTCGTTAGACTTTGTCATTCCCTTTATACGCTCATAATCCCGGCCGTCACCGATGCAGACGAATGTGACGTCATCCCTGGTTTCAGTGATCCTGCTTCCAGCCTCGATCAGGGAAACGTAATCCTTGTGGAAATTGAAACCGGCTACCATGCCGATCACAAATTCGGTCTTGATCCCGAGTTCATCCCTTACACTTGAACTCTCTTTGAGGTTTTTCATCCGCTCGGGATCAAATCCGTTATGCACCACGTTGCCCTTGCCTTCAGGAACATCATATGCCTTCAGGCCCGCATAGGAATTCGATTGTATGACGTCAGAGAAAGGAAAGGATATCCGGGATCTTATCGACTGCGACAGGCTCAGAGTCTTTGGAGCATCGGCGATGGCAGCGTTGATCAACTTGATCTTGAGCAGCTTTGCGGCAGGAATAGCGTATATCGCTGGCATCGATCCCCAAGCGTGGATTATATCAGGATTCCAGTGCTTGCATATCCTGTGAATCTTGAAGAATACGAGTGGATCCTTCTTTATCTTTCTGTCGAGCACGATAACTTCCGTACATAAATCGTGGACTTCCCTGTAATGGATGACATCAGACAGCAACACTATTCTGGCGGAGATGTCGGGATTGTCATCGATACCTCTGAGCAACTGTATAAGGCGGCGTTCCTTCCCCCCTGCGCCAAGCTGGTCGATGATATAGAGGACCTTCGTCTTTTCCATTTCAGCTATCCTATCAGGAATTTCAATCTATTTGCCGACCAGTTTTCCTTGCAGGTACTGGTCCTCCGTGAGGTCGAAGAGCTTTTCTTTTCTTCTACAGAAGATTCCGTCTCTGATATGGTAGAAACCGATTATCGAAAATCCGTTTCTCATATAACTGATGATCGAGGGATAATTCTTGCTACTTATACCCGTAAATATCCTCCTGATCCCCCTGTCCCGTTCTGCTCTGACAATTGATGAGATCTGGAATCTGTTTATCCCCCTGTTTCTATACTTGTGGTTGACGAATACCGGCCCGAGCCAGATCTCGTCCTCGGCGAGCATTATCCTGATGTTTTCATTAATATCGTAGCTGCCGGATCGAGCGCACCCGTAGGCAATAATATCCTTGCCGTCCACTACGACGAAGAGCCTGTTGCCGTAGTTCAGCCATTTCGCCGCTTTTTGATTATCGATCCTGCCCAGTATCGTGAAGGAATCAAGCTGTTCTTCATCACTCAGCCAGAAGCTTTCATATTCGATATTCCCGGTTTCGAAATTCCACTCTCCGTCATTCACAAAAAGAAACGTATCGGATGGTCTCAGGCCTATCCTGTACCCGGCATTGCTGGCGATCAGGAAAAGCGTCTCCCTTATCCCGTCGTATCTTACCGCCTTGCTCAGCCTGCTGCTCATATCAGTTTCTTATCCTTCTGACGATCTGGTAGAAAAATGGTTTCAGGTCCCGTATATCCCAGATATCAAGGATCGAACCACTCATGGATTCAAATAGCAACCGGAAGTTCCTGGATGACGGGTTCAGGACCATAGCTTTGAAGTTTCTCAGGATATTTACCCATTTACATCCATCGTGTCCCTCAGTAGCTTTTTCACCCATAACCACTTTAATGATGTCGGGGGATTTTTGCTTCAGGATCTTTATCCATCCCCAGGTGCGGGGATTGACTTCCAGCAGGAAGAAAGTGCCGCTGCTCCTGTCATACTTGAACTCCGCTTCACCAAATCCTGAGAATCCGGTCCGACTGAAGAGAGCTCGAGCTTTCTCTTTCAGGCTCTCAGACTGTTCGCCAGTATATTCGACTACGTAACTGGAAAATCCCATCGGGTACTGGTTTTTCTGCTGCACAAGGATCCCGGCCAGGCAGTTGCCATCAGCAAAATAGCCCCCGTAGGATATATTTTCATCGAAATCGCTTCCGAGATATCTCTGTATTGTGATGTGGTTCTTCTCCTCTTCACTGTACTTTTCCTCAAACCGCTGCAACTGGTTCCTGTCAGCCAGGACTGCCGTCTTGAAATCCGGCTTTGAGAAGAGATGGATATCCTCGTTCCATTTCGCGATGACCGGGTATAAGACATCGTCAACATTTATTCTGGAAAGCAGCGGAGAATCGAGTACCTTGATCCCGACTTCCGTAGCCAGACGATATGTTTCGAGCTTGTTTGTCAGCAGCTTTGCCGAATCATACGGGGAGGGCATTACATCAAACATCTCCCACAGGTCAGGGAAATTCCTGATCAGATAGGAAAGGTAGTAACCGCTTGTCAGGTGACATTTCAGCTTATCCGTATTTGCCCTGGCCAATTCAGTGAGCCGTTTTACTATATCCTCTTCCTTCGATATAATGATCTTTTCACCGAACTTCGAATGAGCGGCTATCTCATCCTTCCTGCCGATAGCGATAATGTCATAGCCATTCCTTGAGAATTCACGCAAAAGGAAAAGCCCTTGCGGTCCCAGTCCGACCAGCACGATCATATTTCGGTTTTTATAAGGCATTATCTATTCTGGATTCGATCCGCTTAACGACATTCGATGCCAGGAAATGGTCCTTCGCATGTTCATAATTGAAGATGCTCATGGAACGCCGGGATTCTTCGTCTCCTATCAGTCTTTCAAGCCTGTCTGCCAGGTTGTCGGGAGATGATTCATCCAACATGTATCCCATTTTTGTATCCTCGAATATATCAGGTATGCCCCCGACCGCCGCCACAATGGACGGAATCCCAAATGACAACGCTTCCAGCAGAGAGATGGGACATCCCTCTGTCCGGGAAGGAAGCAGATAAATATCGGACTTTCTGTAGATCTCTATTTTCCGCTCTCCACTGACGAATCCGGGGAAATCAATATCCAAGCCATCGCTTTTAGCCTTCTTGATCATCCCTGACAGTTCCGGTCCGACTCCGGCAACGGTAAGGGTTACATCACTGAATCTCTCTTTCACCATCTTATACGCGTCGATCAGCTCGTATACTCCCTTTTCCTTGATTATCCTGGAAAGAAACAGAAGGTTAATCCTCTTATCGAAACTCCTCTCATCGATATCGCTCACAGAGAAATCTCTCAACAGCTCATCGTCAACCATAGTGTTCTCGATAAAGATCCTGCTGTCGGGAATACCCCACTCGACCAGCTTGTTCTTGAACTCAGTAGCAAGGACGAATATTACTCGCGACTTGATGAGACAGCCGATGAAACGCTCTCTGAGCTTCGAATCGCCTTGAATAACCTTTTCATAATCCTTGTTCCATCCGTGAATGAATGTTACTTCGGTTTTGATATCTGTGTTCATGTGGAGATACAGAAATCTCTTTATCGGATTTTTTCCGAGGGATGGATTAAAGAACAGTATGGCGTCAGTGCTGCTTACGTTCTTCTTGTGAAGCAGGTAGTTCCATTTCCTTCTGATTCGTATTGAAGCGCTGTCCCTGTTGATCCTCAATCCATCAATATCATTATTCCTGATGTCGATGAGCCGGTACCTTTCCCTGTCCATGTACTTACAGTAAGTGACAAGAAAACTGGTTACACCACCCACTCTGGCCAGATGGGATGGAAACGGGATCATAAAATCTTTCATGTCTGTTCCATCACTGATTTGACTGCCTCTAACATCGTAATAAATCTAACGTGGCGCTTACCGGCATATCTAAGGAATTTCATCAGGGAATTTTTGCGCAGGAATTCCTTTGAATGTCCGATCATAACAAAGGGGTGAGGAATGAAATCCGATCTCTCAGCGATCTCTTCGGCTCTTGCATAGAAATCTTTCATCTTCCAGTATGAGGACAGACTGAAATCCCACGGAACGGATTCGCCCTGCAGATAATATTTGATACTGCTTCTGAAGTCTTTGTTGTCTGTTTTCTGCTTCAGCCGCATAAGCGCGTACTGGGCATTCTTCATCTTGGTCCTGATCCTGTGATAATCGAATTTTTTATATCGCTTCAGCGATATGGCGAAGATGGGAAACTCAACGAGGGAATAGCTGCTGGAATGACTGTCACTGAGATTCATCAGGTCATCATCATTGACAAACCAGTATGGAACGGAAGACGGAATACTGCCGTAGTCAAAAAACGAGTAACCATCATCAGCCCGGGCACCGGGAATGATCGAGCTGTCAGCTATGATCCCCGCAGAGCGCATCGCGTGGCAGATCTCCTGCGATGGGTAGATGTTGAAATCAGCTGCCCTCATGATAATACAGCGATAGCTGTCGTCCAGAGGCCTGATGATGCTCTCGATTGTTTCTTTGCCGAGTCTCAGCAGTTCTTCTATCGAGTATCCGCACTCTTCCCTGTTGACAAGTGGAAGGCGCCAGTATTTCTCGTCAACCATCCAGCCGTTCTCATATTTTGCGTTTATCCATTGGGGATGGAGATGGAGTTGTATATCGTGTCCGTCGCGGAATGCTTTCTGAAGTTGTGCTTCGATCGCCATGACGGGATCCTCGGCATACCCCATTCTGTTGCCCCGGCCCCATTCATCTCTGATCTTGATGTATTCGAGGACCTCGAAGAAGATCGTGACCTTGATATCTTCATGCGCGCAGATATTGAGAAAATCCTCAGTAGGACCGATCATGTGCTTGAAGACATTACCGGATCCTTTTCCGAAGATCTCATAGTCCAGAGTTAGAATCAGTTCCATCATGAGTTCTCGTCAGATTGGAATCAACAGATTCACCGGTGTTAAATCGACAGGATGATATCCACAACTTTTTCGATAAGTCCTGTATTCTCATCCTTGAAACTGTCACCAATCACCCTTTTAGAGAAATCGAGCGCGTCCAGTTTCTCCAGATCATCGATAAATGTCAGACGACCCTGTTTCTGAAGGTATTCATCCAGATACGGCTTCCTGCCTGTGAAAATGCTGTAGGTGGGCACTCCCAGGAGAGCAGCTTCTCGATTCATCGTTCCCCCGCCACTGATAAATACATCCGAATTCCAGGCAAGCTGGAGACCATCCACGGCTTTCTCGAGGAAATTCAGTCTTCCGCTGATGTTCTCTTCCAGAAATCGTCTGTCCCTATCCGTTCTGCCGATTATCAATGGGTAGATCTCTTCCGATCCGGAAATGCTGTTGAGAATCCTGGTCAGGATCTTTTCGCTCATCGAATCGTGGTAATTACCTTCCATGGCAGGGGGCCGGACGGTTACCAATATGCAGTCGTCACTGATGCCAAGTTTGCTCCTGAATCCTGGCTCAGGCCGGAAACTTCTCAGATAAAGCTGTTCCTTGAACCCCGGATATCTCAGCACCTTCTTTGTGTTGATACCAGCGGATGCGAGTCTCGACTCGGGAATATACTCGGGAACCAGTATATAGTTCGAGAAATTATTGAAGATGAACGATTCGGTATATTCGTAATCCATCATCACTATCGATCGTATACCGAGTGTTCTAGATGCTACAAGCTGGGTCCTCGAACCGTGGCTCAAGGCAAGATCCACTCCCATGCTTTTTATGTGCTTCCTCAGTTCCCCGGACCTCTCGAATAGATTCTGCACCTTTCTGAACTTGTTCTTCCCCCCGTGTCTGCCGATCAGTTGATGCGGGATCTCCCAGAGTTCGAGAAGGTTCTTCGTCTGTGCATAATCCCTCGCAGTGATGACACTTTCCACCCCCCGCCTATCAAGTTCCCCAATCACCGGGCGGAACAGCGGAACGTGCGGCGAGTTGTCCAAATCTATCCAGATTTTCTTCATTGTAATATATCTAACATTCTCAAGTACTTAAGAGTGGAACTCGGGAGTGTGCCTGTGCAATAATCGCGCCCGATCTATAAGTTATCGAACTGTTTTCAGCGTAATGCATTAAACTTTATATAATAATTTCCAGATAAGTGCAATCGGCAAGTTAGTTGCTGATAATGACGATATGGGATATTATCATTCGGTTGTCGGCAGATTGTGGTAAAAATTGTCGTTAAATCGGACAATCGATTCTCGTTTAGCGAGTTAGGGGCCTGACTAGCATGTCAGATGATTTTAATAACTCTCTTACCTCAGTAGCCAGAGGTGCGGGGATAATATTTACCGGCATGCTCATCGGAAATGTCCTCGGGATACTGAATCAGATTATACTTGGCAGATTGATGGGCCCGGAGATATACGGAATCTACAATCTCGCACTCAGCGTCGTCACGATAGCATCCACACTGGCAGTCTTTGGTTTCTTCGGCTCCCTTGCGCGGTTCATCCCCTTTCATCTGGAAAAGGGCGAAGGGGATAAGGTAAGAAGCACCATCGATTTCAGTTCGATCTTCGTCCTTTCCACCGGAATCATATTCGCTGTCTCCATCCAGTTCCTCGCCGAGCGTATTGCTGTCGGTGTATTCAAAGAGCCCGAGCTCGTAACACCTCTAAGGATATTCGCGGCGGGCATCCCGGTTCTCGGCCTGCAGACGGTCATGCGGGGAATAACGAGAGGCTTCAAGGCTGTAAGATACAATGTCATCATATTCAACATCGGTGACAGAGTAATCAAGATCGTGCTCTTCCTTATGTCACTGACGTTCGTCTCCCGCCTGTACGGAGCTATCGCGGCCCATATAACAGTTGCTGTGATAACGATAATCGCCACCATGTGGCTGATCAGGCATCGAATCTTTCCCGATTACAGAAAGCTGAGCAGAACACCTGTCGCGAAGGAGATGCTTTCATTCTCCTGGCCCCTGGCGCTTACCGGATTTACTTTCCTTTTCGTTTCAAAAACCGACAAGGTCCTGCTGGGATATTTTCTGGATTCGAAAGATGTCGGGATCTACTCCCCTGCCCTGGTCATAGCCGGCCTGCTCATTTTCGTGGCCACCGCCTTCAAATTCATGTTTCTGCCGACCGTTTCGGAATATTTTGCCAGAAAAGATACAAGCGGCCTCGAGATGCTCTTCAAGTCGACCTCGAAATGGATATTCCTGATCGTACTGCCCCTGTTTCTACTTATCCTTCTCTTTCCGCGGGAGGTCATCAGGTTCCTGTACGGCGTCAAATATACTGAGGGGTATCTGGCCCTGATAATTTTGTCTATGGGCATAGCGTTGAACGACTTCGCCGGAACGGCGGGAAATATTCTCGTAGGTGGAGGGCATACGAAATTAAATCTAGTCTGCGAAGTCATCGCGGCGGTTACAAACATTATACTGAATATCATCCTGATTCCGAGGTTCGGGATCGTGGGCGCGGCCGCAGCGACGGGGATCTCGTATACAACGAGAAACATCTCTTCACTGAGTTTCGTTTACGCGACTCACAGGATGCATCCATATAAGGCAAACTACCTCAGCATCCTGTTATCAGGTCTGATCACGGCAGGTATTATATACGTGCTGAAGATGTATTCCCCATTCTCCTGGCTCATCAACATGCTGGTACTGAGTGTCATCTTCATCCTGATCTTTTTGGTTCTGGCGGTCATTATGAGGAGCTTTGATCAGAATGACAGGGTTGTTCTGGAAGCCATCGAGAGAAAATCAGGAATAAATCTGGGCTTCATCAAGAAATTTATCTAGGATGTCGGTGTGTTGAGATTCTTGTCGAAATCTTTCCTCCATCTCCTCCGGCCATCTCGTATCAGGAGACTGGCCGAACTGAACAGGAGCCAGTATCTTCCACTCGAATCAGTCAGGGAACGGCAGGAAACAGGATTCATAAAGCTCATCAAACATGCCGGATCACGTGTCCCGTATTACAGGGACATCCTGAAGGACCTGGAAATAAGGACTCTTGACGATATAACCTCGATTCCCTTCCTGACCAAGAAGATCATACAGGCCAATACAGACAGGCTGAAGGCGGAGGATTACCCACCGGGCAGATTTATACCAAATACGACGGGTGGCTCCACTGGTGAGAAACTGGAGTTTTTCAATGACACAGATGCCCCCCTCGCCTCGTTGATAATAAGGGGTAACACATGGACTGGATGGAAGCTCGGGGATAAACAGGCCCTGTTATGGGGAGCACATGGTGACATCTCGACCTCGAAATTTTCATATAGGTTATTAAAGAGATTCCTGATACACAGAAACCTGATGCTGTCGTCCTATAATATGACCGAGGATGACATGCTCGAGTATCAGAGAGCGATCAATAAATACAAACCTAGGCTGATAACTGGTTATTCTTCCGCACTGTTCCTGCTTGCGAGGTTTATTGAAGCAAAAGGTCTCGAGATTCATTCGCCCGAAGGAGTCATATGCTCGGCAGAGACCCTTTACGATGAGCAGAGACAGATTATCGAATCAGCTTTCCACTGCAGGGTCTTCAACCGTTACGGCTGCAGAGAAGTCGGGAATATTGCCCAGGAATGCGAAGAACACGACGGAATGCATATCTACGCCGACCACGTTATCGTCGAAATCGTCGACGAATCAGGCAACCCATGCCGGCCCGGCGAAACCGGGGAGATAGTCGTGACTGACCTCGACAACCACGTTTTCCCCTTTATTCGTTACAGGATAAAGGATATAGGTATGATGTCCGATAGGGTCTGCCCTTGCGGCCGTGGATTTCCCATGCTGGAAAAGGTCGATGGCAGGGTATGGGACGTAATCGTAGGCACTGACGGCCGCAGGGTGATAGGAACCCTCTGGCTGGTAGAGAATATAAAGGGAATAGAACAGTACCAGATAGTACAGCCGGAGCATGGAAATCTGACTTTGAAGTTGGTTGTACCCGGTGGATTCGACGAATCATCCAGGACCGAACTCATACGGCGCGTAAAGGAAAAATGTGGTGAAGATATGGCCGTTGATATCAATATCCTGGAAGATATTCCCTTGACCGAATCGGGAAAACGAAGGCTCGTGATCTCTAGTGTCTCCCCCTTTATCGGATAGCACGTAATATGATCTCGATAATGTTCCATTCTGCCGGTTTGAACGATCACAGGTGGCGCTCCGCGCACATATCTGATCCTCTCGATATAATCAGAACCAAGCTCGAGGTAATCCGTGACGAGGGCTACCGGACGATAACGATGAGTGAGGCAGTTGAAAACATCGGCAAGAAGCGAGACGGCCTTATTCATCTCTGCTTCGACGACGGCTACCTCGACAACTGGGTACATGTTTACCCTATTCTGAAGGAATTCGGACTGAAGGCAACGATCTTCATGACGACTGAGTTCATAGATCCGGGAAATATCATCAGGGAACGGAAAGACCTAATGGAAAGGTCGCATGATCCTGTCGGATGCTGTGCGGGCTTCCTGTCATTCCACGAGATGAAAGAGATGGAATCCTCCGGGCATGTGGAGATCCATTCCCACGCCCTGACACATACGTGGTACTTCAAGGGACCGCGAATCGTCGATTTCTGGCATCCCGGTTCGGCCACCGAGGCAATGGGACCGATCTGGATGATCTGGAACAGATTTCCTGAGAAGAAGCCGTTTTACCTCGTCGAGGCCTCCAGGCTGGAGAAGGAGATTTCATACGGAACGCCGGTCTATGAGCATGGGAAAGCGCTCGAAACAACGAGGTACTTCCCCGATGAGAAAACGCTCGAGCAAAGATTGATAGACCATGTCGCTTCAAGGCCTTCCGTGTTCTTCGATCGGCCAGGATGGAATGCAGAGTTAAAGGCCATTGTCGGCGAGTACAGGAAAGAAGCGAACGAGACGGGGCGTTATGAGTCAAAGGAAGAGCATGAAGAGAGAATCAGATACGAGCTGACCGAATCAAAACGACTGCTAGAGGAAGGTCTCGGACATGAGATCCCGGGACTGTGCCTCCCCGGGGGCGGGGTCACAAAGGATGCGATCACTGTCGCAAGGGAAGCGGGATACAGATACTTCACGCTGCCCTCCAAGTTGAGGGATTCGACCGACAGCGACCTCGTCAGGGGCATGATTCCCAGGATCAGTAGTCTGCCCCGCGTATATCTGAAGGGAAAAGACCTTGGATATCCCTCTAAAAGCGATTTCAGAAACCATTTGAGGATGAACAACGGATATTCTTCCGCAAAACTGCCCTTTACTCTCGGCAAGCTGAAGAAACTGATGAGCACGGGATGAGCTAATGACGAATTCGAAACAAACAGGTGCCGGATTTCGAACACTGGTAACAGTCTGCATACTTGTCGCGGTACATATCCTGCTCGTTTTTACAGCACGCTCGATTCCTGCTCACAGGGTTCTCTTTCTCTTTTTCTTCTTTTCGCTCGTGATCCTCCCGGGCTATCTCGCCGCATCGATATTGTTCCCGAGGGCAAGGATCTACTACGTCCTACTGTTTTCTCTGGTACTCGGCACCGCGCAGGTATTCATACTGCTTCTGGTCTTTTCCGTCTTCTCATTCGATATCTTCTTCATCTCGATCCTTGTCCCAGCCCTTACACTTGTTCTCGCTCTATTCAGGTATCATGGAAGGTTCGACGGATTCGATCTTCCTAACAACAGTCCCCTTTCTAACACAGTGATTATTATCATGTTCCTTTTGGTAATCCTGGTCTCGATACTAACTCTCGGTATCGGCGACGCCCTCTTCTACACCGGTGACGCCCAGGACCACATGGCATACATAAGGGCGATATCCAGATCTCACAGGGCCTTCCCGGACCAGTTCATATACCGGGACGGAGGACTGCTTACCAGGGATATAAGGCGTGGACTTCTGCATTCCATCTGGGGGACAGCCAACCTGCTGACCACCCGGCCCGACGTACATACGATCTGGCCGATAATATCCTGGACAGGTTCGCTCTTTCTCCTGCTCGCTATATTTTGTCTCGGCATGCAGCTATTCGACGACCAGAGGATCTCTATCCTCGGGGTGATATTCTATATCTTCTTCTTTCAGCGGGGCCTAGCTGGCCATCACATGATCACTGCGGCCTACGGCTTCCATCTCGGCACGATCTACCTCTATGCATTCATGATATTCGCGCTGCAATACGTCAGGACGAATAGAGGGGCATTTCTCCTGATGGCAGCCGCCGCCTCGTTCGGAGCGATCGGAACGCACGTAAGCTACGTGATGATAATCCCCTTCTTCGTATTATTCATGGTCATCGTGGAACTTCAGCGAGCAGGAGGAGAAGATCGCAGCCGGCTTCTATTCCGGACGGTCCCCATACTCGCCGGAGCCGTATCATTGATAAACCTGCCATACCTTCTCATACGATATTTCAGGGACTTCCATCCGGCCAACGAGATACATACGCACGTTCACGGCATGCTCTTCTTCTCCGATGACCTGGCCGTTCTCAATCCTTTCCTTCTCTCCCAGGCCGACGGTGTCCTGATGGCCGTCTCGTTTGTAGCGATATTCCTGCTCTGGAAGAGGAGCAGGTCAGACAGCAATCTCAGGCTCATGCTCGTTCTCACGGCAGGATTTCTCTTGCTCGTATTCAATCCGCTCTGGGTCCCCTTCCTGATGAGGAAGATCACATACCTTATTGTCCGCTTTTCCGTCGCTGTACCGACGATGCTGATCGCCGCGTATCTCGTTTTAACCCTCTTTTCGAGGATCAGGGGAAAATCCGAATACCCGTCGAAAGGAACAGCGATAGCAGGAAGTATCCTCGTTGCCGCCCTTCTTCTTCCTGCCCTCTTTATAAACATCACGGATTTCTCATACGGCGGCGCGCACCGGCGAATGCGGGACAGTGCCAGCGCTAAAAACCTCGCGGACCTCTATGCTGTCCTGAACGAGAAGATCCCGGCAGGGAGCATCATCGCTTCCGATCCACTGACAAGTTATTGCCTGCTGGCATTCACCGACCAGTACGTCGTCTGTACATACGATCAGCACTCTACCCCTAACGACTCCACGGCGCTCGGCAGAATAAAAGCGGTCCGCGACATCTACCTGCCCTCGACATCTTGCGATGACATCGCCGTAATCCTCGAAAAGTATGACGCTGAGTATGTAGTATTAAACGGGCGAATCCCGGAGCGGGGCGTGAGAAGCGAATACTGGAAACCTGACAGGGAAAACGCGGAGGCGGCCGCCATAAAGCTCTCGAGCTGCAATGGCAGCTTCGCATCGATATATTCACATGATTCAGTCCATCTGTTCAAATACATGGGCATACAAGAGGAAAGCTCGGAGGATCTCTTTGCTAGGGAAGATTTCACCGGTGATTACACGGAGTTGACCAGGTCGGGAGTCGATGGGATATACCTGAGCGGATGGGGAAGAGGCCGCGTAAAGGCCGCAAGAGGCGATACCATCAAGCTTTACGTCGAATGGGTAGCGAAAACCGAAAAGGAATTTGGAAGCTACATAATGTACGTCAGGTTCG
>RCNF010000785.1_pt1 | contig 18182 bp, 14 predicted proteins | sample 2041311 | NCBI WGS metagenome assembly RCNF01 (sample SAMN09708228, study PRJNA481090) | Marine sediment metagenome, whole genome shotgun sequencing project. | biome: marine sediment; feature: ocean; material: sediment; isolation source: Sewage treatment plant 2 marine sediment (STP2) ... | reverse complement strand
GTCAGCTCGAGATCCTGGTAAAACCCGCCAAATGTGAATCGAAGGGGTTTTGACTGATCGGTGGTCTTCGACCGATTCTATAACTACAATATACTCGATGGCGATATAGACGGTTGTAATAGACGAACAATGAATCTCCACCTCAAGTTATGCCTTACGTTTCTGGGTGTCGGCGCTTTTTGCGCCGGCTGCGCTGGTAAAGCCTATCTGTATGAACCAGTGGCAAGCATCGGAATTCAGGATCGCGCTGAATCGCAATCGGACGAAACTGTTCGGGTATCTGCGGCAGTGCCGGGACGCGACGAAGCAGAAGCGATATTTGGCATAGCGCTCTACGACCAGGGCATTCAACCAGTCTGGCTGGAAATTGAAAACAAAGGACCCGAGCAGGTTCGTTATTCGCTGGTCAGCACGGATAGAGATTACTTTTCGCCGCTAGAGGTTGCTTACACGAATCGCAGCAAATTCTCCGATGAGGCTCGCGTCGAGATGGAACGACGGCTCTACAGACTCGCCATGCCGCGATACATTGATCCGGGCGAAACACGGTCGGGCTTCGTATTTACCCATGCTGATAACGGCGCCAAAGGGTTCAATGTCGATGTGTTCAGCCCTGGCGATTCGTTTTATTTTACGTTTTTATTACGCGTCCCGGGATTCGTACCCGACTACGCGAACATCGATTTCGAATCAATTTACTCGTCAGATGAGCTTACCGTGGTTGGCGAAGATGATCTGCACGAGGTGATCAGAAACCTGCCTTGCTGCAGCGCTGATGCAGAGGACGATGAGGCTGACGCCGCGATTAACCTCATCCTGATCGGTGCCGGGAAGGACTTGCTGCGCGCTCTTTTACGCAGTCGCTGGATTGAAACGTCTGCGGCAGAAGCGGCAGAGGGAGAGCCAAGTAGTCTGTTCGGCCGGCCTCAGGACGCCATTTTTCGCCACGAGAGTACCGTTGACGAGAGCTCCTACGAAATGCGATTGTGGCTGACGCCAGTTGTATCGGGAGAGGATCGCGTCTGGGCGGTTCAGGTGAAGCATTTCTATGGGCGACGGGCATCATTCTCGCAGTTTGATCCGGATGTCGATCACGCCAGGAACTTCGCGTTTCAAAGTTTTGTTTACGGGCAGACGGTAGAGAAGGTCGGCTGGGTAGCGGGAACGAAGGTCTATCCTGTCAATACATTCTGGGACGATCTCATTCGCCCTGCCTTTTTTACTGATGGTCATCGTAGCGTGCTCTGGTTATCCGGCGAACCGTTCGCGGTGTCGGATGCAACAGCGCTGGACTGGGACGATCCGCCGGGTCAGGATCGGTGAAGTCCATGCGTAGAAACGTTCGTGAGCAAAGTCGAGTCGCTATACTGGCAATCTGGATCATTGCTGCGGCAGGTTGTGCGTCCAGTTTCGATCCGCAACCGATTGACTCGGTTCCATTTCGCGAGCGTGCCCAAACGCAAACTGACAGCGGCGTTCGAGTAACAGCCGCTGTACCCAGTGCCAGTGAAACCCGCGACCTGTTCGGAATTTCGCTATACAAAAAGCGCATGCAACCCGTGTGGCTTGAAATCGAGAATACTACGGACGATTGGATCTCGTTCTTGCCGATCGGTGTCGATAGAGATTATTACTCGCCGATTGAATCGTAAACAGAAAGACAGGGATCAGGCCGAGCAGTATTTCTTCGACAGCGGATTCAACCTGGAGATCGAACCCGGTGAAACGCGATCTGGGTTCATATTCACGAACCTTGATGAAGGCACGAAAGCATTTAATGTCGATATTCTCGGTGATGAGAAGACATGGCAATTTACATTCTTCATCCAGGTTCCAGGGTTGGCGGTAGACCATTACGATGTTGATGTTGATTCGCTGTATGCGGACGATGAGGTGTCCCATTTCACCGACCATCAGGAGTTCGTGGCGGCGCTGCAGGAACTACCTTGCTGCGTCGTCGACGCGAAGGCAGAAAATCAGGGTGACCCGCTAAATCTTGTCATCATCGGTGCACCGATTGAAATGTTTTACGCAGTGATTCGGGCGGGATGGAATGAGACGGAAGTCGTCACCGTAGCGTCAGGACTTAAAACGACAATGTCGTTTTTTTCGGGCGGACAGTACCGCTATTCTCCGGTCAGCAGCCTGTACCTGTTCGGTCGTAAACAAGACATCGCGCTGCAAAGAATTCGATCGAATATTCATGAGCGCAATCACTTCCGACTTTGGCGGGCGCCAATGACGTTCGATGGTGAGCCTGTCTGGATCGGCCAAATCAGTCGTGACATCGGCGTACGATTCACGACGAAAACCATTACGACCCACAAGATCGATGCAAATGTCGACGATACTAGGGAATTCCTGCTAGAGAATCTGGCGTATAGCCAGGTCCTGCAGAAATTCGCCTACGTGCGAGGTGTCGGCGAGGCCTCAATCGAATCGCCGAGGCAGAATCTCACGGGTGACCCGTACTTCACCGATGGTCTGCGGCTCGTCTTGTGGATCGCAGCAGAACCGACCGACCTGGACAACATCGGCTATGAGGAATGGGTGGACCCGGAGAACTGACGCTCAAATCAAGAATACGTAGTAATGTGTATCCAGGCGCCGCATTGACTCGGCTAGACTTTGAATGCGCCCTACTCTCAGGAGCGGGGACGTGAAATGCCGATGAGAGGTGCCTCCATCAAGAAAATGATATCGAAACTATTCGCGGCCAAACCGGCGGGTCGTGATCAGGCTGCAGCGTGAAGGCAGAGAGCTCGGCCGGCTCGAGTCGCTGATCGATACCGTATTCGCACTCGTCATAGTTGTCATGGTCCTCGACCTGCCCGATGCCGACGAATCCGTTGTGTTTGACCTCGGAAGCTTTGTCAATTTTCGAGTTGAATCCCTGGTTCTCGCGATGCTTGGCGTCATTGTGGTTCTGATTTACTGGTTTCAAAGCAATCTCTTACTCGGCAACCTCAAGCGTACGGACGGCAAACACGCAGCAATCTCGTTGTTACAGATCTTCCTGGTATTGGTATACCTGTTGACCGTCAGCCTTGGTATTGACGTCGGCAACGAGCCAGTGGTGCTTGCAGCGCAGAGTGTCGCTGCGGCACTCGTTGGTTTTGCTGCGGCGGCAGCCTGATGGTACGCAAGCCACAAGCGACGCCTGTTAACACCCGAAATAGATGACGACGAAGTCGCCGCGTTGCGGTTAAGGGTGCTTGCCGAGCCGTTGACCGCGGTGTTAACACTTGCGCTTGTTTTCGTCAGCGCGACGGCGTGGGAAATTGGCTGGCTGGCTTATCCACTTGTCGCGGCAGTGCTGAGCAAGGCAGGCATCGGCAATTCCACCAGCGCGTTATCGGAATCCGACACCAGGCCCGACAATAGCCAAAAATGAAACTGACTGCCAGTTCGCGATATAGAGTCGGCATCACCCTAATCGCAATTGGCTGGATATGCCCGATATTCATCCCGTTGGTCACCAACTCGACACTCTCCACTGAATGGAAGGCTGCGCTATCCGGATTTCTGCTGGTCGTTGCGCCCGAAGGACTGAGCCTCCTGGCGATCGCGATTCTGGGCAAGGATGGCTTCAATTATTTGAAGGGGAAAGTATTCGCTGTACTCAGGCGCGCTGCGCCGAGCGCGAAAGTGAGCCGCGCACGTTACAACACAGGACTCGCTGTATTGGCTTTGCTGTTCGTTTATGGATCATTCGTCTGGTACGCGCCCGATCTGGTTCCGGGATATTCCGAGCATCGAGTTGCGTTGAACCTCACCGCAGATTTTCTGTTTATCGTCAATCTCTTCGTGCTCGGTGGCGATTTCTGGGATAAGTTCCGCGCCTTGTTCACCTACGATTCCGGCGAACTCGTACCGCATTAGTCAATCTCGCGGGCATGGCCCGCTCCTACAGGTGGAAACTACAGGCGAGTCTCTTGTAGGAGCGGGCCATGCCCGCGATTGCCGCACAGTCAAAACTCTCAAAGTACTCATACCGTTGTGGTTATCGCGCGCACGGCGCGCTCCTACAGGTGGAATCTACAGATGAGTCTCTTGTAGGAGCGGGCCATGCCCGCGATTGCCACAATGCAAAAGGTCTCAATGGTGAAGAATTAACCAACTATTTATGTACTATTAATCAGCAGAACATTACCGGTCGCATTTCCCACCGTTCCGTGCGAAATTACCGTCCATGACCAATACCCAATACCCACATCTGTTCGCCCCACTCGACCTCGGCTTCACCACCCTGAAGAACCGGGTGCTCATGGGCTCTATGCACACAGGACTGGAAGACGGCAACAAACATGACCGTCTCGCCGCCTACTTTGCTGAGCGTGCCCGCGGTGACGTTGGCCTGATCGTCACGGGCGGTTACTCGCCAAACCGCGCCGGTGGCGTGAAGCCATTTGCGGGAAAACTCACGACGCGTAGAGAAGCGGCACGGCACAGCCAGGTGACCAAGGCCGTCCATGACGAGGGTGGCAAGATAGCGCTGCAGATTCTGCACGCCGGACGCTATGCCTACCACCCGTTTGCGGTTGCGCCCTCTAAAATTCGCTCACCGATCACGCCTTTCACACCGCGCGAGCTATCGACCTCGGGTGTGGAAAAGCAGATACGTGATTTCGTGCGCTGCGCGAAGCTGGCGCGTGACGCTGGCTACGATGGCGTCGAGATCATGGGCTCGGAAGGCTATTTCATCAACGAGTTCCTGGTCACACACACGAATCAGCGCAGCGATAAATGGGGAGGCGACTACGCACAGCGCATGCGCTTGCCGGTTGAGATTGTCGAACGTACCCGGGAAGCGGTGGGCAAAGATTTCATCATCATCTATCGCCTGTCCATGATCGACCTGATTCCCGACGGCAACACCTGGGAAGAAACAGTGGCGTTGGCGAAAGCCATTGAGGCTGCCGGCGCTACGATCATCAACACCGGTATTGGTTGGCACGAAGCACGCGTGCCGACCATCGCGACGTCGGTGCCACGCGGTGCGTTCGCCTGGGTCACCAAAAAGATGAAACAGGAAGTCACGATCCCCCTGATAACGTCCAACCGAATCAATCTGCCGTCCACTGCAGAGGACGTTCTTGCTGACGGCTGTGCGGACATGGTCTCAATGGCGCGCCCTCTGTTGGCCGACCCGGAATTTGTGCGTAAAGCACGAGAAGATCGATCTGACGAAATCAATGTCTGCATTGCCTGTAACCAGGCCTGCCTCGACCACACCTTCGCCAACAAGATGAGTAGCTGTCTTGTGAATCCGAGAGCCTGCCACGAAACTGAGTTGAATTATCTCGCTACAACGGACGTGCGCAAGTTTGCCGTTGTGGGTTCCGGGCCTGCAGGAATCTCTGCTGCTTTGGTTTTGGCCGAACGTGGTCACGAGGTTGATCTGTTCGAGGCTGCAGCTGAACTCGGCGGCCAGTTGAATATGGCCAAGGTCATTCCCGGCAAGGAAGAATTCCACGAGATGCTGGGTTACTTCACGCGACAGATAGAGTTGCGGGGTGTGCGAGTGCACTTGAACACGCGCGTTAGTGCCAATGACCTTGCGGACAAGGACTACGCCGGGGTCATTATTGCCACTGGCGTCACACCGCGAGACCCAGGAATTGCAGGACAGAATCACCCGAAGGTACTCAGCTATATCGATGTGCTTCGTAATAAAACCCCTGTTGGTAAGCGCGTTGCGATCATCGGTGCCGGCGGTATCGGTTTCGACGTCGCTGAATTCCTGCTGCAGGACGGACACTCACCCACCCTGAACCTTGATGAGTGGTTGGCCGAATGGGGAGTCGTCGACCCATCCGAAGCTCGCGGGGGTATTTCACCGCAGCGATCGACGCCGAAGCCCAATCGGCGCATAACGTTGTTACAACGCAAGGCCGGCAAACATGGCGCCAATCTGGGCAAAACCACCGGCTGGATACACCGCGCGGTATTGAAGATGAACAAGGTACAAATGATCGCCGACATAAACTACGAGCGAATCGGTGACCGGGGTCTGTTAATTAGCTACGGCAAGAAACACGAAAACCTGACATGGATCGATGTCGACCATATCGTGATGTGCACCGGACAAGTTCCGCTGCGCGAATTACAGGAACCGCTGCAGGCCGCCGGTATTTCGACGCACGTTATTGGCGGTGCTGACGTGGCGACTGAACTCGATGCCAAGCGTGCGATTGACCAGGGTAGTCGACTGGCTGCCCGGTTATAAGATGGCCTCGGGTTTAAGGCGGCCTCGGGTTTAAGATGACCCCGGGTTTAATATGACCATAAGTAAGAAAAAACGATGCCTCTGAATATCGAGCCAGCGCACCGAACGTTGTTACACTAGCGTCATGTTTATTGTATTCATCGGTGCCTTCATAGGCCTTATCAGTGGCGGCTTCTTCGGCCTCCTTATTGGCGCGGCTATTGGCTACGCAATAATCTGGGCCTTGAAGAAGAGCCTCCTTGGCACTTTGCGCGTCGCGCAGACTCAGCTCATGGACTCAACCTTTTCGATCATGGGCGCGCTGTGCAAGACCGACGGCGTTGTCAGCCAGGCCGAGATCAATGTCGTCGAGCAAATGTTTGGCATGCTTAAACTGGGTGATGAACAACGCAAGCAGGCGAAAGCTGCGTTCAGTCGCGGTAAGCAGTCCGACTTTGACCTGGATGCTGCCGTCGATCAGTTTGCTGCCATTACGCGCGGACGCGGGCCCTTGCTGCAGCTTTTTCTGCAACTGCAGTGCATGGCGGTTGCCGCTGATGGCAAGGTTGATCCGGCTGAGCACGAAATGCTCGTTCACATCGCGAAGCGACTGGGATTGCAGGAGCAGGATGTTCGGCAACTCGAAGCGTTGCTGCGGGCGGCGACCAGCAGTGCCGGCCCGGGTACTCCACAAGACATCAAGAGTCGGCTGGACGATGCTTACGAAGCGCTCGGGGTCTCTGCCGAGGCAAATGACAGCGACGTTAAGCGTGCCTACCGCAAGCTCATCAGCGCCAACCATCCCGACAAACTGGCGGCCAGAGGATTACCGGAAAGCATGCGACCCGTCGCCGAGGAGCGCTCGCGCGAACTCAACAAGGCCTACGACCTTATCAAGGGATCACGCGGCATGGTCTGATGGGACAATGGACGTGTCCGGAACCAGACCTGACACCTGTTGATGATGCTGCGTAGCTTGCTGCCAGCCGTGAGATAGAATGAGCAATAGAACAAGGTCGTAAACTCGCGACTGCTTTGAACGAGAAAAGCCATGGCTCTGAATATTGACCGGCATTTCCGGCGCAACGATATCAAACGCTACGCGATGCAATGCGGGCTGGCAGGAATCGTCGTATTGGTCCTCTTGTTCGTGCTCGATGCGGTTACGCAGACGGTGTTGATCGCCGCACTTGGCGCGAGCACTTTCATTGCGTTTGCCGTGCCACGATCATTGCATTCCGGTCCACGAAGCATGATCGGCGGTTACGTCGTCGGCATGCTCGCTGGCGCTCTCATGGGCACGCTGCATCACATGATCAACGTTCCCTTGGTCTACGATCACGCCGTCATGGTTGTCTGCGGCGCTCTTGCCATATCGCTGGCGATGTTCACCATGGTGGTTACTCGCACCGAGCATCCGCCCGCGGCGGCACTTGCTCTTGGGCTGGTGCTCAACGAATGGAACTTGCTCACGCTGTTCGTTGTGCTACTCGGCGTCATTGGTCTCAGTATCATCAAACAACTGATATTGCCTGCTTTGCTCGATCTGATTTGACAGAAGAAATCCAACAAGGTGACAAAATAATGTCCGATTTTCGATCTATCGCCACAAGACTGTTTTCGCTTCTGTGGCTGTTGGTACTTGCTCCAGCCCCGGCGGCTGCAGAAGCAACTTGCGAGGCCAGTCCAGTTGTCCTTCAGGTGCTCGGATCCGGCGGTCCTTTCGGCCTGGGTCGTGCCTCGTCCGGCTACCTCATCTGGATCGACGGTGTAGCCCGCGTCATGGTCGATGCGGGTGGCGGCACGTTCAAGACTTTCCATGCCGCGGGCGCCAAGGTCGATGACCTCGAGGTGCTCGCATTGAGCCACTTCCATGCGGATCACGCGGCCGAGGTTCCTGCCCTGCTGTGGCAGGAGGACACAGACATGACGGTCTCAGGTCCTACGGGCGATGAGAATTATCCCTCTATTGACGAATACGCAAACGGATTGTTTGGGCCCGAGGGTGTGTTCCGCTCAGTTACCGGTGGCAAAGGGTTGCGCACGGTGACAGTCGACGTTTCGCGTTACGAGCCGACCGAAGTATTCGCGAACGATTCGATGCGAGTGACCGCGGTTGGCGTTCCGCACGGCATCGTGCCCGCCATCGGCTATCGGGTCGATATTGGCGATGCCAGCATTGTTTTTAGCAGTGACCAGAACGGATCGGACCCTGCCTTTGTCAAATTTGCATCCGGCGCCGATATTCTGGTGGTGCATCTCACCGTACCCGAGACGGCCACCGGCTTTGCCGTTGACCTGCATGCCAAGCCAAGCATCTGGGGACAGATGGCGACAGACGCTGAAATCGGTACGCTGGTTCTCAGTCATCTGTTGGGCGTGCCGCCGCACACCGCGGAAGGTGACCTGCCTGGCTTCGACGAAAAGCTCAAACACGTGCGCACAACTTATGACGGACCGTTGATTATCGGGGAAGATCTGATGTGTATTCCGGTCGACTAGTGTGCGACGCGGGCGTTGCTATGCTGCGTGGGTTTCGCAGCGATCAACGTCGCTCGCGGGCATGGCCCGCTCCTACGAAATTACCACCTGTAGGAGCGGGCCATGCCCGCGATAAAGGCCCGGAGCTTGTGGCAATCGCGCCCATGGGGCGCTCCTACAAAAGCACCACCAGCACCAGCGTTGTCCGCACCACCTGTAGGAGCGGGCCCGGCATATCGGAGCGATTGGTTATCGACAAGCGCATGCTGCATTTCGTGAGACCCCGCGATTTCTGGGCGGGTTGGGCTCAATCGCGCGCCGTTGATTATCGGGGAAGATCTGATGTGTATTCCGGTCGACTAGGGTGCGACGCGGGCGTTGCTATGCTGCGTGGGTTTCGCAGCGATCAACGTTTTTCGCGCGCTGGGGCGCGCTCCTACAGGTGGGAATGCCGATCCGTTAATGGATCAACATCTCTGCTCAGCTTCGTAGGAGCGGTATCTTGCCGCGAATTATTTGCGTATCGCCCCACCGGATCGCGGCAGGATGCCGCTCCTGCGCGTAACGTCACGTTTAGTGCAGCATTTAGTGCGCTTCACCTTCATCATTATACCGCCCGAGAAATTCCATTAACGCTCCACCGTTGCGTTCTCGTGCCTCGATGCAACTGTTGATGTTTTCTGCCTGCCTCTGAAAAACAGTGGCGTACTTTTCATCGCGGTCGGCGAAAAACTCACGCATCAGGGCCAGGTTCTTCTCATTGCAGACGCCAGCCATTGTCGTCGGCAAGCTTGCATGCCTATTGCTGGGAATGCTGGACTCGTAAGTAGCGAGATTCTCTTCCAGCCAGTCGTAGAGGATCGTGTGGTCCGCCAGGATTGTCGGATAGCTACCCAATGCGTATGCCGCATCACCGGCCAGCACTTCATCGGACATCGAGAAATCGAGCGCTCGCCTGACAATCGTCGGGTCTTTGAAATAGATCGCTTGCAAGATGATGATGCGTTGATTCATGTCCTTCGAATTTCGGTAGGCCTCGAGATACTTGTCGTATCGCTTGCCATCATCCCGCAGCGCCGTCACTCGCAGTAGCTCCCGAGCCAGGCTGCCATTTACTGCATCCGGCGATTGCAGGTAAAGATCTGCCTGCTCGGCGATGGCTGCCAGTATCTCAGGGTCCGATCCGTACTGACCGACCAGGCGTACGAAACGTGGCCGTAGCTGAATCATCGCTTCGCTGTCGCCCTCGCGGGCTTCTAAACCGACATCGGAGAAACGCTCGCTGAGGACCGTGTCTATATAGTGTGCGAATACGGCTGCGTTATCATCGCTCACATAGTTGTCACCGATCGTAATCAACTTGTTGATGGCCGGCAGCAGCACCAACGGATGCGGGTCATCGAGCATGCTCGTCATCACCAGCAGGTAGTCTTCGAACGATAGCTTCCGTGCTTGTAGCAAGGCATCACTGTTATCCAGCAATGCGATCTTTTCCCGGTTCTCCAGAATCGCAATGTCGTCAACCAGCGCATAGAACTGGTCCATGTCGATCTGCCAGCGGAAATACCCCTGAGCGCCCGCGTCCGGCATGATCCAGTCGGCGTCCTTCGGCAAATCGATCACACCGGTCTCGTCGTCCAGCAAGTAATAGACCTCGTTGATCTCGTCATCTTTCTTGTATTTGACGTATAGCGGAATGGTCCATCGCAGATTCGGTGCCTCAAGGCCATAAGGGAGATAGCGGGTCTGCGACACGCCACCGTTCCGGTCAAACGTCAGAATCGGGAACCCAGGCTGGTTGAGGTAGGGGCCGGCAACCTTGGCGACGTCTATGCCAGAAACGGCGTGCATCTCATTCCAGAGATCGGATTCGGTCGCGTTACCCCAAGCGAACTTACTCAGGTAACTGCGCACGCCTTCCTGCCACTTTTCAGCACCCACATAACTTTCGAGCATGCTGAGTAATGTCTGTCCTTTCACATAGGGCAGATACGAATTCTCGGACAACTCGCCCTCGGACCGCACCTCTCTGCGGATGGCCATGGCACCGGTGCCCTGATCGATTCTGAACCCTGCTGTTTGCGGCAAACTGAGTTCAGTGTCGAATTGCGGATACAGCTGAAGCGTAATCACGCCGTGCATCCAGGAGGCGAATGCTTCGTTCAACCAAAGGTCATTCCACCATTCCATCGTGACGAGATTGCCGTACCACATGTGCGCGACTTCGTGGGCGATGATCAAGTGTATCCGGGACGCGTTGCCGCCAGTAGCGTGATCGCCGAGCAACAGATACTCGGCACGAAACGTAACCAGCCCCGCATTCTCCATCGCACCGAAAGCGAATTCGGGCACGCCGACAAAATCCAGCTTGCGAAACGGATACTGGGTACCGAAATAGTCTTCAAGGGCGCTGACAATTAGCGGAGTTTGTTGCAGCACATAACCCAGTTCGTCCGCATGCCCCTTGGGCACGTAGATATGACCCGGAACGGACATGCCTTTGATCTCAGCGCGATCCAGCGGACCGACGGCGAGCGCGATCAGGTAGCTCGGCAATGGTTTTGTGGGAGAGAATTCAACGCGCTGCCAACCATCGCTGGTGCTCTCAGACTCGACCGGAGTATTCGCAACAACAACGAGATCCTCTGGTGCTGAAATGGTCAGCTGGTACGGGATTTTGAACGCTGGTTCGTCAAAGCTTGGTATCGAGCGACGTAAGTACATCGACTCCATTTGCGTAAAGATGTAGTCGTTGTCTTCGAATCGCGTGCGGTGCATGCCGAGAGCGTCAGTGGCATATTCACCGCTGAATTCGATGCTGAGCTCGTAGCGACCTGCAGGAATAACGGCACCATCAGACAGCCAATTAATGTCGTACTCGCCTTCGGTGGCTTGCAGAGTGCGCTGCTGGGCACCGGACCTAAGCTTGATGATCGGCATGTCGAGCCCGATCTGGTAGATGCCGATTCGGTCGACGTCACTTTCGATATTGATTTGAAGCAGAGTCTTGCCGGAGTAATCGGGCTTGCTCGGGTCCAGTTTCAGCTCGATTGCCTGTGCTGTCGGCTGGATCTCAGGCGGTAGTCGGTAGTCGACCGACTCATCTGCCGCTATTGCCGACGCGCAAAGAATTGTCCCGAGCAATGTCGGAATGATGTTTCTCAAATGCATGAATGCTCCCCTGCCGTTCTGCATGCTTGCTCTAAAGGTAAAGCATACTACGAGTTGCCCTCTCCTGAGCCTGGGAAGGCGCTGAACACGATGATGTTGAAGCTCATAGAGGCGAGCAGTATTGAGGGTCCGGCGGATCAGTAGTGGGATCGGGGGCTTGCCGCGAATCATGGGTGTAACGTCACGTGTAGTGCAGCATTAAACGGCTATCGCGCGCTGGGGCGCGCTCCTATAGGAGGTTCAGCCAAATTCAACACTTGCATATGATCCAGATCGATATGTCTATCTGTAGGGGCGCGCTCCTACAGGAAGTTCAGCCAAACTCAACACTTGCATATGAATCAGATCGATATGTCTATCTGTAGGAGCGCGCCCCAACGCGCGATAACCGGTCGAAAGAATCCTCGGTGCCCAAGGCACGATCTCGAAGACACCGCCCCAATCTGCCTATTTCAGATTCGCCAAATCCGAACCCGCCGGTTTCTGATACAGGCGCAACCCGAATTCCGGCACGACGGCCATTAGATGATCAAAGATGTCCGACTGGATGCCTTCGTAGGCTGCCCACTCAGTCGTGTTAGTGAAACAGTAAATCTCCAACGGCAATCCCTCGGGTCCCGGGCCGAGCTGACGCACGATCAACGTCATGCTGTTATCGATCTTCGGGTGATTCTTCAGGTAGTTATAGGCGTAAGCGCGAAACATGCCGATATTCGTCAGGCGCCTCTTGTTAACTTCAGAGTCCACCTCAGTCGCGAGTCCGGCATTGTAGTCGGCGAGTTCCTTTTGCTTACTCTTAATGTGGTCCTTTAGCAGTGCGAAGCGTGTGAAATGACTAATCTCGTCTTGCGTCTGGAAACGGATCGACGATACATCGAGAAAAACAGAACGCTTGACTCGCCGGGCGCCAGTCTGCGACATGCCGCGCCAGTTCTTGAACGAGTCCGTGATCAATCGGTGCGTTGGGATCGTCGTGATGGTCTTGTCCCAGTTCTGCACTTTGACGGTGTGCAGTTGCACGTCGACCACGTCACCGTCAGCACCGAACTGCGGCATCTCTATCCAGTCGCCGACACGAACCATGTCCTGTGCAGTGAGTTGCACACTGGCAACCAGCGACAGAATCGTATCCTTGAAAATCAACAGCAGGATAGCGGTCATCGCACCAAAGCCGCTGAGCAGCAACAGAGGTGAACGATCCAGCACTGCCGCTGTGATCATGATGACGCCGAAAATCCACACGACGATCTGTATGAGTTGCACAAAGCCTTTTAGCGGCCGGTGTTTTGAGGCTGGTGTGGATTCGTAGATAGTGTTTGCTGCGCTGAGTGTCGCTGTAATCGAGAGCGTCAGCATCAGCACCATGTAGCCCATCGCGACATTACGCATGAGGTGTACTGCGAACTCCGACAGGCCAGGCACGAACAGGACGCCACTGAACACGATCAGTACCGGTACGACCTGTACGAGACGACCGAAAACATTGTGCTCGACCAGCACGTCATCCCATTTGGACTTCGAACGCTTTGCGATCGCGCGGACAGTGCCAACTAACAGGCGCTTGACGATGAGATCGATGATGACCGCGCCGACGAGCAAGGCCGACAGGCCAACTACGGGCGGCAGAAGTGGGTGTATTGAAGCGAGTTGTTGCAGCATATGAGTAAGGAAGTCCTGAATGAGTGCGCGGGGATGGTATCACTCAATGGTGGCAATCAAATAGTTGTGGTTTATAGCCTGACGCCCGCTGCACAGCTCCCGGATAGCACCGTCACACTCAATGACCTCTGTCCATTCGAGATCGACACAGGATTTACGTTCGCGGTGCCAGGTAGTTGTACACACACTCCGCTCACCAGGATCACGACCCCAGAAGAGTGCGCGAGTGTGTGGATACAAACTGTTACAAAACGCACGGTGCGACGTGACCTCAACGCAGCTGTTTGCGGCCATGACCCGCACGAATAGGCTAGAATGGTGTGCTATCGAACACAGGATTGCAGACGAGACCGTTGTGCATCGCTTTCTCCAAATAGTTTCCGCCGCAGCCGCGGTTCTACTCGGCGCTTGCAGTATCGAGGCACCTGAACCTGTGGCCGCACAAGTTCAGCCAACACGCGTACTGGTCAAACCGCTCACGCTGGATCGTACCCGCACCAGCGTTCAGGCGGTCGGTACGTCACGAGCCGTTCGCTCGATCGAATTGCACCCGGCAACGTCCGGCGAAGTCGATGCGGTCCTGTTTGAACCCGGTCAGCTAGTGAGCAAGGGTGATGTCCTGGTCGAACTTGACCAACGAGACGAGGCGTTGGCCGTGCAACTTGGCCGCGTGCGTCTTGCAGATGCCGAGCGCCTCTACAACCGCTACCAAAAGTCCGGCTCGACCGGCGCCGTGTTGCCAACCGAAATGGACGCCGCAAGTACGGCGCTCGAATCGATACGCATCGAATTACAACGCGCACAAGTCGCACTCGACGACCGTACTATCAAGGCACCCTTCGCCGGCCACGTCGACCTCACCGACGTCGATCCCGGCGATCGTATTAGTCCGGATACCGTCATCACAACGCTGGATGATCGCAATGCCCTGCTTGTCAGTTTCGAAGTACCGGAGCTGCTGATCGGCGAGCTGCAAGTCGGCAACGACGTCACGCTCGCAACCTGGCAGAACCGCGGGCCAACTTTTGCCGGACGAATTGTTGAGATTGGCAGCCGCATAGACCCGAGTTCGCGAACTTTTATCGCGCGCGCGACGGTCGATAACAAATCCGATGACCTGCGCCCCGGTATGAGCTTTCGAGTCACCATTGACGTCGCCGGCTCCACCTATCCGGTCATCACCGAGACTGCCGTGCAATGGGGTGCCGACGGTGCCTATGTCTGGACAGTCGACGACGGCATCGTAAAGCGCGTGGCGGTGCGCATCGTGCAGCGACAACAAGGCCGCGTGCTGGTCGACGCTAATATCGAGCCAGGTCGCCTGATCGTCGTCGAAGGCATACAACGCATGCGCGACGGTATAGCCGTCGTTTATGACGTCGACGCTTTGGCGCAGAGTGATGGGACCGGCATGTCCGGGCCGGGTGAGGCACCGTAGGCGCACCGTGAGTAACGCAGCCGACAACGACTTCGATAACGTCGCGAGAAACGACCTGCCGAGCACCAGTATTCGCCGGCCAGTGCTCGTGCTGGTATTGAACCTGCTTATTATTCTCGCTGGGATCGCCGCCATTTTCGCCGTTGAAGTTAGAGAACTTCCCGACGTCGATCGGCCCATCGTCAGTGTGCGTGCCAATTATCCCGGCGCGTCGCCGGAGACGATGGATGCCGAAGTGATCAGCATTATCGAGGGTGCTGTCGCACGCGTGTCCGGCATACAGAACATCAGCTCGGCCTCCGAGGAAAACAACGGTCGCATGCGCATCGAGTTTCGACCTGGTATCGATCTTGATAGTGCCGCTTCCGACGTGCGCGAAGCGGTTAGTCGGGTCTCACGCAAGCTGCCCGACCGTTTGGAGCAGATCACAGTCGTTAAGGCCGACGACGACGCGCAATCAATCGTCAATATAGCGATCGTCAGCGATTCGCTGACCGAAGAAGACATCACTCGCATCGCCGAGAAAGACATCATTCCCGAGTTCGTCTCTATTGAGGGCGTGGCCGACGTGCAGCTGTTCGGCGGCCGCAACAGACTGATGCGTGTGGTTGTCGACCCATTGCGCCTTGCAAGCTTCGGCTTGTCCGTCGACGAACTTGCGTCTGTTTTGATGCGCGCACCGTTTGACGTTCCCGCGGGAAGTTTTCGCTCCGAGGACCAGGAGCTGATCGTGCGTGCCAACGCGTCAGTCGTCACGGCCGCACAGCTTGCAGACATTATCGTTCGCGACCCGATCCGTGTCGGTGATGTCGCTGACGTGTATTTCGGACCCGAGGACGCCAAGTCCTACACTCGCCTTGATGGACGCAGCATCATTGGCTTGGGTGTAGTGCGACAGGCGAAATCGAACACGATCCAGATTTCTGACGAAGTACATGTTGTCATCGATCGTCTCAATGCCCGCTTCGACGAACTTCAACTTGTCGTCACCGATGACGAGGCCGTGTTCATACGCAGCGCGATTGGCGAAGTGCTGATTACGTTGTCACTGACCATTTCAATCGTCATAGCCACCATCTGGGTATTCATGGGCACGCTGCGAGCCACGCTGGTGCCGAGCATCGCGATACCGATCGCGCTCGTCGGCACCGTCGCGGCAATCTGGCTACTCGGCTTCTCGGTCAACATACTGACATTGCTCGCGCTCGTACTCGCGACCGGACTCGTGGTCGACGATGCGATCGTCGTGCTTGAGAACATCCAGCGACGCCGGGCTCAGGGTCTCGGTGCACGCGCAGCCGCTCTGCTCGGGACACGCCAGGTGTTCTTTGCGGTCGTCACCACGACTGCGGTACTGGTCGCAGTGTTCGTACCCATCGCTTTTCTGCCCAGTACCGCCGGCAGGATGTTTCGCGAGTTCGGGCTGGTATTGGCCATCGCTGTGGTTATATCGAGTTTTGTTTCACTGTCGCTGGTTGCAGCAGCGGCGTCGCGCTTGCCGGAGCCGAAAGCCGACAACGCGCTGGTCCGTCGCATTGCATCAATCGGCACAGCTCTCAAGGCATTTTACGGGCGGTCGCTTGGAGTCTTGCTGAATCGGCCCATCATCCCGCTTATCGGGGCACTTGCCTTTGCAGCCGGTGCCGCCCTGTTGTTCCCGTCACTGGAACAGGAGCTGTTGCCACCCGAGGATCGCGGCATCATCACGATCAACGCGCGCGGCCCCGACGGGGTTGGAATTGGCTATATTGATCGCCAGACACGCAAGATCGAGGACGCGCTTCAGCCACTGATCGACAGTGGCGAGGCACGCTCCGTATTTACAGTGGTCGGCACCTGGGATCCGAACCGTAGCCGCGTAAGAGTTCCACTCACTGACTGGAACGACCGCAGTCGCAGCCAGCAGGAAATCATGGAGTCGCTGCGAGGGCCAATGCGGCAGATTCCGGGTGCGAACGTCTCGGTGTCCAGCAACAACAGCTTGAACTTACGCCGTTCCGGTGGCGGTCTCGAAGTCGCACTGGTTGGCAATGAATACGACCAGATTTTCGAAGCGGCCAAGATTTTTGCAAGCGCAATCGAGGAGCGCCTCCCCTACCTCGACCAGCCGCATATTTCCTACGATCCGACGCAGCCACAACTTTCAATCGACATCGATCGCCGACGGGCGGCGGATCTCGGCGTCGACCTCGGTAATCTGGCATCGACGCTGCGCGCCATGATCGACGGTTATGAACTCGTCGACCTTAATATCGAAGACGAGGTCGTGCCCATCCTGCTCGAGTCTTCCAGCGATGATATCAACGACCCGTCAGATCTTGTGAACCTGTTTGTCAGTACTGACGCGGGCACACTCGTGCCACTGTCCAGCATTGTCACCCTGCGCGAGGAAGGCGTCGCATCAGAACTGAATCGCGAGGCTCAACGACGCGCCATCGAAGTCGACATGGATATACGCCCTGGTTACCCATTGCAGTCAGCTGTCGACGATTTGCGTGCAATCGCTGACGAAGTGTTGCCCGCGGGTGTGTCGCTAATCATGATGGGCGAGGCAGCGACACTCGAAGAAACATCGCGAGAGGTTGCGGTGACCTTTGCATTGGCACTCGCCGTCGTGTTCCTTGTGCTTTGTGCACAGTTCGAAGGATTCACCAGCCCTGTCATCGTCTGCCTGATCATTCCCTTTGGCGTTGCAGCAGCGATCTATGCACTGCTGCTGACCGGCGTCTCGATCAATATCTACTCACAGATCGGCCTGATCCTGCTGGTCGGGCTGATGGCGAAGAACAGCGTACTGCTGGTCGAATTCGCCGACCAGTTGCGCGACCGCGGCTACAGCATTCGCGACGCGATCGAAAGCGGCGCCAGCGTGCGCCTGCGACCGGTCGCAATGACGATGATCTCGACGGTACTTGGCGGTCTGCCCCTGATACTCAGCGACGGTGCCGGCGCGGAAGCACGCTCGTCGATAGGCTGGGTCGTGTTTGGTGGGCTCGGCATCGCTGCCATCATCACGCTCTACCTGACGCCGGTGCTGTACGTATTGCTGGCGCGCTTCTCCAAAGCCCGCAGCACAGAAACCGGACGCCTAAGCGACGAACTCGCCGCCGCCCGCATCGTGGCCGACAGGGTCTAGTGTAGGAATACTCAGGAGCACATCAGTAGGAGCGCGCCCCAGCGCGCGAGCGATAGCAGCGGTCGCCAGACCGCAAAGCCCAAAAGACC
>RCNF010000626.1_pt1 | contig 18195 bp, 14 predicted proteins | sample 2041311 | NCBI WGS metagenome assembly RCNF01 (sample SAMN09708228, study PRJNA481090) | Marine sediment metagenome, whole genome shotgun sequencing project. | biome: marine sediment; feature: ocean; material: sediment; isolation source: Sewage treatment plant 2 marine sediment (STP2) ... | reverse complement strand
TTCAAGACCGAAGAGGAGGTCGTCCGGATGGCGAATGACAGTGAGTACGGTCTCGGAGGCGCGGTCTGGACCAAGGACATCAACCGGGCACTTCGGGTCGCCAGGGCGGTGGAGACCGGACGGATGTGGGTGAACAACTACAACAGCCTGCCGGCCCACGCGCCGTTCGGCGGCTACAAGAACTCCGGCATCGGTCGCGAGACCCACAAGATGATGCTTGAGCACTACTCGCAGAAGAAGAACATCTTCATCAGTCTCAGTGAAGAGAAGACCGGGCTCTACTGACTGCCAAGAGGCATCGGCCTGAAAAACAACGCTCGGCCACGGCACAGACCGCCCTGCGCCGCCTCGGCACCCATTGATGGGCCGGGGCCGGCGCCGGGCGCTTCCCTTCCAGCCGCCGGATCGATCCGCATGCAGATTGAAATATACACCTTTCAGGTTGAATCGGAGACCTGGATTCGTTCGAGCGAATTTTTATTCTAAATCATTCCAGGAAATGGATTTAGACGAAATGAGGATCGTGGCACGGAGCTTGCCCTCCATACGGGTGAGCGAGAAAGGAGATTCTGTCATGGATTCGACAAAAACTGATCCGATGACAATCGAGCGGCTCGGCGACCTGACGGTGCTACGGCTCGATTGGCAAGGGGTTCCAGCCGGGATGGATCCGGAAATGGCTGAATCTCTGTGGAGCTTTTTCGATCTGGAGAGAATGCAGCCAAGCAAGGTTTTGCTTGTCTTTGCTGCTTCCGAGCTGGTGGGCCCCGACAGCCTCGAGATACTCACGAGCGGCGACGGGCCGAGCGGCGCGGAGGGTCGCTGGGCTACCGGGTCGCTGCAGCAACGGCGGATGGTGCGGGAGGAAAATGTGCTGCGCCGTTGGGTCGAGGCCGTCCGAGAGCTTCCCACGTATGTCATTGGTGTTATCCGGGGCGAGGTGGCGCTGCGGCGATTAGCCCCTTTCCTCGCCTGCGACTACCGCATTGCCGCTGACGACACCAGGATCGTCAACACTCTTCAGCAGATGCCGGTGGCCCCAACTGGTGGCGTGCCGTGGTTCATGACCCGGCTCGTAGGACCGGCGCGAACCTCGAACATCCTCCTCGAGTTGACAGAGCTGTCGGCACCCCAGGCTCGTGGACTCGGCCTGGTGAACTACCTGGCCCTACCGGACGAGCTCGAGCAGAAGGCTCTCGAGGTCGCTCAGAAGTTCGCCTCCATGCCGCGGGCCGCTCTCGTCGGTGTCAAGCGAGCCATGGTGGAGTCGTGCGAGGACCTCTCCACCTACCTCAACCGAGAGTCCGAGTTGGTTCGCCGGCTTTCAGCCGACAACTGATATTCACTCTCCTGATTCGGTGTGTTGAGGGGCATCCCCCTCGCGGGAGCCCTCAGTGTTCTTCAGCCGACGCCATAGGGTGGTGGCACCGATACCCAGGATCTTTGCCGCCTCAGCGCGGTTGTCATCAGTGTGGCGGAGCACCGCACGGATGTGATCCAGTTCGACGTCTTCGAGCGAGCGAAGCACTCGGTAGACACCGTCGTCCAGGGAAGACTCGAGGCCCCGCACCGAAGGTGGGAGCCCCTCCGGTCTGACCCGACCCTCTTCCGACAGGACGGCGGCCCGTTCCAATGCGTTTTCCAGTTCGCGGACGTTCCCTGGCCACGGGTACTGTTGGAGGAGATCCAGGCAGCTCGCGTCGAGCTGGAGCTCAGGGAGGCCCAATTTTTTGGCCAACCGGCCGATAAAGAACCGGGCCAGAGGAAGGATGTCGTCCGGGCGTTCGCGGAGCGGTGGTATCACAAGCTCGATGACCCGGAGCCGGTAGTAGAGGTCATCCCTGAAGGTTCCGTTCTTGACCGCTGCGGCGAGGTCTTTGTTGGAAGCCGCCAGCACCCGGACATCGATTTGCCGCTCCTTGTTTTCTCCGACCCGGCGGATCTCCCGTTCCTGGAGGACGCGCAGGAGCTTGACCTGCACAGCGGGTGCCACCTCTCCAATCTCGTCGAGGAGGATGGTTCCGCCCTCGGCCTCCTCGAACAGGCCCTTGCGATCTCGGACAGCCCCGGTAAACGAACCGGCCTTGTGCCCGAAGAGCTCACTTTCGAGCAGCGTTTCGGGCATTGCCCCGCAGTCCACCGCCACGAACCGCTTCCGCGCGCGTTCCGAGTGCTCGTGAATATAGCGGGCGAGGACTTCCTTGCCGACTCCAGTCTCTCCGGCCAGAAGCACCGACGAGTCGAAGCGGGCGACCTTCCTGGCCACGCTCAGAATTTCTTTGTACGCCTTGCTTTTGACCTCCGCCAGACCGACTGAAGCGGGGTCTTCGAGCTCGCGAAGCCGCCTGTCCCGGCGTTCGAGCGTAGCCGTCGTCTGCTTCAACTGTTCGGTCAGCGCCAGGATCGTGTGGTGGATGTCTTCGATCTGAAAATATTTCAGAAAGGGTTCGATCTCACCGCCCCAGGATTCCAGGTCCTTGCCGGTCGCCAAACACAGGGAGTCACCCGAGGCCGTGCAGGTTTGCTCGACGAAGTAGATTTCACGGTCAAGGCACATCGAAACGTACCCACTTGCATAGCCGCACAGCATCCAGCAGACTGGAAAATCCGCCGGGCCTATTTCCTCAAGATGTTCCGCCGCCTCGCCCGAGTCGTGCCACTCCACCTCCATTACGAATCTACCTTCATCATTGATTTCTAGCGACTCCACGACGACCCTGGCCACCCCCTGCAGGGCGTGAAGACGCGGCCCCGCGAGCACCAGCTCTTCAACGCTCGTCCACTCGAAGACCCGTTTCATGGCGGCAGCGTCGTTTTGCCCCCAACAATAGCCGAAGCGCGTGAGGATTCTTCGCGCCTCGTCGTCGCCAAGACTGTTGACAAGGTCTCGGCGGAACTGGGCCATCGCGTGCATGTCGTGGAGGACCAACCGGCGACCTTGAAAGTTGAGCCGTCCGTTGTCGAAGCTGACGAGCTCTTCGAGTCGGAGATCCTCTGCTTTCATGAGTCAGACCCTTTCGATGCGAAATCTCAACCGTTTCAATATGAAATTCGCGGCCAGTATGCACGATTCCTTTCATCGGTGAAAGCACTTCCACACAAGACGTTGCCCGTCCGGTGGGGATGGCACGGGAATTGCAATTTCATAGGGCAGCATAGGGCAGCAGGAGGTGAGCCATGTACCCGACACTCAGAAAGCACGTCGAAGGGCTCCAGGACGGGATCATCCGGTTCACGCAGGATCTGGTCAAAACGCCAAGCCTCAGTCTCTGTGAGACCGATGTCGCCGGAAAAATCAAAAAAACGATGCGCGACCTCAAGTACGACCTGGTTTTTACCGACGAGATCGGCAACATCGTGGGGGTCATTCGCGGCGGTGACCCCGATTTCACTATCGTTCTCAACTCCCACATGGACACCGTTTCCCCGGATCCGGTGGACGCATGGTCGTTCCCACCGTTCGCGGGAGAAGTGGTCGGCAACCGAATCATCGGGGTCGGCGCCTCAGACTGCAAGAGTGGAGTCGCAACACAGATCTTTGCCGCGCACGCCCTAGCGCGTAGTCTGTTGCCGCTCAGGGGAAACATCGTCGTGGCCGCTACCGTCGCGGAGGAAAACGGCTGCAGCGTGGGTGCTCGTCACCTGTTTCGTCACACGCTCCCCCGCATCGGCGTAACACCCCGCTTCGTCGTGCTCGGAGAACCTACGAGCCTGCGCGTCGGTTATGGGCACGACGGATGGGCCAGATTCGACGTCGATGTCAGGGGGGTGGGCGAGCCGGAGGTCAGATCCGCCGCAAAAGAGATCTTTGACATTCTCTCGCTGTACAGCGAGTTCTCCGGCCCGTCGCCGTTGCGATGCATCGTGTCAGTCGAACCACCCCGGCTCATAGTTGGCCGGGAATGCTTCACCGCACGGATCGCTGTGACGCGGCGGCTCTTCCCGAACGAGACTGCGATCGGAGTTCTCGGCTGGCTGAAGAATGACATCGTCAACGCTGTCGATCTGGCCGACGGCGTCACCGTCAATGCCTGCCTGCACGAGGAGCTGCAACGGCCGTACACGGGTGGAAACGTCCACGTGAAGGTGATGACCCAGCCCTGGTCAACCGATCTCCGGCACCCCCTCGTCGAAAACGCACGTGAGGCACTGGTCTCTGCCGGTTTCACGTGGGCGCCAGAGTTGTGGGAACTCAATCGCCTGGGAATGGGCACGGCCGGAAGCTTTGTCACTAGTGAGATCGGCATTCCCACCATCGGTTTCGGGCCGGGCGAAGAAGCTCAGGCGCACGCCTGTGACGAGTCTGTGAGCATTCCCAACCTCGTCGAGGCGGCGTACGGCACGGCCGCGATAGCGCAAGGGGTGGTCGGTACCCCGCCAGAGAAGGTGCACTGATGTTCCTGCATCCATTCGCCTCGGTTCGGCGCAGCAGTCCAGCGCCGTCGTTCAACTTCCGTGCCATCGGATATGTGGAATCCTCCCCCGCGAACGAGGCCTCAACCGATGACGTTCTGGACGAATCTCTCCTTGTGCTCGAACCTGACGTGACGGGTGGTCTCGACGGCGTTGTGCCCGGGGATCGGCTCTTGGTGGTCTTCGTGTTCGATCGAGCGGAGGAGTGCGAGCTTCGCCAGCATCCGAAGGGCGATCCACTCCGAGCGCTTCGCGGCGTGTTTGCGCTCCGCAGTCCGCGCCGGCCCAACCCGATCGGGGTGACTGTGGTTGAGGTTCTCAAGATCGCCGGGAACGCCGTGTGGGTTCGGGGCCTTGACGCCTGGCCGGGTACGCCGATCCTCGACCTCAAACTCGAAACCAAGGAGGAGAGATGAAGCATGTGTTTGGACCCGTGCTGTCTCGTCGCCTTGGGCGGTCTCTCGGTGTAGATCCGGTACCGCTCAACACTTGTGATTTCGACTGCATTTACTGCCAGTTGGGTCAAACGAGGCACCTGGAAAGGAAGAGGAAAGCTTTTTTCAGCGTCAGCGATATGGTGGCGGAGATCGCGTCCAAGTTGGATCACTTCGGGCCGGATTCCATCGACTGGATCACCTTCGTGGGGTCCGGCGAAACAACCTTGTTTTCTCGTCTCGGGACGCTGATTCGATACGTCAAGTCGTTCACCGATGTGCCGGTGGCGGTAATCACGAACGGATCACTGCTCTATCTTCCGGAAGTCAGGGACGAACTCTCGGTTGCAGACGCGGTGCTTCCAAGCTTCGATGCCGGAACGGAAACGCTGTACAGAAAAATCAACCGGCCCCACCGTGACCTCTCGTTTGATAGGCAGGTTTCAGGGCTGATCGAGTTTCGAAAAACGTTCACAGGAAATCTCTGGGTAGAAGTCATGCTCCTGGGCGGGGTCAATGATTCCCCGTCGGATCTGAGCGATATCTCTGCGGTCTTGGATCGTGTGGAGCCGGACGAGATCCATATTTCGACGCCAACACGGCCCCCTGCGGAACCCTGGGTGGAACCTCCGACGCCGGGGAGTCTTGAACGCGCTTCGGCAATCCTCGGGAGCGTCGCCAGGGTCCCGCGGCTGATGGACTTGGATGTGGAGTCTGGGATTGATGAGGGGCTCGTTCATGCGGTCCTGACAATCGTTCGCCGGCACCCGATGCAGGAGGATGAGCTGGTTCGAAACCTGGCGCGTTGGATGCCGGGAAGGGTGGTCGAGACTCTCACCTCTCTCGCCGATGGTGGCGAGATCAGGGCTGTTGAGCGACACGGGATACGTTTCTGGTGTGCGCCGGGGACCTAGTTTCCCAATCAGAAACCGGAGGGTAGGTCTCAGCGAGACCGGCGCGCCACTCATGCCAACCGCGTCTTTTCTGCTTGAGAACACTTTCAAAATGGAAGGTGAACTTCCGAAATGGAATCCCTGGAGAACCTTCTTCGTGGTTCGATCGACCCACAGGATTGGCAGTTTGAGCCTGGCAGTGATTTTGCTGTGACTACAACGAGGCCGGGGGGGCGTGTCACCATCCGTCGGCCTACAACTCTGATGGAGGATCAAGGCGATGGCTGATAGGACGGACAAGGTTGAAAGCAACGTGGCTGGCAAATATTACGTCGACTCGAACTGCATTGACTGCGACGTTTGCCGTGAAACGGCCCCCAACAACTTCATGGCCAACGAGGATGAGGGCTACTCCTACGTCTTTAAACAGCCCGAGAGCGACGAAGAGAAGGCCCAGTGTCAGGATGCCATGGAGTCATGCCCCGTGGAAGCGATCGGTGATGACGGTTGACGAAGCGTAAAGGCAGTGTTGATCGTTCACCTTTTCCCTCCCCGGAGTTACCCCTCGGCCCAGATTCCAGAGATCGAGGGATTTCCGCCTGGCGGTCATGGTGGCATGAGGATTGCAGCTCCCTTGATTGAGGAGACCGGCTACTTCCGGCAGCGGCGCTTGGTGAGCAGGCACGATTCCAGATTGCCGGGCCAGCCGATCGAAAGGAGGTCGCCATGGACCGCAACGAACGAGAGACCACGGGTGAGGGAAGACCTTGCATCTGCCTCAATTGCCACACCCGGATACCCTACCTGAGCTGGATCACCTGCCTCGAGAGGAATTGCCCGGAGTGCGGCGCGGTCATGGTGCGGGAAGGGAGCCCCTACCACCTCTTTGTGCTGGAGCAGGGAGTGGCCTTTGACGGGAGGTCCCTCGTGCCCACGGGAAGGCCAGGGAAGAAGCCTCGCAAGAATCGGACCCCCGTCGTGCAAGGTCAAGGAGCCTAGCTTGGCTTTCTCGCCACCCCTCGATTGCGACCGTCGATCTGCTGTCCGCCGCGCGGGTTCCCTCCGTGGTGACAGGAGGCTGGTGATCGATTCGAAACCCTGCGGACCTCAACCTCGATTCAGAGCCTACGGTCGCAGGCACATCGGCAAAATTCGGCAGTTGCAGAGTCTCTCACACGATCAGTTGATCGCTCTCCGGGTCGCATCTGCCGTCCTCCCGTTCCGGGTCAACGACTACGTACTCGAAGAGTTGATTGACTGGAGCGACATCCCATCTGATCCCATCTATCAATTGACTTTTCCTCAGGCCGAGATGTTGGAACGTACCGATTTCGCCCGGCTGCGGAAACTGCTGGTCAGCGGTGCGGGTCCGGAGGTCATCCAGCAGCATGCCCGGGAGATCCAGATGCGGATGAATCCGCACCCGGACGGCCAGATGGAACTCAATGTGCCGACCCTGAACGGAAAGGAGCTGTCGGGGTGCCAGCACAAGTATCGTGAGACCGTGTTGTTCTTTCCACCGAGCGGGCAGACATGTCACGCCTACTGCACTTACTGTTTCCGCTGGCCCCAGTTTGTCGGCATCGACCGGCTCAAGTTTGCACTGCACGAAACCGACCGGTTGGTCCGTTATCTTCGTGGGCATCCGGAGGTCAGCGATGTCCTGGTGACCGGTGGTGATCCGCTGGTCATGAGCAGCAATTTGTTGCGGCGGAACATCGAGCCCCTCCTTGGCGAGGGGCTCGACCACATTACCTCGATTCGCATCGGTACCAGGGCGCTGTCGTATTGGCCCTACCGTTTCTCCAGCGATCGTGATTCTGACGACCTTTTGCGCCTGTTCGAGGATGTTCGGCGCAGCGGTCGGCACCTTGCTCTGATGGCCCACGTCTCCCATCCTCGGGAACTCCAGACCGCAGCCGTACAGGAAGCCATTCGCAGGGTGCGGGACACCGGAACTGTTGTGCGGTGCCAGGCGCCTCTGGTACGTCATGTCAACGACAGCTCCGAGGTGTGGGCCGACTTGTGGCGTGAGGAGGTTCGACTCGGATTGGTGCCGTACTATCTGTTTGTTGCCCGTAATACCGGCCCGCGCGAGTACTTCGAGGTCCCCTTGGCGGAGGGCTTGAAGATATTCTCAGAAGCGATCGCGATGGTTTCCGGTCTCGGCCGTACCGTTCGTGGCCCAATCATGTCGGCCACTCCCGGGAAAGTGTTGGTGGACGGGATTGCCACAATTGGTGGTCAAAAAGTATTCGTCCTGAAAATGATCCAAGGCCGAGATCCTAAATGGGCGAACCGGGTATTCTTTGCCCGCTTCGATCCTCGCGCGACATTTCTCGACCAGCTTGCCCCTGCATTCGGCAGGCGGGCATTCTTCTTCGAACAAGGTCTCCGCAGTATCGCAGCAGGTGGCCGGCATTCCAGCAGGTACGACGAATCGAATCGGGTGAAGAATGAGTGCCAGGCCTCAGCCTGGCACCCATGATGATCTGATCAGTGCTGCAGGTTTTTTGCCGAACCTGCCTTCGGCGTCGAGCCTGAGAACTGCAGCCGGCCTTCGCGGAACTCGCCGCCGCGCAGGGTGTGGGCGAGCGCCTCGCCGAGTTCTTCCACCAGGTGGAACTTGAGCCCCTCGCGAACCTCCTGCGGCAGATCGTCAAGATCCGCCTCGTTGACCTTTGGCAACACCACCGAGGTGATGCCGGCGCGGACCGCTCCGAGGATCTTCTCCTTGACCCCACCGATCGGCAGGACTCGTCCCGACAGCGTGATCTCTCCGGTCATGGCGACGTCGTTGCGGGCGGGCCGGCCTGAGAGGGCTGACACCAGGGCGGTGGCCATTGTGACGCCGGCCGAAGGTCCGTCCTTGGGAATCGCTCCGGCGGGCACGTGGATGTGGACATCCTGTTTGAACGCGTCCTGCGGGATGAAGAGCTCGTCTGCGTGGGCCTTGGCGTAGGTCCAGGCCGCGCGCGCCGACTCCTTCATGACATCGCCGAGTTGCCCGGTGAGAACCAGTTCGCCTTTGCCGGGCATGGGAGAGACCTCGACAAACATGATGTCGCCGCCGACCGGTGTGTAGTACATCCCGGTCGCGACACCCACCTGGTCGGCCTCGTTGGCCACCTCCGGGTGGACTTTGGGCCGTCCCAGGAGGTCGTTGACCTCCGAAGAACCGATTTCGATCGCCTCCAGTTCTTCGGCGGCGATCTTGCGGGCCACCTTGCGGGCCAGCCGGCCGATCTCCCGTTCCAGCTGGCGGACGCCGGACTCGCGGGTGTAGCCGGTGATCACCTCACGCACTGCATCGTCCGAGATGACGATCTGTTCATCGGTGAGTCCGGTCTGTTTGATTTGGCGCGGCGTCAGGTAGCGTTTTGCGATCTCGAGTTTTTCGGCCTCGGTATAGCCTGCAAACTCGACCACCTCCATCCGGTCCTGGAGAGGGCCGGGGATGTTTTGGAGGTAATTGGCCGTACAGATGAACTGGACGTCGCGAAGATCGAAGGGCACGCCGAGGTAGTGGTCGGTGAAGCTGTCGTTCTGCGCCGGGTCGAGCACTTCGAGCAGCGCCGCCCCGGGGTCGCCCTGGTAGGACGCGCCGAGCTTGTCGACCTCATCGAGGAGAAAGACAGGGTTCTTCGAACCGGCCTGTTTCATGCCCTGGATGATCCGACCCGGCATGGCGCCGACATAGGTTCTCCGATGGCCGCGGATATCGGCCTCGTCGCGCACGCCGCCGAGCGATATGCGGACGTACTCGCGGCCCATGGCGCGGGCGATGGATTTGGCAACCGAAGTCTTTCCGACTCCCGGGGGGCCTGCGAAGAGCAGGATCGGGTTGCGTCCGGTGGTGTCGTGGATCGACACTTCGGGCTCGACATCTACGGGTGCGTCGGCTTCCACCTCTTCGGCCGGAGCGACGTCTTCGGCTGCAGCTGTTTCCGCCGCTTCGGCTGCTTCGGTCTTCTTTCTCAAGATCTGAACCGCCAGGAACTCGAGGATCCGGTCCTTGACGTCGCCGAGGGCGTAGTGGTCCTCTTCAAGGATCTCAGCAGCACGTGTGACGTCCAGCCGTTCCTCCGTCCGCTCAGACCACGGCAGTTCGCAGATGGTCTCGAGGTAGGTGCGGATGACCTGGGCCTCCATGCCTTCCGGCCCCATGCGCTCGAGACGGCCGAGCTCGCGGTCGACTTCTTTGCGGGCCGCCTCCGGTAGTTCGAGAGCCTCGAGCTTTTCGCGCAGCTCTTCGAGATCCTCACGACCGCCGTCCTCGCCGAGCTCCTTCTGGATGGCCTTGAGCTGTTGGCGCAGGAACATCTCGCGCTGGCGGTCGCCGAGCTCTTCCTGGACCTGAGATTTGATGTCCTCCTGGGCATCGAGGACCGCGATCTGCCGCTGCGTGTGGAGCAGGACGTCGCGCAGGCGTTCCTCGACGGACAAAGCTTCGAGCAGCCGCTGGGCATCGCTGTGTTTGAGATCGAGGTGGCCGGCAACCAGGTCGGCAAACCGACCGGGCTCTTTGGTTTCAGCCAGGAACTGCTGCACCGCTTCCTTGGGCATTCCCGCCCGTCGTCCGAGTTCGGCGGAGCGCTCGCGGGTTTCGCGATACAGCGCAGTGAAGGTGGCATCATCGGGATCGAGCGGAGACATTTCCTCCGCTTCGTGGATCGATGCCACGAGGTATTCGTCCTGTTCGTCGTAACGGATCGCGACGGCGCGATAGTTGCCGTTGAGCAGAAGGCGCATGCCCGACGGTCCGCGCTGGACGGGCCCGATGGTGGCCACGCACCCCATGGTGTAGAGGATGTCCGAAGTGACATCCTCACTGTTTTCGCGCTGTGAAACCACGAAGATCTGTTTACTGTCGGTGCGCAGCGCCGCCTCGATGGCGCGCAGCGTGCCGGCGCGGCCGGCTGCAATGGGTGAGGTCACCTCGGGGAAGAGGACGGCCTCGCGGAGTGGAATCACCGGTAGGGTGATGGTGTCGCTCATATGTGCCTCCTGCGGTGTGATCCACCGCTATATCTACTCTAATTGATGCTCAAGGCGCCGGATGTCAATTACCTGAACGCAAGCATTATATGAAACCTGAGTAGATCGTTATCATATTCCCGCATTCGGCAGATTTTTCCTCGCTCTCGATAAAATTTTCGGTCTTCCAGGGTGAAAATCCCGATGCTCAGGTCTTTGGTGCCCGAGAGTGCCCCCTCCGAAGATGATTGCGCCCGAAGCATCCGCTCGTGTGGAGAGCTGCGGATCGCAACATCGTTCGGAGACGGCACGTCCGGTCAACGCGTCTGTTCGTTCCTCCCGTGAGTGCCCCCTTTGAGGATATTTGCGACCGAGATATCCGCCCCGCGTCGAATCTCGGGCATCGCAAAATCCTCAAAGAAGGCACGTCCGGTGGACGCGGCATTTCCGCGCGGTCTCCCTTTCCCCTCTGCCCCTCTGCTCCCGGTCCCCTGCTACCATCCCCAAAGGAGGCAAGGTGACTCAAAACCCATTTCAACCCCGCAGCGGCGGCCCCGGCGGTTTTGGTTCGTTCTCCGGGACGCCGGTGCCACGAGATCTCATCGCCGTCCTGGCAGCGTTGTTCATGACCTTTTCGCTGCAGTTTTTTGACACGCTCGCCATCATTCCCGCCGTTCTCCGGTTGACGCCTGCGGTGTTCAAGGGCTTTATCTGGCAGATCGCCACCTACCCGTTCATCGGTTGGGGGACGTCGGGTCTGTGGTTCCTGCTCGAACTGCTGATCCTCTTCTGGTTTGGGCGCGATGTCTTCTGGCGCCTCGGGCGGCAACGGTTCTGGCTGCTGATGGTGCGGGCGGCAATCGGCGGTGCGCTTGTGGCCATCGCGGTGCAGCTGGTGCAGATGCTGACGGGCTCCGGCGCCACCGGCTTTGCCGCCTTTCAGCTGATGCAGGGACAACGGATCCTGATGGCCATCGTCATCGCCGCCTTTGCCACCTTGTGGGGCGAAGCCACGATCCTGCTCTTTTTTGTCTTGCCGATCAAGGCGCGGTGGTTTCTATGGCTCGAGATCCTCTTTGCATTCATCGGTTTTCTCGAGAGCAAGGATTTCGCCGGCTTCTGTGGGATCAGCACGGCGGTCTTTCTCACCTACAGCGGACTCAGGGCCGGAGGCACCTCGACACTTCTTCACAGCTGGCGGAAACGCGCCGAGGTCTTTGTCCTTCAGCGCCGGCTCGAGCGGCTGAAGAAGAAGCGCAAGTTCGATGTCATCGACGGCGACAAGGACGATTACATCCACTAGGACGCAGAGGGGCAAAGGTGAACGAGAGCAGAGAATCCCCTCAGCGCCTCTGCTCCTCCGCTCCTCTGCCAGAATCGGGTATGGGAACGGGGATGAAAAAAGCCCGGGCATTGCCCGGGCTTTTTGGTTCACGATTGAATCCGGTCAGGGCAACAGACCGGGTCTTCGTCGTGGGTCGAGGTCGACGGTGCCGGGTTGCGAGGGGTTCGGACGGCGGACCCTGGGGGCCTTCTCGAGCTTGGGCGGCGCGAGCTTGAGCAGTTGCTCGAAAGCCTCCCTCGACATGATGGTCTCTCGTTCCTTGGCGGCTGCGGCGCGCGACGGCTGCCAGTCGCCCTCGAAGAGCACCTCGGCCATGTTGACCCGCGGAATGCTCGTGCCGAACTCGGCATTGATGAACTGGACCAGGTAGTCCGCCACCATTGCGTAGCCGATGCTCTGCGGGTGGACGCCGTCGTAGGAGAAGATGCCGCCGAGCAGGAACTGGGCCGTCAAGGTCACGCCACCGAAGGTCGGAAGTACCTGGCCGCTAGCGATGTCTGCGAACAGCTGATTGGCGTCGAAGACCGGGAAGCCGTAGGTATCGCCCGCCTGGGCAATGACGGCGTTGAAGGCGTCGATCCGGTCGTTGATCATCGCGATCTCCGGCGGCCGCAGAACCACGCCGGGTTCGCCGGTGAAGATGTTGAGGTTGTCGGGTAGCGGCGGTCCGCCGGGGAGGCCGTAGCCCTGATTGATCAGGTGGCCGGCCGGCAGCGTCACGAGATCGGCGTCGGTCAAGACGCCGGTGTCGGCCACCAGGTACCAGCGCCCCACCCCGGGAATATCCACCCAGGGATCCAGGGTCGTGGCGAACGGAATCGAGGTGGCGTACGGCAGATTGATGAGCACGATGTCCGCGCTGGTGTTGGTCGCGAGGGCGCCGATGGCGTTCGTGTAGAGACCGGCGAAAAAATCGACCGGAGTCAGGGTGACACCTTCGATGGGCGTGCCCGCAAGAACCGCGCCGAGCTCGTCGTTGTTGCCGATCCACACCGTCATAAAGGTCGGCTGAAGGCCGATGGCCTGTTCGAGGGCGGTGTTGATGCCGTTGCGCAGGACGATGTCGTACATCACGTTGTCGAAGTTGCCCTGGATGAGGTTGTTGATATCCCCGGTCTGGAAGATCATGCCGGCCACGTCGGCGCCGGGGATGCCGAGGTTGTTGTAGGGGTAGGGATATTCAGCGTTGGTGGGCAGGCCTGGAATCAGACCGACCGGGGCGATGAACGGTTGCGGCACGAGCGTCACCAACTCGAGGATCGGACCGATGCCGGGCTGCGCCACATAGGGTTGTTCGAAGACCGGAGACCCGGCCTGCTGGGCCAGCACCGCCGGGTACGAACGCTCCTGATACCAGTTCATCAGCGAGCCCGAGGCAAAGCCCGCCGTCAGGCTGTCGCCGAGAGCCACATAGTTGGTGAAATCTACCTGTGCCACCGCCGGTGTTGCGGCAAGGAAGGCCACCAGGCAAATTGTGAGAATCGTCTTTTTCATTGGTGTCCTCCTTTTCAGAACTTGAAGGTGATGCTCATGTGGAGCAATGGGGATTCAGCCTTGTAGGTGCCGTTGAAATCGTCGTGCGACTCACCTTCGGTCGACCGCTCATCGCTGTCGACCCACTCGTAGGCGATGTCGAAACGGAAACGGTCGGTGTGGTAGCTGAGACCGCCCATGTAGGCGACTCGGGTTGCATCTGCAAGCAGCGGGGATATGCCGGCGGGAGGCTGCGGAGTCTCGTCTTCGAGGTAGCCGACCCGAAAATCCCAGTGCTCATTGGCCCGCAGTTCGGCGCCCACCCTCCACTGGGGTGCATCTTCGAAATCTTCTTGACGCACCGAACTGAACTCGGGGTTCTCGGGGAAGATGATGGGCAGGTCCTCATAGACGCTCCACCCCATCACCCCATACTGACCCGAGACCGTCCATTTTTCGTTCTGCCACGCGAGACCGACGTTCCAGAAATCCGGGAATGCGATGGAGGCCTCGATGGGGACGGCCCCGTCAAACGGCAAAAAGGTGCCGATCAGACCGTCGAACTCCGGATTACCGGTCGGGACCTGGGTGAAGGACGCCTCGCCGTCTCCGTTGATGGTGAATTCCGAGCGATAGGAGGCGCCGAAGCTGAAGCCCGCGCCCATCTTCCACAGAATGCCGGCGTTCCAGGCCCATGCCGCATTGATGCCGTCGCTCTTGAGGTTGGTTTCCGCCACAGTTGACAGCTGTTGGTTGAAGGGGTTGATCAGACCGACGTCCCGGGTCAGCTCGATGGTGGTGGTCATGTAGTCGACGCCGATACCGAAGGCAAAGTCCTCGCTGAGCTGGTAGGCCATGCTGGCTCCGAGATCGAACACCATGAGATCGGCCTTCTTCGAGATGTAGTTGCCGAGAAAGTCGTCATTCCACTCGGTGCCGAGACCGAATGGGTTGTAAAACGCAAAGCTCAGTTCGAGGCGGTCGTTGATCGGGATGCCGAGGAAGAGGTGGACCGGGTAAAAGGTCTGTTCGATCTGTTCTGCGGTGTAGCCGTCACCTGGATAGGGCGAGGCGCCGTTAAAGGTCTGTTCTGGCTGGATGAGGGTGGTGCCGAGCATCAACTGGATGCCCTCGTCGGTCTGGAATGCCGCACCCGCAGGGTTCCAGAACAGGGTCGAGAGGTCATCGCCGACTGCGACCATGGCGCCGGCCATACCGCCCTGCCGGCCACCGACCTCGAACAGGGCAAAACCTGAACCCCAGGTGAGTGATGGCGCCAACAAAAGCACCGCTGCCGCCACAAGAATTCGTTTGCGATGCAACGTGATCACATCGAACCTCCTTCGCGAGCTGACAATGTATGTCTCATTTTTCAGACGCCTCATGCTACGGCGGTCAACGAGCATCGTCAATACGGCACCTGAGGCCCGTGAAATTCGAGGCGATCGACTGTGGGATGTAACCCGGACACGATGCGGCGAAAAGGAAGGGGGGGAGTACGTCAATGAGGATCACGACCTTTTTCCAGCTCGTTTCAGGGGCCCTTTTCGTAGGTCTCGCCTTTCCAGTTGCTGCGCAACTCGCTTTTACCGACGTTACGGATCAGGCGGGGATCGCTCTCACCGACTTGCTGACCGAGTCGGTTGCGTGGGGTGATTTTGACGACGATGGGGATGAGGACCTCTATCTGACCGGTAACGGCACGAATCACCTCTTTCGAAACGACGGCGCTGGGGATTTTACCGATATCACTGAGGACGCGGGCGTTGGAGATCAGGGTTTCGGGGTCGGGACGGCGTTTGGCGATCTCGACAACGATGGCGACCTCGATCTCTACGTCGTCAATTTCGGCGAGGGTCTCGATGTGCTTTACCGCAACGATGGGCCGGTAGGGCCAGGCGGGTCCTATCGGTTCTCAAATGTGACGCGGGCTGCTGGGACAACCATCGAGCGATCGAGTCGAGGCATGGCATTTGTTGACGATGACCGCGACGGTTTGCTCGACCTATTTGTCATGGCCATCGGGCAGAACATCCTCTATCGGAATCTCGGCGGCCTGCGGTTTCGCAACGTAGCACCGGAGCTCGGCGTCGATCAAGATGACCAGGGTGTGGGCGTGGTCGCCGTAGATGTCGACGACAACGGTTGGCCCGATCTCTACACCGGCAACCGCAGCGGAGATTTGAGCAACCTGTATCTCAATAACGACGGGAGGTTTGACGACTCGGCGTCGAATGCGGGGATTTCCGCTCGCGGTCTCGGCATGGGTGTTCTCGCCTTCGACCACGATAATGACCTTGATTTTGATCTGTATTGGACGACGTGGCCAGGCTCCGCAACACCGGTTCCAAACCGTCTGTACGAGAATCGGGGTGACGGCACATTCACCGATCAGGGTGCGGCCTCGGGGACCGATGATCCCCAGGGGTGGGGCATCAGCTGTAATGCCGGCGATGTCGACCTTGACGGGTGGCAGGACTTTGTCGTCACCAACGGATTTGATCCGGTTTCCGGCCCCAATGTGCTGTTCAGGAATGACGGTGACGGCAGCTTCTCCGATGTCACAGAGGCCATCGGCGGTGGTGCGTTTGACGGCCGGGGAGCGGCTTTTGCTGATTTCGACAACGATGGTGATCTGGATCTGGTCATCACTGCCGATGCCGGCGAGCCCAATCGCTTGTGGCGCAATGACAGCGCCGGCGGGAACCACTGGTTGGTCGTACGGCTGAATGGGACGGCTTCCAACGCCAGCGCTATCGGTGCCCGGGTCGTGGTGAGGACCGCCTCGGGCTCGACGGTGCAGGAGGTGAGCGGCGGCGCCGGGAGAGGGTCGCAGAATTCGCTGCCTTTGGAGTTCGGGCTCGGTTCTGAGAGCGAGATCGAGGAACTGACGATCCGCTGGCCGAGCGGCACGGTGCAGACCTTTTACATGCTGAGTGCCGATCGATATGTGACGGTCACCGAACCACGTGTGGCAAACGGTTCAACCCGCCGAGCCCGTGGTCGCAGATCGAACAGGAACGGCCCTTAGCGCAAGTCTGGTTCCGAATCCGGTTTGTTCCCAATGACTTCTTCTATCCGCTCGAGCACCTCCGGGGTGAGCCGGTCGACCACATCCATCGCCTTCATATTTTCCTCGACCTGTTCGGCTCTCGAGGCCCCGGTGATGACGGTGCTCACGTTCGGATTGACGAGACACCAGGCGAGGGCCAACTGAGCCATGGTGCAGCCGAGTTCATCAGCGATGGTCGAGAGCTGCCGGACCTGTTCGATCTTTTCGGCTACGGCATTACCCCCGACCCTGGGGCGAAGCCACTCATAGCCTTCGAGGGTGCTGCGGGTGCCGGGCGGGATCTCCCCGTCGTTGTATTTTCCGGTGAGGAGACCGCTGGCGAGGGGGCTCCAGATGGTCGTACCGAGGCCGAGGCGTTCATACAGGGGAGCGTATTCGCGCTCGAATCGCTCACGGTGGAACAGGTTGTATTGCGGTTGCTCCATCAGTGGTGGGATCAGGTGTTCACGCCGGGCCACGTGCCACGCCTCGAGGATGCGCTCCGCCGGCCACTCGCTGGTGCCCCAATAGAAGGCCTTGCCCTGATCGATGACGTGGTTCATCGCACGCACCGTCTCCTCGACCGGGGTGTGGAGGTCGGCGCGGTGACAGAAGATGAGGTCGACGTAGTCAAGTTGCAGTCTCTGCAACGCCGCGTCGGTCCCCTCGAGGATGTGTTTGCGCGACAGCCCGCGGTCGTTGGGGCCTTCGCCGCCCCAGTAGATCTTGGTGGAAACCACGTAGTCTGAGCGCTTCCAACCCTTCTTTTTGAATACCCCTCCCATGATCGTCTCGGCGGTGCCGGCGGCATAGACCTCGGCGTTGTCGAAAAAATTGACCCCGGCGTCCCATGCCGCCTGCATGCACGCACCGGCCTTGTCCACATCCATTTGCGGGCCAAAGGTGACCCAGGCGCCAAAGCTCAGCGCCGAGACCTTGAGACCGGAGTTTCCGAGATAGCGATATTCCATCACGCGCTCCTTTCGAGGCCACCGATGATACCTGTTCCATTTCCTCGCTTTGGAGTTGTCCCGGCTTTCACTACGCTCTACCCGAGAGGAGCCACCTTTAGCATTGTTTGCCCGAGACGCCCCACGGGTCTGTTGAATACTGAGGTTTCAAACAATGCAAAAGATGGCACCTGCGCCGCACGAGGATTTTCAGCACGCCTTTCGCCGGCGGTGGAGTCGGGATGGCGTCCCGCTCGCTCTCACGGAACCAAGGGAGTGTTTTTTTCGGGGAGGGGTGGGTAGCGATTCAGATTTCCGAAATCTGCGTCCATCTGCGTGATCTGCGGTTTTTCCGGGTGGCTTGGCCGGTTGCTCCCTTTCCCCTCCGCTCCTCTGCCTTTTTGCCCCTCACGCCCGCAACGCGGGCACGAGATACAGATTTGCCCCGATCCGTCCGATCAAAAGCGCGGCGGCTGCGGCGACGGCGCCGATGGCGTTGAACTGGGTGATGGCCAACCACATGATGAAAATCACGCTGCCGACCTCGATGAGGGTCGCCATGGTGATGGCGTTGGTTGTCCCACGAACCACGAGGATGGCGCGCTGAAACGACAAGAGGGCCGTGAGTCCGGGGATGACGGTCATTATACGAGTGGGT
>RCNF010001596.1_pt1 | contig 18204 bp, 17 predicted proteins | sample 2041311 | NCBI WGS metagenome assembly RCNF01 (sample SAMN09708228, study PRJNA481090) | Marine sediment metagenome, whole genome shotgun sequencing project. | biome: marine sediment; feature: ocean; material: sediment; isolation source: Sewage treatment plant 2 marine sediment (STP2) ... | reverse complement strand
GCTTTAGATGGTGATAGAAAATTGCTGAGGAAGTTTAATCGAATAAGGAGTCAATATGATACTTGACCCCTTTTTAAGTGTATTATCTCTTAACTGGGGTGTACCAATCTATTAGACCACGTCACTTTCTTGTGCCTGGTCATTCCAATCATTCCCATAAGACCGGAACCAAAGAGGAAGACGGCTGTGGGGATGGGTACAGCTGTCATATTTAGCTCCAAAAAATCAATGGCGATGGCATCATCGAGATCAAATTCATCCAGTGAGGGTACGTGGCAGCCTTTTCTATTGTTTAAACACAGGTTATTCTATCATTTTGATATGCCCCATGGCATATCCTAGGGTATCTCCCGGACTCCTCTGGGTAAGAGCCGAGGGAAAAATGAGAGTAGTTTCATGAAAAATAAAGATAAATCCCTGCAAAAACCATCGAACCGATCGGAAATTGATGCTTTCCTGGAGAATGTCGCCAGCACAGCGGCCATCAAACCGGCGGGGAAACAAGGACGTTTGATTTTTGCCATGGATGCCACCGCCAGTCGCGAACCAACCTGGGACCATGCCGCCCATATACAGGCGCAAATGTTTAATCAAACAAGCAAGCTGGGTGGACTTGAAATCCAGCTGTGCTACTTTCGCGGTTTTGGTGAATTTCAGGCTTTTCCCTGGATGAACAATTCACAGCAGTTACTAAAAGCAATGACTTCCGTCTTTTGTGAGGCTGGTCATACGCAAATAGAGAAAGTATTGCAACATGCCATTAAGGAAACACAAGGTGAAAAAGTGGATGCACTGGTATTCGTGGGTGATTGTATGGAAGAGGATGTTGATCGCCTGGGACAGTTGGCTGGAGAACTCGGATTACACGGTGTCCCTATCTTTATTTTTCATGAAGGTGGAGAAGCCGTAGCCGCCAGGGCATTTAAACAAATAGCACGTCTCTCCAAAGGGGCCTATTGCCTGTTTGATAGCCATAGCCCACAACAGTTGCTTGAGTTATTGAGTGCGGTTGCTGTTTACGCCGCCGGTGGTCATAAAGCACTGACAGATTACAGTCAAAATGCCGGGAAACTTGCGCGGCAGCTTAACCACCAAATCGAAAAATTATAAGCTATGCCTATCCGTTTATTACTGGCGATCGCAATCATTTTAGCCGGATTTTTATTCATCCGTTGGTTTATGCGCACGCCTTCACAAATTGTAGTCCAGAAGTTGCGCCAGGGATTACTTTTTCTGGTGGCAGGAATATTAATTTTTCTGGCATTAACGGGCAAGTTACACTGGTTATTTGCTGCCATCGGTTCCTTACTGCCATTTGCACGAAAATTATTACCCTTAATTCTATACCTGCCATTCTTTAATCAGTTTTATAGAAGATATAAAGCTAAAAAAGCGACTGGATATGATGCGAACGATGCAGGGAAAACTTCCCAGGTTCAAGCACGTTTTGTGCGCATGAGCTTAAACCATGATACCGGTAAAATTGATGGTGAAGTACTGGAAGGAGAACATCAAGGACAGCGTTTATCCGAGCTCAAACTTGAACAATTAATAGCCCTGCTGCATTCCTGGAAGTCACAGGATGAGGAATCGGCACGGCTTTTACAGGCATTTATCGACAATGTATATGGTGAGCGCTGGCGTGAACAGCATACCGGTTCTGCGTATGAAGGATCAAATCAATCTGCGCCTGGCGCTGTGTCGACAGAAGAAGCATTTCAAATTCTCGGGCTTGAACCCGATGCCAGTAAAGAAGAAATTATCGATGCCCATAGAAAACTGATGCAGAAGCTACACCCGGATCGCGGGGGCTCAAACTATCTTGCCGCAAAAATTAATCAGGCTAAAGATGTATTGCTTGATAAATAAAATCAGGGAAATATATTATCTGTTTTGACTCAACTTATACTATTTAACAAACCTTATAACGTCCTTTGTTAGTTTACGGATAAAGATAATGAAAATAATGCTTCCAGAGTAAATCTTTCTGATTATATCCATCTAGAGGAGTATACCCGGTTCCGTCGCAATAAGTGAATAGGCGCCAACATTTCCTGAACGTCATTCCGCTTACGCAGCTAGTGCATAGAATTGATCAGCAAATGATACTTGACCCCTTTTCCCCTTAAATTCCAGGGTTTATCATAATATTCCGTATTGTCTTCTTCTTCATCTTCTTCCCAGTTATATTTTTTCTCTGGTAAGTTGGGATCATAGTTTCTCAGCAGTATGGCCAGAATAATGCCAATCATGGCTCCAAAAAAGTGACTTTCAAAGGAAATGCCGGGTTCGTTTGGAAAGATGCCCCAGATCATGCCGCCGTATAGAAGAAACACGACCATGGATAGTGCAATTGCTCGTCTGTCCCATCTTAGTGCGCCAATAGTAAAAACAAAGAACATAAAACCGAATGTCAGACCGCTAGCACCTATATGATAAAACGGGCGTGCAAAAAGCCAGACCCCCAGACCGGTACCGATGTATACAGCAGGTACAACAATCTTTGCTGATTTCGGGTAACCGTATAAAAGTGCCGTACCAAGTATAAGAAGTGGTGCTGTGTTGGCAAACAGGTGTGAGAATGAACTATGAATCAATGGTGCCCAGAAAACACCCGTCAATCCGCTCAACTGTCCAGGTTGAATACCATATTTGTACAGCCTGGCGTCAATCAATGCTTCGACTATTTTTATTAACCACAGGGCTATAGTGAACGCTGCCACTGTGGTGAAAGATCGCTTCAGATGAAGGGAATCTTTTTGTGGATTATTCAGGGTATGGGGTTTTGTGAGCATGGGCTGGTGTACAGAGAGAAGAGCTATTTTCCTGTCTTTGTGTATGTGAGTGCATCCAGTTTAACTGGTGATGAAATATGGTTATTCAATGATTTTGACTGTTGTTAATTATTTCTGCTCGTTAAAAAACTGGGGTCAGAACCGAATGGTACTACGATAAGCCCTTTTTATCATGTTGCCGTCCTTTGCAAGAGCTGATCTTGAATGGAGTTAAACTGTTGATATGACAAGCACCTCCTTCACGTAGTGCCATTCTGGTCTGTCCCCAATGCCACCAATGCCACCAATACCTTTAAAATTCATAAAATAATCCTCCTAAATCTGTTAATCTTTCATCCAGTCTATTATCAATAAATAAAGTTAAATATTTTGGAAAAAACATGAAAAAAGTCATTATCGGTTTTGTACTGGTTTTTATTATTGCAATCTCAGGTGGTGTTTATTACGTGCTAACTAATCTTGATTCTCTGGTTGAAGCTGCCATTGAAAAATACGGCAGTGAAGTGACACAAACGGCAGTGTTGGTTGATAGCGTAAAAATAAACCTAGCTGATGGCGCTGCCGGAATTAATGGGCTGACTGTCGCTAACCCCAGTGGTTTTGTTATGCCTTATGCTTTTTCATTAGGTGAAATACGTGCTGGCATTGACTTGCAATCTTTACAAGAAGAGCCGTATATCATTAATGATATTACCGTGCTTGCACCGCAGGTGTTCGTAGAGATTAATGAAGATAATAAAACCAATCTAAATGCGTTGAAGAAAAATTTGACGGCTGGCTCGCCAGCGACTACACAGGATGGAAATACTCAGGTGCCTGCTGAAGGTAATGCGAAAGAACCACGTTTAATCATTCGTCGTGTAACTTTTGCTGATGGCAACATTCAAGCGAAGGTCGCGGCACTACAGAACAAAGAATATCAACTCAAATTACCAGAACTAGATATGACGAATCTTGGTGGTAGCAAAGGTGCCACGGCTTCAGAGCTTGCCAGCGAAATTTTAAAACGTTTAACTGACCGTGCCACTGACGTCGTTAAAAAGAATATTATCGATGCTGAGTTAAATAAACTAAAAGAAAAAGCACAACAAAAGATTGACCAGGAAAAAGCGAAGCTCGAAGAAAAGGCGGACAGCAAGGTAGACGAGCAAAAGGATAAGGTAAAAGACAAGCTCAAGGGGTTGTTCTAATCTAACAATAACACCGGTCAAACGTTTGCTTATTCCAAAAAGCGTTAAACAGCTACGCGCACATCGTCTGGCGCAGGAACAGTTCTTCCTGCAGAACCTGCATCACACCGATGAACGTACTGGTGTGCTGCTGTTTGTTTCAATCACTGAACATTATGTAGAAATAATCGCAGACAAGGGCATCAACGATGTTGTGCCTGCGGGTGTGTGGGATGAGGTCGTGACTGACTTCATCCTTCAGCTCAGGGCAGGTGAGGTGACAACGGGCTTCTTACAGGCAGTGGAAGCCTGTGGTGATGTGTTAGCAGAACATTTCCCGGCGACAGATGAAAATTGGAATGAACTGCCTGATCATCTTGTCGAAATCTAACACAATCAGGAAAAAATAAGACGCCCACATATTTGAAGCCTGGAATAAATGTCTGGCATTAATTTGACTTTGATTAAGAATTGAACAGCAGTTATTACAATCCTTCGCTAACCATCATTAACTTATAAAACCATGCTTTCTGTAACAGAACTCTGCAAAGGTTACCAGTCGGGTAGTCATCATCAGACTATTTTTGAAGGCCTGGACCTGCATCTGGATAAGGGCGAAGTGGTTGCTTTACTGGGTGCCAGTGGCAGTGGAAAAACCACGCTGCTGAATCTGTTAAGTGGTATTGATACACCGGATAAGGGCAGGGTACTGATTAACGGCGTTGATATCCACGCACAGGGAGAACCGGCCAGGACCCTGTTGCGTCGCCATCAGTTGGGTTTTGTATTCCAGTTTTTTAATCTGATCCCGACCCTGACCGTGGCTGAGAATGTGGCATTACCGATGGAGTTGATTGGGGCGGGGGAGACGGCAATGCAACAGCGTGTTAGCGACCTGCTGCACCGTGTTGGCCTGGCGCAGATGCAGGACCGTTATCCGGATACGCTTTCGGGCGGCGAACAGCAACGTACCGCGGTGGCTCGTGCGCTATCACATCGTCCGCAAATTTTGTTGGCGGATGAACCGACCGGGAATCTGGATGAAGAAACCGGTCAGCGGGTGATTTCTCTGCTGGGCGATCTGGTGCGAGATCAGGCGACGACGATGCTCATTGTGACGCATAACCGTGCGGTCGCTGCGGCGGCTGACCGGGTGCTGCAATTGCATCAGTGCAAGTTGATCGAGGCGTGATCCATATCGGCATATCGCCACTGCTATTACGAGCAGGCCTGAATTACCAGCTGCGCCATCGCTGGCAGGCGTTACTTGCGCTGGTCGGTATTGTCATGGGGGTTGCGGTGGTGCTGGCGGTTGATCTGGCAAGCTCAGCCGCGCGCGCATCATTTGCCTTATCTTCGACGCAACTGCAGGGTGCCGCGACGCATCGCATTATCGGTAATGCGGGCGAGGTTCCTGCGCAGTTATACAGCCGTCTGTTTACAACACCGGGTCATCCTCCGATGGCACCTGTTATTAGTGTCAGGGTACAGCTTGAAAATCAACCGGGGCGGTTGCGCCTGATCGGGCTGGACCTGTTCGCCGAAGGTGAGTTTCGTGCAGACCTGCCACTGGCGGTTGGTGGCGAGGTATCACTCACGCAGTGGCTTTCACGCCCCGATGCACTGGCGCTGAGTCAAGCTGCCGCCGATGCACTGGGTGTGAAGCTGGACAGTATGCTCACCATCCGCCATCAGGGGCAGCCGTATGCCCTGAAGGTTTTTGCGATCAGTGCCAACAGCAGTGTCGCCAGTGGTGATTTACTGGTGGTGGATATCGCTACCGCGCAGGCGATAACCGGCATGCAGGCCAGTCTCTCTTATATTGATTTAATCCTGCGAGAAGCGGATCTGGACTGGCTGAAAAAGCGTCTGCCACAATCGGTAAAACTGATTGATATCAAGCAGCAGACCGAAGGCATCGTCGGGCTGTCGGCAGCCTTTGAATTGAATCTGACCGCGATGAGTCTGCTAGCGTTACTGGTGGGTCTGTTTTTAATTTTTAATGCCATGAGTTTTTCCGTTGTACAGCGACGCACATTGCTGGGACGCCTACGTGCACTGGGTGTTCACCCAGAAGAGATCTATCGGGTGATACTGGCCGAAGCCTTTGTGCTCGGCATCGTCGGCACCCTTATCGGCTTTTTGCTGGGGAGCTGGCTGGGTGAGGGGCTGACGCGAATCGTGGCCGCCACCGTGAGTGAACTGTATTACGAAGTTTCTGCGGATGCGATGCAACTCAGCTGGTTATCTTTCAGCAAGGCAGGGTTACTGGGACTGGTCGGGACACTGGTCGCAACCTGGTTGCCCGCGTGCCAGGCGGCGCGCACACCAGCACTCACCAGTCTTTCTCGCGCTGCGCTGGAAGATTTTACCCAGCGCCAGCTGCCCTTGCTCGCTATCACAGGTTCACTGCTTGTGGTTATCGGCCTGCTGCTGGCTTTTCTGTTACCCGGTGGGGTGATCAGCGGTTTCGCCGGTCTGTTCATTGTATTGCTGGGCGCGGCACTGGTTACGCCGCTTGGTCTGCCCATCGCGCATGGCCTGCTCCGGCGCTTACCGTTGGGCGGCGTGTGGCGCATGGCAACCCGCGATCTCAATCGGCATGTTTCACGCCTGGGCACAGCTGCGGCAGCACTCATGGTAGCGCTTGCCGCGACGGTCGGTATTTCGGTGATGGTTGACAGTATGCGCACTTCCGTCAGTGACTGGTTAGAAGATTTACTCAGCGCAGATCTGTACATCGCCGCCGAAGGTTTTCAGTACGATGACACGCTACCGCAACCGGTGGTGATGCAGGCGCCACTGCTGACAGGGGTTGCTGACTTCAGCCTGTATCGGGATAACAGGGTACAGATAGGCAATCAACCGACTCGCGTGGTGGCCGCCCGGCTTGCTGAGCGATCTCAGGCCGGTTTCGATCTGGTGGCGGTGGCGGATTCGAATCCCTGGGACAGATACCTGCAGGGCGAGGTGATGATTTCACAACCACTGGCTTATCGGCTGAACCTGCAACCCGGTGAACAGCTGCGGGTAGCCACCCCGCAAGGTGATCGGGCATTTCGGGTGGCCGCCATTTTTCGTGATTACGCGAGTGAACATGGACGCTTTTTTATCGACCTGCAGCATTACCGCCAGCACTGGTCTGATCCACAGATCGATACCCTGGCACTATTTTCTACCACCTCGGATGGCCGTGCCTTGCAACAGGCCGCGAGTGAACGTTTCGATGCAGACTATCGACTGCACTACACCAATGCACGCGAGATTTATAAGGAGTCGATGGCGGTGTTCGACCGTACCTTTCGCATCACCGAGGTGTTGCGGCTACTGTCGATCCTGGTGGCCTTTATCGGTATTTTGAGCGCGCTAATGGCGGTGCAGCTGGAGCGACGCAAGGAGTTTGCTATTTTGCGCGCGCTCGGCCTGACCCGACTTCAGGTCAGTCTGCTGATTATGTTTGAATCGTCCATTCTTGGTCTGCTTGCCGCCCTGTTTGCGATTCCGACCGGGCTGGCGCTGGCGTGGGTGTTAACCGATGCGATACAGCAGCGCGCTTTCGGCTGGACCATGCCGTTTCTGGTTTCTGCTTCACCGTTGTTATGGACCCTGTTTATTGGCGTATCCGCCGCCTGGCTTGCCAGCCTCTATCCAGCCTGGCAGGCAAGCCGTAGTGATCCGGCGCCGCAAATGCGGGAAGATTAATATGAGCTTTAAAGATTCCCTGTTTATCCTTGTTATCTTGCTGCTCACCGCCTGCGAACAAGCTACCCCGCTATCGTCGGGCCAGAGCAGCATCAGTGTGACCCAGCGCATGGCTGCGATACCTGCCCAGGGGTTTGCGCGTGTACTCGAAGCGCGTGAGTTTGAGTTCCCGGCCGATCATGCGGCACATCCTGAGTTTGCCTCCGAGTGGTGGTATTTCACCGGAAATCTACGCAGCGATGATGGCGCAGCTTATGGTTATCAATTCACCCTGTTTCGGGTCGGGCTAAAGCCGGGTGAGGTGGCCAAGGATTCCAGCTGGCGTAGCCATCAACTGTATATGGGACATCTGGCGCTTAGCGATATTCGAAAGGCTGAACATTTGACTGCAGAGCGCTTTGCCCGGGCTGCTGCCGGGCTGGCGGGTGCGCAGGCTCAGCCGTTAAAAATCTGGCTGGGACCCTGGTCGATTCAGGGTAATGCTAATCAGCTTTTCCCGCTGCGGCTGATAGCGTCGACGGACAACATAGCAATTGATCTGGCCTTACAGGCGGGATTAAAACCGCTGGTGCTGCAGGGTGAAAGAGGTCTGTCTCGCAAAGGTCCTGAAGCCGGTAACGCCTCTTACTATTATTCCTACACCCGCCTGCCGACCAGCGGAAAGATTCGCATCGGCGATAACCGTCTGCAGGTAAGCGGTAACAGCTGGTTTGATCGTGAATGGTCAAGTTCTGCGCTGTCTCCCGACCAGGCCGGGTGGGACTGGTTTTCGCTGCAGCTGGAGGATGGGCGCGAGCTGATGTTTTATCGCATGCGCGATATCAGGGGTCAGGCTCAGGTATTCAGTAATGGCGTGCTGGTGCAGGCGGATGGCAATGTCATACCGCTGTCACTGGATGATGTTCGACTCGAACCGCTTAAACAGTGGCAGAGTCCTGAGCAAACTATTTATCCTGTGAGCTGGCGACTGCAACTGCCGCTATATCAAATCGATCTGCGTATCGATGCCGCGTTTGAAGATCAGGAAATGCGCCACACGGTCCGTTACTGGGAGGGTGCGGTAAGTGTATCCGGCAGTCATCAGGGAACAGGGTATATGGAGCTTACTGGTTATGCGCGTTAAGTTTGCCCCTGGCTTCATGAGACACTAATCACCTTAGCTGCTGTATTGTGGATTACGCAGTTAATCTGTTAATCTACGAATGCTAATCTATGAATGTTAACCTATAAAAACAAGGCATATTATTTGAGGCACTGTTGATGATTTTGCAGCGACGTAAATTACTGTTAGGCATGGCTGGCATTATTACCGCCAGTTCCAGCACGCTGGCAGGCGCACTGCTTACCACACCGCGGCAGAGTGCAGGGCCTTTTTATCCTCCGGTATTACCGCTGGATGATGATAACGATCTGACGCGAGTTGCCGGCCAGAGTCGTCAGGCCAGCGGAATCATCAGTGACCTGACGGGGCGAATTCTGGATATCAATGGCCAGCCGTTGCCGGGTATGCGCATCGAGATCTGGCAGTGCGATGCCAACGGTCGCTATCGCCATCCTGCAGAAAATAGCAGTAAGGATCTCGATCCAAATTTTCAGGGACATGGCTTTAGTATGACGGACACGCAGGGGCACTACCGCTTTCGTACCATACGACCGGTAAAATACCCCGGGCGTACGCCGCATATCCACGTGGCGGTATTTGCACCCGGTGAAACCCCATTCGTGACCCAGCTATATGTGAAAGATGATCCAGGTAATGCAGAAGACTTTCTATTCAGGCGTTTGCCCGTCGAACGCCGGCATCTGGTGCTGGCTGAGTTTAAAACCGACCACACCTCAGCAGTCGAGCTGAAGGCCAGTTTCGATATTGTCCTTGATCGGGTCGACGGCACACCACAACAGATCTGATGGGATTTAGCAGGGTAATTTTTGTATGATAGCGTAGCTTTTTAACATAGTGACCGTTTATTCTGATGTCTATTATCCTGTCTGTCCACAACCTGGTGAAAATCTATCCTGAAGTGAAAGCGGTCGACGGCATTGGTTTCCAGGTTGAGTCGGGCAGTTGTTATGGATTGCTGGGGCCGAATGGTGCGGGTAAAACAACGACGATGGAATTGCTGGAAGGCATTATTCAACCGGATGCGGGAGAAATTTTATATCAGGGTCAACGTGTCGCTGCCAGTTTCAAGCACGAAATCGGTATTCAGTTCCAGTCCACATCACTGCTCGACTTTCAAACGGTGAATGAAGCGCTGCTGATGTTTGCCTCCTTGTATGAGAAGACTGCCGATCTGCCGGATTTGATTGAGTTATGTAATCTGCAGGAATTTATCCATCGTGATACACGCAAGCTTTCGGGTGGACAAAGGCAGCGATTGTTACTGGCCATTGCGCTGGTGAATGATCCTCAGCTGGTTTTTCTGGATGAGCCGACGACTGGCCTCGATCCGCAAGCACGGCGTAATTTCTGGTATCTTATAGAAGGTATCAAGCAGGCAGGAAAAACCATTATCCTGACCACACATTACATGGAAGAGGCGTATCGTTTATGCGATCAGATTGCGATTGTCGATCAGGGTCGGATTATTGTTGAAGGCAAACCGGATGATCTCCTGCGTCAGCACTTTGCCACCACCGTTATCCGGCTGCCTGAAGCGGCGGTTGCACAGGCCGATTTACTAGCGGATGATATCAAACTGGTGGATGGTCAATTTGAGCTGTTTACTGATGATGTGCCGGAATCGATTGCACGCTTGCAAAAGCTCGGCGTGGGGCTGGGTGATTGTCATATCAGTGCCCCGACGCTGGAGGATCTGTTTCTGAAACTGACCGGTCATGCGCTTCGTCAATGAGCATTAACCCGGATATTTCATAGGAATGCAGAATTTTGGGGAATTATCAGCGAGTCAGTTTGTACGATTCGCCGAAAAGCATAGCCGTAGCTAAGGTTACAGGGGAATCGTACAAAATGGCCGTTGATATTTTTCCAAAAACTACATAGCGTTATCAGGTTCATAGTGTACTTTTCTAATTTACTTGAATTTATTATTATAATCATAGTGATAAGCGAGATTAGCAGCGTTCCTATGAAATATCCGGGTTAACTATGAATAGTCATCGAATGATGGCAGTGATGCGGGCAAGGTTTCGCGAGTTTTATCGTGATACGGCGTCCTGGTCGTGGAATCTGATGATGCCGTTACTGATCATCCTGGGCTTTTATTTTATCTTCAGTGGGGATAGTAAAGATCTGTTCAAGGTAGCCATCTATAACAGCAATCAGAGTACACAGCTGGAACTGAAGTTTCTGCAAACCGCGCATATTAAATTTATTGATGTCAGTGATCTTGAGTCGGCTATTATCCGCGTGCAAAGGCATCAGTTTGATATGTTGCTGGATCTCTCTTCGAATCCTCCGCGTTACTGGGTAAATCAGCATTCAGCCAATGGCTACATGCTGGAGAGGCTTTACCATGAGTCGTTCTCATCGACCAATATAGACGCGCAGCGTGAACTGGTGACCGGTGAGGACATTCGTTATGTGGACTGGCTGGTGCCGGGTGTTCTGGCCATGAACATGATGTTTTCCTGCCTGTGGGGTGTTGGTTGGGTAGTGGTGCGCTACCGAAAAAACGGCGTGTTAAAAAGACTGCAGGCTACACCACTGACCCCGTTTGAATTTCTCAGTGCTCAGGTGATTGCCAGAATCATCATTATTGCAGGGGTGACGCTGCTGGTTTTTGTTGGCGCCAATCTGGTGGTGGACTTTACTATTCGGGGTTCCTATCTTGCCCTGTTTTTGGTGTTTTTAAGCGGGGCTGCCTGTTTAACGAGTATGGGATTGATTGTTGCGACCCGGCTTAAAACCGAAGAAGTTGCCGATGGACTGTTAAATCTGATCAGCTGGCCGATGATGTTTTTTTCCGGCGTATGGTTTTCCATGGAAGGCACGCATCCGCTGGCACAGTTTGTTTCACAGCTGTTTCCGCTGACTCACCTGGTTGATGCCGCCAGACGCATCATGATCGATGGTGCAGGCGTGAGTGGTGTTATGTTTGAAATCAGTTTGTTAAGCGGACTGACCCTGCTATTACTGGTGGTCTCTTCCCGCCTGTTCCGCTGGACCTGAAGAGAACTTTAGCGGCTTACTTTTTCAGATGCTGTCTATTCATTTAATGGGTTAGAACCTAATGCCGCTTACTTAACAAAAGTTTACCTCACATTCAGGGGCTACCGTGGGCGTCTGCAGCAGGGATGCTGCAGTCGAGCCTCCAGGGACGGATTCACGGCGGCCCTCGGATCGAATGCCACGAAGCACTAATGTTTAAGTAAGCGCCATTCGGGACGGAGGGATTAAATAATGATCAATTCAAAAAGTGGTTAAAAAATAATCCCTCCGTCCCCTTTAGTTCTGGCAATCTTCACAGCACACACGAAGAAAACCCTGTTCTCACCTGCCGCATTTTAGATAAGCATTGAATTCTTTTTTTATATGCGTAGGTAGGGTTTTACTCCGGCTTTTCATAGAGTCGAGAAACTCGGGATAATACGTTTCTACAGTTTGGGAGAGCAATGTTAGTTCCGGTTGATGGCGTTTATATCTGACACCTGCCCCTCTAACAGCATTCCTTGCTGTGTGCATGGCAATTCCTTTTGAATAATCTTAATTCATAGTTGCAATACTAACTCGGATACTCAGTATACCTCATTGCGATTTGGCAGGTTTTTACGGTCACCCTTTTTGTCAGCAGGTGTTGTCAGTAGTACAGAAACTTGTGCTGAAATTCAAATTCGACCTCCGCCTGGACCTTCCATGCGGCTTTACCAACGAGCAAACTTTTTACTGCGAGCCATAGGCGGAGCGGGCTGTAGAGAACTTCAGGCATATAGACAAAGGATGTTGTAAGTATCTCGAGCCATGCAGCCACGAAACCTCGAAGTGCCGAACTCATATCGCTAAGCATCTCGTTACGCTGGCGCAGGAACCGGAGTCTGATCACCGTTACAAAATGGAGTGATGGCTTATACATTTAGGGGAGGAGCACCGGACCAAATAACCACTTTTTATTTGCATTTAATAAATAATCGGGGGTATAGTATTTACTCCTATTCTAAAAGCACAGGGTTATCGGGGAGAGTGCGACAATGGATTTATCAAAAGACACTTCAATTAAGAATCAATCATGTCTGAGCCTATTGATCTCGTGATCCTGTTTATTCTTCATATACTTTTTTATAATAGCTTATCTAGTAAGTTTGAAGGCTATTTACACCTCGCAATAATGGATAAGCTTTACGACGGAGGAAAGATGTTGTGGCTACTAATAAAAAGAAAGTAACAAAGACGACGCCAAAGAAAGTCGAGAAGAAGCAACTGATAAAAGCTGGCCCTCGGAAATCCACCAGGCAACCTAAAGTTCCAAATCTGATCTATGCTCAGGCATCACCGCTCTCGGTTGGCGGCATTTCGATGTTTGAGGTTCAGGAACAAATTAACGCCGATGTGGCAATGAATTTTGTCAGTGAGGATGATGTAATCACGCGAGCCGTTAATCGATTGTCCGACGCAGGATTCGAGATACTTGATGTCAACCAACTCATGATAAACATTGCGGGAAGTCCAGCAACATATAAACGAGCATTCAAAATTGATATTGTGGCAGAGGAACTACCCGTTATTAAAGCAGGGGGAGTCGAGACGACGGCGACTTATTTGGATTGCGCGGATTCAGCCATTCCAGGGCTCATAGATACCAAGAACACGCGTTTTGCAGATGTGCTTGAAGGAGTAGCGATCGAGGAGCCGCGATATTTTATGGCTCCGTCTGCCTTTGCACCCACAAAAGCCTATTGGCATCTAGATGTTCCAGCAGGCGTGTCGCTTGGCGTGAATGCTGATCGGGCACACAGGGCGGGAATAACCGGCCGCTCCGTCAAGGTGGTGATGGTCGATTCGGGCTGGTACAAACATCCCTTTTTTGTGAAGCGCGGTTATCGGGCAGGGCCTGTTGTTTTGGGTCCGTCGACATCAGATCCATTAAAAGACGAGAGTGGTCATGGCACGGGTGAGTCTGCAAACGTTTTTGCAGTTGCGCCAGACGTAGACTTTCAAATGGTAAAAATAAACTTTGTTAACTCGGTTGGTGCATTTAATGCCGCTGTCGTATTAAACCCCGATATCATTAGTTGCAGCTGGGGAAGCAGTATCCGCAACGGTCCTTTGAGCGCTGCAAATACAGCTTTGGCGGCTTCAATTTCTGCAGCAGTTGCCTCCGGGATTACCGTCGTATTCTCTGCGGGTAATGGTCATTGGGGATTTCCTGGGCAGCATCCAGACGTTATCTCTGCGGGCGGGGTATATATGCGCGAGGATGAGACCATGCGTGCCTCTGATTATGCAAGTGGTTTCATGAGCAACATTTATCCTAATCGGCGTGTGCCTGACCTTAGCGGTTTGGTCGGTATGAAACCCGGGGCAGAATATATTATGTTACCTGTGGAACCAGGTGATGGCATCGATAGAAGTAAAGCTGGAGGCACACATCCAAACGGTGATGAAACAGCCAGCAACGATGGATGGGCGGCCTTTAGTGGAACCTCGGCAGCTGCACCTCAGATTGCCGGCGCAGCTGCACTGATCAAGCAGGCATGTCCAATACTGAGCCCTGCTGCAGTGAAAGACATCTTGCGCAAAACTGCACGGGACGTGACGCAGGGTCGATGTAATACAAGTACGGGTGGGAACCAGGCTACTGTAGGGCCTGATACAGCCACAGGAAATGGATTATTGGATGCCCATAAGGCTGCAATGGTGGCGAAGATACGATGCCTTGGTCCGATTAGGCCACCGATCAGAATTGGGCCACCTCAGCCACCGATCCAGCCCATCAGGCCGCCGATCCAGCCCATCAGGCCACCGATCCAGCCTATCAGGCCACCGATCCAGCCCATCAGGCCAATTCAACCCGGGCCGATTCGTCCAGCTGGAGATGAAATGTATGGTGAGGATGTCATGACAGATGTTGGTCTGGTAGAAGAGACTGAAGCTCATACTTCGTCATTAACGTTGAGTGAGTCTGAAGCGATTGAGGAGATGTTAATTCGAGACGAAATCGACGAACTTTGATCTCTTATACAGTACCGTCTGGGTTTACCGGACGGTACTGTCTGCTGAGGTGGAATAACTATGGCAAAGGTTCTATTGGTTAGTATGCCTTTAGGCGCACTGGGTCGTCCTGCCCTTGGCTTGAGTCAGCTAAAGGCTGAACTTAATCGCAATGGGATCGATTGTGAGATCCGGTATTTTACATTTTTGTTTGCTGAATTTCTCGGCAGCGAAACATATAATTGGGTACAGTCTGACTTGCCATATACTGCATTAGCAGGGGATTGGTGTTTCACGGAATCGTTATATGGGCAGCGCACGATGGAAGACCAGCGTTATCTGTCTGAAGTTTTCTGCGGTGTCTGGCAACGGAACCGAACTGATGCACGGAGATTATTGTGTGTTCGTAATTCGGTAGAACCGTTTCTCGATCGCTGCATGAACGAAACCGAATGGAGTAAGTATTCCATCGTCGGTTTTACCTCTACTTTTGAACAAAATATTGCGTCGTTATCGCTGGCTATGCGAGTGAAATCAAATTACCCAGATATCAACATCGTGTTCGGTGGTGCGAACTGGGAAAATGAAATGGGTTTAGAGCTGCATCGACAGTTTCCCTTCGTTGATTATGCCTGTTCTGGCGAATCTGAGCACAGCTTTCCTAAACTTGTGAGTCGAATTTTGGCAAATAAAGCGCCTAAAGGAGCAGCAAAAAAGGGAATTCCTGGTGTCGTTCATCGCGATGGTGATGCAAGCGTATCAGGTGGAAATACAAAGCTGGTTAACAAAATGGATACCCTGGCTACTCCCGATTTTGCTGACTATTTTGAACAACTTAATAATAGTACCGTTGCTGCCTCGGTTATTGCTACATTGCTCATTGAAAGTTCCCGTGGTTGTTGGTGGGGTGCGAAATCACACTGTACGTTTTGTGGACTCAATGGAAGTTCGATGGCATTTCGCAGTAAGAGCGCAAGTCGGATACTAAATGAGCTCGATTATCTGGTCGAACAATGGCGTACTGATGAAGTGCACGTGGTTGATAACATTTTGGACATGCATTACTTTAAGGATGTGCTACCAGTGCTTGCAAAGTCTGATAAATCTTATCACCTTTTTTATGAGGTAAAAGCAAATCTTGCACGTCATCAGGTAGAGTTGTTAAGACAGGCAGGCGTTGATCGCATTCAACCTGGTATCGAGAGCCTTAGTGACCACGTCCTGAATCTGATCCATAAAGGTACAACCGGTTTGCGCAACATCCAGCTACTGAAATGGTGTAAGGAATATGGGGTAGGAGTCGACTGGAATCTTCTTTATGGTTTTCCAGGAGAGACGGCAGAAGATTATCAAATGCAACTGGAGCTTATGGCCTCTATTCGCTTCCTGGAAGCACCAGGAGCCTGCGGACCGATGCGGCTCGATCGATTCAGCCCTTACTTTAATAGCCCGGAAATTCATGGTCTTCGAGACCTGCGTCCGATGCAATCTTATTCATTTCTGTATCCGTTTGACGAAGAAAGTTTGAGCCGTATCGCTTATTATTTTGACTTCGATTTTGAGCCGGATTTTGATCCACGTGGATTTGCTTCTGAGGTGATACAATTTATTGAAAATTGGCAAAGGAAACCGGATAGTGGTTCGCTACGTGGAATCGTAAGGCTAGATGGTAAACTGGTGCTTATCGACACACGCAACCAGCCCAATACACAGACGTTTATTTTTGGTGGACTGGAGCGTGCGGTATATGAGTACTGTGACCAGGTACATTCCTTACGTTCGATTGTTCGTTATCTTAATCGGCGAGCAGAAAATATACATGAAGCACAAGTTAAGGCGTTTCTTGACTCAGTGGTTTCGAATCGTCTGATGGTAACGGATGGCGATTCCTACCTTAGTCTGGCTCTTGAAGTGAAGGCTGGAGACAACATTAATGCAACTGATTCTAAATATCTGTACATGGAAACTTGCGAAATACAATGACCACTGAAAACCTAAAAACACTTATTTCTGCCCAGGTGATTCTTTACCCTAATGATCGCATTGGAGAAAAAGAAGCGCAGCACTGTGAACAATACTTTCAAGAATCAGGTTTCGAACTTGGATATCGCTTTGCGGACAGCTTTGCAATTACAGCCTCAGTAGATACTTTCAATGAGGTTTTTGATTGTAATATCATAAGCGATGAGCATGGGACTCACTGTGATACAGGTACTGATTCAATAGACTATGAACTTCCCATAGGTCACCTATATGAAGATTTGCGTGTTTGCATTAAAGCAGTAACATTTAGTGCACCTCCTGACTTTGGTCCTGATAATTTCTAGCTATGTTACAGGCATACCAATCTTCTGCTGACTATGGTGACTTCGACATTGTCGAGTCACTCTTTGATCCACATATGATCAACGCGTTGCGAGCAGAGGCTTATGCGTTAATGCACGAGGCTATCGATAGTTGCTTCACGATGGATGACGCTGATGAGTGGCAAGCAGGATCACCTGCCCGAAGCTTTCAGAGTGCGCCAGGAGGTGAACTTCAGACAGCATTTTTCCATGCGCCTGAAATGATCAGGTTTATAAATCAATGGTCGGGGTTTGAACTGGAGCCTTCCGGTGAGCGTGGGACATATTCTTACTACATGAGATCTGGCGATCATCTTTCTATCCATCGAGATGTGAATTCCTGCGAGTTAGTAGTAATTACTTGTCTTCACAGTGCAGGTAAACGTGATGAATCCTCCGGAGCGCTTTGTCTTTATCCTACACGAGCACAAGAGCCTATCTCTGCAATACGTGCGAACCCCAGTCTGGATATCCTCCCTATTCATCTTGGCGTGGGTCAAAGCATCATAATGCGTGGTGGCGTCATTCCACATGCGCTATCGCCCCTGCATGCAGGTCAGTTTCGTATCGTATCTATTCTCTGTTACCAGCAAAAAAAATGGATCAGAGCGAAAAGGTAGACTGGTTAAAAAAGACGTATTTGCTGGATAAGAAAAATTTGGTTGTAATACTACATCACTAAGTTTAGAAATAAGAACAAAATCTCACTATAATTTTGATCCACCGTAGGCAGCAGCCCATATCAAATCGTTTTCGTTTTGACTTCGACTATGCAAAGACCACATAACACAAACGTTTAGCACATATAAACAAAAGAAAAATATACAAGACACCCATAGTTTAAAAACAAAAAGCCCACGCCTTTTAATTCACTTTCTATAAATATTGACAAGCACTAACAGAATACTTTAAGTAATGGCCTTGTGTTTAATTTCTTTGTCTGTTCTTTTTTAAACCACCGCTATCCATGGGCAGTTGTTGCTACCCCTCTCATTTTTTATTATCCTAAGTCGCTAGTAAAAACTATGCACTTTAGTGCAAGACTTTAGTGATATTGTCATTCCTCGTCGTATTGCTGTGTTTTT
>RCNF010000625.1_pt1 | contig 18220 bp, 13 predicted proteins | sample 2041311 | NCBI WGS metagenome assembly RCNF01 (sample SAMN09708228, study PRJNA481090) | Marine sediment metagenome, whole genome shotgun sequencing project. | biome: marine sediment; feature: ocean; material: sediment; isolation source: Sewage treatment plant 2 marine sediment (STP2) ... | reverse complement strand
TTCCACATGTTAAAAAATTAACACTTTGTGGGGGATGCGTCAAGGGGTTTTACAGGTCAAGGTGTTCGAGGCCGGGACCGAGTTACACTCTAGCCCTGTTATGCCTGGACCTCTTCAGCCGAATCTCCTTCGGCAACCTGGTGTCTTCTCAGTATTTCACGTGAGATCGCCCGGTGGACCTCGCGCCGCTCCACCATTCCCACCAGCTTATCTCCGTCATGCGCAGTGACAACCGGAAGAAACTCTACTTCGAGTTTCTTCATCAGCGAGACGGCTTCCGCAAGAGGAGTTTCTTCTGTGACGGAAGCTGAGGGCGGTTCCATCATGTCATAAACGACAAGGAACTTATTTAATTCTCTCGACATGAAGCTGCGCCTGAGTTCGTTGAGTGTTACGATGCCGAGGAGTTTTCCGGTGTCATCGACCACAGGGTAGGCTAATTCATCGGTCTCAGCAATTTCGCCGAGGACCGTTTCGAGAGGCGTGTCGGGCAGGAAAGTCTTAGTGGTTTTATTGACCATGTCGGCGACCCGATATGATTCGGTCAGATCTTCCTCGGTAATCCTCATCCCGACCTCGCCTGCCTTCTTCACGGCATACTTGACACTCGATGGACCGATGATCTGTGCGATGAATGTAGTGAGGGCGATTATCATGATAACCGCTGTCCCTAAATCACCGCTGAAGCGATGGCTTGCCGAGATAGACAGTCCGACGGCTACTCCGGCCTGGCTGAAAAGGCACAGGCCGAGGTATTTACGGACCGATGGCGCTGCTCTGCCCAGTCTTGAGCCGATGTTCGCCCCGATGAATTTCCCCACAGTTCGCGCTATCACGTAAACGAACGCGAGAATCCACATCCATCTGGCCATGCCGCCTAGGTCGAGCTGCGCTCCGACCGAGACGAAGAAGAGTACGAAGATCGGAGGAGCGAATTCTTCCACAATCTTGAATGCCTTGTCACTGCGGTGAGGAGCAACGTTTACTATCGTGAATCCAAGCGCCATTGAGGCGAGGATAGTGTCCACTCCGATCATTTTCCCTATTCCCGTGATCAAGGCGAGGGCACCGATAGTGAAGGCAAGTGAACTGTCCCGATCCTTTGCCCGACGCAGAACAAGGTTGAGGAGAAAGCCTGTGGCGGTTCCGAGTATCAGTCCGCCGGCAAGTTCCCATCCTACACGTCCCAGGGAGGCCATTATTCCTCCCGTGCCCTCACCGGTCAGTATTGTCGCCGCTCCAGCCGCGAAACTGAAAAGGATCAGGGCGAGAGCATCATCCATGGCGACAATGGCGAAAACAGTGGTGGTGAGAGGCCCGCCGGCCTTGTACTCCCAAAGCACGTTGACCGTTGCTGCCGGGGCGGTAGCCGAGGAAATGGCGCCCAGAACAGATCCAAGAGCGATGGCGATCGCAAGATCCCCTGTTATCATCCATGTGGCCCAGCCGACGAGCAGTCCGACCGCGATGAATGCTCCCAACCCTTCAGCGAGAAGGATAGTTATGAACCTGCGGCCGTGTTTCCTGAATACATCCCGGTGTAGTTCTCCACCTATAAGGAAGCCGATCACACTCAGAGCGAAGAAATTGAAAGGCTCGAGACTCTGGATCGTTTCCTTGCCGATAAGGCCAAGAACGCTCTGGCCGAGCAGTAAGCCGATGAAAATATTCCCGACGACCTGAGGGATTCTGAAGCGCTCGAAAATCCTGCCGCCGACCGTACCGAAAAAGACCGCCAGGCCGATTACCACCATTGCGGACAGGTGGCCTTGCTCAAGATGGAGGTTTAAGAAATCTATCATGCATCGCCACCAGTCAAAGTCATATATATTTCAGAGGAAGTTACCGCTTCGGTTATCCTGGAACGAAGTGATGATTCCTTCAGCGTGCTGACAACCGTTGCCAGGAGTTTGATGTAGAGATCGTGGCGGCCTCGCGGGGCGACGATGAGTACGATGATGTGTATCGGTTCTCCATCGATACTTTCGTAGTCGGTTATACCCTCGTGGCTTACCCCGACCGCAACGAAAGCCTGGCTGAGACCTTCCAGCCGAACGTGGGGTACGGCTATCCCGAGCCCGATTCCGGTGCTCATCAGGCCTTCGCGTTTATAGACGGATTCGGCGAGTTGTTCCCTTCCGACACCTTCAAGGCAGCTTGTCAGTACGTCGATCAATTCATCGATGACGGCGCTTTTCGTGTCGTTTTTTAGAATTATTACGCGGTCCCTGGTAAGGTAATCAGAAAGTTCCATTTCCAGCCCCGTTCCTTCATCTTTGCGCGTGCAGCGTATGGATGCGGTCAAGACAGCAATTGCTTCTTCTGAAGCGGCCCTGACCACTTAGCGTGGAATATAGTCAAGAAATCATGGGAAATACAGTGTTAACTGGACATTTTTCAACCTTTTCGGCGGAAAGTGGAATCTGCAGTTCGGCGTGCCAGGGTCTGTTGCCGAGAAGATGACGGAGAAGGCATTTCAGGATGCTTTAATCGCTCAGGGGACCGTCGTGTTGAACATTACCAGGACATGACCGGAATGGACGCTTACGACGGCCATGTCCTCGTCACCGTCGCCATCAAGATCACCCGAATAAACGGATGTATATTGCAGGTCAAGGTGTTCGCGGCCGGGATCGCCATTATCCGGATGTGTGCCGGAGTCTCGGTATCGAATGGCTGCAGGAACGGGTTGCAGCGCTTAATCTCCCAGTCGGGAGGTTATATTATATGTGCGAGAAGGTGACGAGGCATCGATGTTCATCCGGGCCGGATTATTCTTGACAAATGTATATGTTCATAATATACATAAATCATGGATAAAGAAGACAGATTTCTCGATTGGGAAGGCTTTGACTGGGATGAGGGGAACCTCGTAAAGAACTGGGAAAAGCACGGAGTCTCGGCATCTGAATGTGAACAGGTCTTCTTCAATAATCCATTGATCGCCGGCCTCGATGAGAGACCTTCGGATCGAGAACCAAGATATCACGCCCTGGGAATCACCGATGCAGGGAGGAAGCTGTTTCTCGCATTCACAGTAAGGACTAACCTCATACGGATCATATCGGCAAGGGATATGATCCGCAGGGAGAGAAAGGTCTTTGATAAGCCATGAAGAAAAAGAAGATCCCGAAGTTCAAGTCGGTAGCTGAAGAGCGGAAATTCTGGGCAAAGGAAGATTCAGCGGAGTACATCGACTGGGGAAATGCCAGGAAGGTCGTGCTGCCTAAGCTGAAGCCGTCTCTGAAGACGATTTCCCTGCGTCTGCCGGAACATATGCTGGCTGAGATCAAGCTGCTCGCGAATAAGAGGGATATCCCGTACCAGTCGCTACTTAAGATGTTTCTGGCCGAGCGGATCGATAAGGAACTGAAGGCCAACAGAAGACCGTAGCGGCTCGGCCGCCGTAAATACGTCATCGCTCCACTAATCGTTGTATCACTAAAAGGTGGAATTTTCAGATTACGGGGCGTGCAGGAACACACAAGGCGCTACTCCCGATTCAGCGGATCGTCGTGTTGAACATCACCAGGACATGACCGGAATGAACGCTTACGACGGCCATGTCCTCATCACCATCTCCGTCCAGGTCGCTGAGACACCCCCACCATGACTCCATACCGGTCAGCCCGTAGTTGTACGCGGGTGTGAAGGTCGCATCACCGTTGTTCAGGAATACCGAGACGTAATTATCGTCGCTGTACATACTGTTATAATTTACCGCCGCCAGATCGAAATCGCCGTCGCCATCAAGATCACTTGAATTAATGGACACATACCCCGAGCCTAATCCACAGTTGAATAGAGGCTGAAATGTCCCGTCTCCATTATTGAGCCAGATGCATCCCGTGTTTGACGCGAGGTCGTTGTCGCTGTCTCCGTCCAGGTCGCATGCGGCGAGCGAATAGGTCCAGCCTTGCGCGCCAAATGAAGAGGACCGGGTAAAGTTCCCGTACCCGTCGTTGAGGAATATGGAGATGCTGTCAAAGAACGCGACCAGGTCGATGTCACTGTCTCCGTCGAGATCACTCGATATCAGGTCGCGGGAACCCCCCGCTTCATATTCGACGGGTGCATCGAAGATGCCGTTTCCATTGCCGAGCAGCACATACATCGTGTCGCTTCCAGTGAAAACCAGATCGTTATCAAGATCTCCATCGAGATCACAGGAGACGATGCCGTACGATTCTCTCTCGAGGATAAGAGTTGGGTCCTTCAGCGATCCGTCCCCGTTGTTAGACAGGAAAGACACGTCGAGGTTGGTCGCCACAGCAACATCGCTGATATTGTCACCGTCCAGGTCACCAACAGCGACAGAGATGATCAGGCCGTCTACCCTGGTCGTGAGAAAGGACGCGAATGTGCCGTCACCATGGTTCATGAAGACACAGAGCTGCGGGTGGAACTGAGATATCGCCAGCAGATCACTACTGCCGTTTCCATTCATGTCGCCGGCATAGACCTTCATGGCCCATTCACCCATGGCATACTGCCCCATGCGCGGGAAGGTGCCGTCGCCCTTGTTGAACAGCGGTACGACATGGCCCTCGCTGTTATAATTCGAAACGGCGAGGTCGATGTTCCCGTCGTTGTCGAAGTCGCCGGGGCATATCGCCCATCCCATCTCGCCGGCCTCGTATTCGGCCGCGGGCCCGAAGGTGCCGTCGCCGTTGTTGATCAGGATCGCGACATCCTCTGCATCCTGTATGAATCGTTTTGCGGTCGCCATCGCCAGGTCATTGGCGCCGTCGCCGTTCAGATCGCGGGAGAAGACGCAGCTCGGCCCGCCGCCCGAGAACGGGCCGTATGTGACCACAGGCTGAAATGATCCATCGCCGTTATTCATAAGAACATGAATGTCGCTTATATCCGCAAGGGTGAGATCGTCGACTCCGTCTCCGTCAAGATCGCTTGCAGTGATCCATGTCGGGTAGCAGGAGGCCTCGATATAAATGGTCGGCTGGAAGGTTCCGTCTCCATTGCCGAGGAGTATCGATCCTGCGTGATCATTGCCCTCGATGGTCGCGACCGCGAGATCGATGACGCCGTCTCCGTTAAGGTTGCCGGTGACCACGCAAAATGGACTCTCGGCTACATCATAATCGACGTGAGGCTTGAACGTGCCGTCTCCGTTGTTTATCAGCACCGATACGGAGGCGGAATCTTTGTTTGAGGCGATGAGGTCGACGGCGCCGTCGCCGTCAAGGTCCGCGGCGGCTACGGAGTATGGGCACCCGTCCGTGTCAAAATGGACCGGCGGTTCGAGGTTGCAGTTTCCCTGGTTGAAAAGGACAGAAACATTATTGGCCCCGCTGTTCGCCGTTATGAGATCGATATTACCGTCATCATCGATGTCCGCCGCGCACACCGAATAGGGCTTGGATCCGGTCTCGCTCCAGAAGGAGGTATTGAAGGTGCCGTTACCGTTGTTGAGCAGTATCGATACGTTGTCGATGTTTATATTTGTCGCGACAAGGTCCAGGTGACCATCGCCGTTCAAATCACAAGAGGTGATCCCCAGGGAATATTTCCCTGTCTCGTACGAGAAGGCGTCGTAGAAAAGGTGATGCCCCGGGCCCTGTGGTTGCGGCTGAGGTTGTGGTGATGGACCGGACCCATCGTTACTGCAGGATATAATGGAGATCAAAGAGAGAAGGACCGTGACCGTCGCAAGGGTTCTGCTCGAGATACGCATGGCTGACCTCGCCGCTTAAGAGACTCTGCGGCCTGGAGGTGTGTTATCCAGGGAGTTTTTTGCAATTAACCGCAGACAAATTATACACGTAGCGCGTGACGCATGCAAGCGCAATGGCGGTAATACTTTACCAATTTAGTGCAGATTGGTGCAGGGGCGCATAATGAATTGCGGGACAAGGTGTTCGGGGCCGGGATCGGTTTATCCGTCGCGCTGCTGTTCCACTGGTGCGGGTATCTTCATGAAGAACACGAACAGGATCGAGCCGATCGCCACTACTGCCGACAGCTTGTATGTCAGATCGAGGCCGATACGGTCTGCGGCGAAGCCCGCGACGAGGACCATTATCGAACTGAGTACGAAGTTCAGGGTCATGTAGATGCCGTTGATGAACGACATGTGTTTCGAGTCTATGTCGTGGACCATGGCGAGCATCACCGGACCGTTCCCGAAGAGAAAGAGTCCGTTAAGTATCAGTACGGGGATGACGAAGATCCCTTCCACCGACATAAAGAGCCACATCAGCAGCGGTCCCACCGCCGTGATTATCAGGAGGGCGTTCTTCCGTCCTATTTTATCGGAGATGATGCCGGCGAGAAAAGTCCCGGCCGCGCCGGAAAGCTGCAGGACCGAGAGCGACAGACCCGCAAGCCAGAGCGAAGATCCCTTCGATGTCAGGTAGGTCGGCAGGTAGATAGTCAGGGCCGATTTCATGGCGCCGGTGCAGAGCAGGATCCCGGCCAGCGATATAAAGAAGGGAGCGAGGTGCGCCAGCACTTTTCCAGCGTGGACGTCTCCCTTTTCCGTGCGGGTCCTATTCACCTTGATATCCTTGAGCCTTACCCAGAGGAAGCCTGAAGCCGCGATGCCGAAGGGGACTAGTCGCCAGGTCCCTTCAAGGCCCCAGAGCGAGACCGCGCCGAGAATGATCAGGGGGCCGATGGTGCGCGCGAGCTCACCACCGAGCATGTAAAAGGACATCCCCCGGCCAAGCCTGCCGGTCGAGACCTGCCTGACCATCACCGGGGCGGTAACGTGGTATATCGCCGAGCTTATCCCCGAAATGATCAGCAGGACGGCCAGGAAGGTATAGGTCGGGGCGATGCCGAGGAGGCTCATCATTATGGCGGTGATGCCCGGAGTGAAGATGATGAAGTACCTGATCCGTATCCTGTCGGCGAGAAGTCCGAGGAACGGATTGGCGAGGGCGGGGAATCTCCTGAAAACGTCGAGCAGACCCGCCATGAAGACGGTCATCCCGAACTTGTCTATAAGAAGGGGCAGTATAGGGGCGAGGAACGCGCCCGGGATGTCGTGGAAAAGGTGCGATAACGAAATCGTCAGCACGTTTCCGAGTTTATTCTTTGGTGACTTTTTCATATCAGTTTCCGTAGCAGCCGGAATAAGCGCTGAATAATAACCTGATTCGTGTCTTAGCGCAAACGGTACCGCTATCAAAAGGTTGCAGTAACGGGGCGCAGGGATTAATCTCCGTGCCGGGAGGTACTGTTCAATGACTGACAAGGCATTTCAGGATTACTACCCCGACGATGTGAGCCACTGCTTCGGATGCGGGAAGCTCAACGAGAAGGGTCACCATATCAAGAGTTACTGGGACGGCGATGAGTCTGTCGCTGTCTTTACACCGGAGCCGTATCACACGGCCATCCCCGGCTACGTATACGGCGGGCTGATCGCTTCGCTGATCGACTGCCACGGGACCGGCACCGCGGCAGCCGCCGGGTACCGCGAGGAGGGGCGCGAGATGTCGAGCGAGCCACCGCTTCGCTATGTGACCGCCTCGCTGCATGTCGACTACCTGCGCCCGACCCCGATGGGTGTGCCCCTTGAGCTCCGCGGCACAGTGGAGGAGATAAAGGGGAAGAAGGTCGTCGTGAGCGAGACCCTGTCCGCCAATGGCAAGATCTGCGCTAAAGGGCGTGTCGTGGCTGTCAGGATGCCTGAGGGTATGCTGCGACAGGGGTAACCGCGGCGTATATTCCTTGATTTTGTCCTCTAAATAGGATAAAATACAGATTACTATAGATACTCGCTGAAAAGATTCGACTTCTACAGGAGATGCACCCTACTGACCCAACTGCTTCAGATGTTGATTCAAACCCCCTGGATTTAACAAAGCGTCACTGCACCTGGAGGTTCAGGCATGGGTCGGACTATTTCCTTATTTATCATCTGCGCATCAATTCTTCTTCTGCCCGCCGGCGGTATTTCTGCATCCACACTATCGATCGCGGTCGATGTGGATGCGGCTTCTTACAATATCATCGAGGACGGCAGCGGCCTGTTCAGGGTCGATGCCGCGGGGATGAACCGCACGAATTACCTCGAACTGCCATCTCTTCCGTACCGTGTGGTAAGCGTACTGCTGCCGCAGGGAGCGGATGTCGTCTCGTTCCGTCTTGAGGGTGGGAGGGAGATCGAGCTGGCAGGTTCGATATCGCTCGCCGCTTTCAACGGGCAGCTGATGGGTGACGGCACCTCCAGGGGTGTCGCGCTGCAGCCAGGTGAGGCCACTGGAGAGGATTCGCTCTTCCCGGCCTGGAGAGTAAGGCACGTTGGTACATCGGGGTGGAAGGGTTACAGGATCGCGACCTTCGAGGTCTATCCTGTCAGATACGATCTTTCCACGGGGAGGCTTGCCGCTGTAGAGGGAATGACCCTGGTAGTCGAGACCGCGCCGGGAGAATTCGGCACAGATGCAAAGCGACAGAGGCATGTCGACGGTTTCAGGGAAGCGTCACGTCGAGGAGTCCGAAGAACGGTCATTAATCCGCAGGCCGCTTCGGACTACCTCTTTTCAGATATCGTGGTTCCGAAGACGAGCCGCGAGTTCCTTCCTTCCTATATGCCTGGAATGGAGGGAAGCGAGGTTCAGTATCTGATCGTCACGAACGAGGAGATGGAGCCCGAGTTCCAGCGGCTGGCCGACTGGAAGACGCGGAAAGGTGTCCCCGCCGTCGTAAGGACGATCGAATGGATCGAGCAGAACACCCGCGCCGGCGCCGACCTCGGTGAGACGGTCAGAAATTTCATCCGTGACGCGTATGAGAAATGGGGCGTTGAGTATGTGCTCATCGGCGGCGACACGGCAATCATCCCTGAGCGGCTGGCGTACGTGAGATTCTATACCGGTGACTTCATTCCGACAGATATGTATTACGGGTGTCTCGACGGGTCATGGAATGCGGACGGGGATTCTCTCTGGGGAGAGGGGTTCCATTCGCTGGCCGATCCCGGGGATGACGTGGACCTTTACGCGGAGATCTACGTCGGAAGGCTCCCCGCTGTTAATATGGCCGATGCGCAGCTACTCGTGGACAAGACGATCAACTACGAAACGCCTTCGGATACGACGTACAAGTCCGATTTCCTTATGCTCGGTGAAGTGATCTACCCGTCCGATTACACCCCCGGCGACAATATCGTCAACGACGGAGCTGAATATCTCCAGCTCGTCTACGACCAGTATTTGGTTTCCGATCCGGACATCCGGGCAGTGAGGCTTTTCGAAAATCTTACCGATTATCCCGGCTCCCAGGCGCTCACGATGTCCGCTGCCCTCGATAGCATGAACGCGGGATTCAACCACGTTGTCCACGTGGGACATGGTGGTAAGTACAACATGTCTCTCGGGGATGCCAGCATGGTGAACGCCGACGCGGATGACCTGACTAACGGTACCGAGACATTTTCGATGTACCTGCTCAACTGCAACAACGGTTCGTTCGACACCGACTGCATCGCGGAGTATTTCATGCTGAACCGCGACGGCGGCGCATTCGGGGTTGTCGGGTCAAGCAGGACGGCATTTCCGAGTGTGTCGAGGATCTATCTCGACGAATACTACGGGCAGCTCTTCCAGAACGATGTCATGCAGTTCGGCAGGATAATAGTCGCGGCGCGTGAGCCGTATACTCCCGCCGCGTATGGTGAGACGGCGGACAGGTGGACGCACTTCATCACGAACTGGCTCGGTGACCCGGAGACGAGCATGTACCGCGGCAGCCCTGGAGTGTTCGATGTGACAGCTCCCATGTCGGTACTGTATGGACATAACGAGATCACCATCCAGGTCGACAGTGACGGAGCTCCGTTTGATTCGGCCTATGTGTGCCTCTACAAAGACGGCGACGATTACCAGTACGGGTACACCGACATGACGGGCCAGGTCACCTTCGATGATTTCCTCGTCAGGGAGGGCGGGACGATCACAGTGACGGTCACTGGAATCGACCACTGCCTCTATACGACCTCGATAGATGTCGATGCCGAGACAAGCGCCTACCTCAGGGTAAACAGGGTCGTTCCCAACGACGATACCGGTGGTAACGGCGACGGTATCATCGATGCGGGAGAGGTCATCAGGCTCTGGATCGAACTTTACGGCACCGGCGACATGATGGGCCATGATCTCTGGGCCGAGATCTCGACACCCGATCCGGCCGTGATCCTGAATAACGGCACTTCCACATATCCGGACATATCTTCAGGAGCAACAGCATTCAACAACACTTCGTTCATGATAACTGTCGATCCGGTCGCAGCGGATGAGACACCAGTAGAATTTACAATCGGGATCCATGACTCCTCGGGAGGATACTGGACGGAGCAGTTCGCCATAGAGATCCATGCGCCCGAGCTGGAGCTCTTTGTCAACATGGTGACGGACAGCGTTCCATTCGGAGACGGGAACGGCGTGATCGAAAGCGGGGAACAGTTCCTGCTGCGTGTCGGAGTGAAGAACTTCGGGACGGGAACGGCGACCGGCCTGCAGGGAAAGATCCGGGCGGAGGATGCCGGGATCACCGTTATCGACAGCACCGCCTCATATATCGATCTCGTATCTATGGATAAGTGGTACGGCAGCGGATTTGTCCTCATCGAGGCGGATGTGGCCCTGTCGAATCATTTCACCTTCGAGCTGACCGACGTTCACGGCAACACCTTTTCGAGCAGGATGGAGCTCCGGGGCCCCGCTGCCCCTTACAACCTGCTGCTCGACTCCAGCATCGGGCCGGACCAGATCCACGCGACGTGGTATCGACCCGATTCACTGGAGACGTACAGGTACCACGTGTTTCATTCCACGATCTCCGGCGGGCCGTATGAACTGGCCAGCTCGGATATGGTCTTTCACACGCTCTTCCGGGACCGCAATCTCGAATTCAGCACCCGGTATTACCTTGTCATCGCAGCCGTCGATTCATGCGGCAACATCGGCGAGTTCAGCGACGAGTCTTCGGAAACGACCAGTCCGCCGCAGCTCGCCGGCTGGCCGAACACTGTCGACCAGGGTTCATCGAGCAGCCCGGCGGTTGCCGACATCAATGGAGACACTCGTCCCGATATCGTATTCGGCGCAGGGGATGTCTTCGCCTGGGACCACCAGGGAATCGAACTTATCGATGGCGACAACCTGCCCCTGACCTGGGGCGTCTTCGCGACTGAAGGATCGAGTTACACCGCCTCGATCGCGCTGGGTGATCTTGGCGGGACCCAGGGGCATGAGATAGTGGGAGCGTCATGGGACACGAAGGAGATATACGTCTGGGCCCCCGACGGCAGTGTCCTGCCCGGGTGGCCGCAGACTACGACAGATCTGTGCTGGGCGAGCCCCGTCATCGGGGACTTCGACGGGGACGGCGATCGTGAGATCATAGCTTACGATGTCGATGGTACCGTATATGTCTGGCACCACGACGGGACGGAACTACTCGACGGGGACAGCAATCCAGGAACGAACGGACCGTTCTTCGCCGCCGGCCTCGCATCGGACGGCTGGCACGTCTCCACTCCGGCGCTTGCCGACATGGATAACGACGGTATCGTCGAGATCGTTGTCGCGGCGCCGTCAGATTCCATATATGTACTCAATGCGGACCAGTCATCAGTAGCAGGCTGGCCCGTGCACATCGGAGACGAAGGAGCCAGCGTCGGCGCCAGCCCTGTCGTTGGCGATATCGACGGGGACACCTTCCCCGAAGTCATAATGCAGAACTCACTGGCCAGGGTCCTCGGCCTCAACCACGACGGGACCCCGATGACCGGCTGGCCGAAATGGGTAAACGGTAACAGCTTCTTCGCCGGTTCAGCCGCTCTGGCCGATCTCACCGGTGATGGAAGGCTCGAGGTCGTTATCCCGGGGATGGACGGGCTGTGCTACATATTTCGCTATGACGGCTCCTCACTGCCGGGCTGGCCGCAGGAGTACTCGACGATCGGCGGAACAGAATCCTCACCAGTGATCGCGGACGTCAGCGGCGACGGGGAGCTTGATATCCTCCTCGGCGGCGAAGACGGCAGGATCAGCGGGTGGGATATCGATGGCAACTACATCGCGGGATTCCCGATCCAGCTGAAGAACTTCATCAGGGGAACACCTTCGGTAAAGGATATCGATATTGACGGTGATCTCGAACTGATCGCCGCATGCTGGGACCAGAATGTTTACGTCTGGGACCTCGAATCGACTTATTACAGAGGCTGCGTCCAGTGGAACGGCTTCCACGGTAACCGCTTCAACAGCGGCTGGAAGGAACTCGTGACCTCTACCGACGCCGCGGTGACTGCGTGGATGTATGAGCTGTCGGGGAGAAATCTCCAGCTCACATGGGCAGTCTCCGGCGATGATGAGGAATGGGACCTCTACCGCCGCGCCAGGGGAGAGGAATACGTACTGGCAGCAAGGGGTCTTCGTGATGACGGCTCAGGCACGGTCACCTGGACAGATGGCACGGTGGAGGAAGGCGTCTTCTACGAGTACCGTCTCGAATCGGACGGCGGCCTGAACTCGGTCGAGACCGGACCGATCGAGGTCCCCGTATCGAGCGCCAGGCTGTACCAGAACCACCCGAACCCGTTTAACCCTTCAACGAAGATCGTATTCACGATACCGGGAGATTCAGCGACGAGACAGAACGCCATACTGAATGTCTACGATGTGAAGGGCGCCCTCGTGAAGACGCTCGTCAACGGCCCCGTGGCTGGAGGCAGGCACGAGGTGGCATGGGACGGCAACAACAACAGGGGCGCAGGAGTCTCCAGCGGTGTGTACTTCGCGAAGTTCGCATCGGGAGGATTCAGCTCGGTCAAGAAGATGATTCTCGTACGTTGATTAGAGATGCGTTTGAATAATTGAATAGAGAGTGAGTGGCCCTGGAGCTTTCAGTTCCGGGGCTTACTCGTAGTGCAGAGCGTCGATAGGGTTGAGTTTGGACGCGCGCATTGCTGGCCAGAAGCCGAACGTCAGTCCGACGCCGGAGCAGAACAACAATCCTACCACGGCCCATTCCATCGGTACGTGCGCCGCGAACGGTGTCACGATGCTGAGGATGTTCCCGATCCCGAATCCCAAAGCCACGCCCATCAACCCCCCGATATTGCACAGGATGATCGCTTCGAGCAGGAACTGGAGCATGATGCTTCGTTCCCTTGCGCCGAGCGCCTTGCGGATGCCGATTTCCTTGGTCCGCTCTGTGACCGAGACGAGCATGATGTTCATGATCCCGATGCCGGCTACGATAAGAGCGACGATACCAATCGCGAATCCGCCGGTCTTGATAGGGGCCGTAAGTTCATTGAAGGTCCTGATGTTGCTGTCATTGGTGAAGATCGTGAAGTCGTCCTCTTCGTGAGGCTTCAGCCCGCGCTCCCTGCGCATTACGGCCCGTGTCTCGTCGACCGCTCTCTCAAGAAGTTCCGGCGTCTTCGCCTGAACGGTGATATTCACCGAGCGATCTCTGCCGTCTGCAGCACGCGTTCCATATATCTTCTTGAACGTCGTTACCGGGATGATCAGGTACTGGTTGTACCGCCCGCCCATCGCCGAGCTCTTGTCCTCCAGCACGCCGACGACGGTGAACTTGCGCCCGTCGATCTTGATGGTCTTGTTCAAAGGATCGGTCCAGGGGAAGAGTTCCTCGGCGACGCCGTATCCGAGCAGCACGACCCTTCGGCCGACGCTGAGATCCTCTTGTGTCAGGTTGCGGCCGAGGTTGACGTAGTGCGTGTTGTTAGGCGCGTACTCAGGGGAGCCGCCGCAGATCATCAGGGTGTTGTTTGTCTTCTTGTCGCGGAAAGATGCCACATGGTTGTAGCCCCAGAGTTCGGGGCCGACGAGGTCGACGCTTTTTACATTCTCACGGATCGCCTCGGCGTGATCGGTTGTTATTGGACGCCGCGCCTGGATCTTCCGGTGCTCTTCCTCGCTGATCGCTCCCGCGGCAGCCTGTTTCTGTACCTGGAAGGTCTGGGTGCCGAGGACGCTGATCTCTTTCTCTATCGATGTCTGGATCACAGAGATGCCCGTCATCACAGCGATGATCGAGGCTACGCCGGCGATGATGCCTATCATCGTCAGAAACGACCTCATCTTGTGGGCCTTCAGCGCCGCCAGCGCCATTCTCAATGTATCCAGAAAGTTCATGTTCTGTTCAATGCTCCTATTCGTACGACAGGGCGACGACAGGGTCGAGTTTTGCCGCGCGCATTGCGGGCAGCAGTCCCGAAACGATCCCCACCACGAATGATACGAGGATCCCGACCAGCACTATCGGCAGCGACAGTGATGCCGGCATTATGGTCGCGTTTATCAATGCGGCCATTCCGTATGAGAGCAGCAGGCCGATCAGGCCGCCGACCGTACAGAGGGCGCATGCCTCGAAGATGAATTCGGTCATGATCTCCGCGCGTCTCGCTCCGACCGCCTTGCGCAGGCCGATCTCGCGTGTTCTCTCGGTAACGGAGACGAGCATGATGTTCATCACGCCGATACCGCCTACGAAGAGGGAGAAGCTAGTGATGATGAACCCTATAAGGATCACAACGCCCATCACCTGGTTGTACGCGTTCATCAGGCTGTCCATGCTGTTGATCGAGAAGTTGTCCGCCTCGGTCGGCTTCAGCTTGCGGATCTTGCGCATCTCGCTGACCAGCTCATAACGGAACGCTTCGAGCTCTTCCTGGCTGGGCGCCTTGGCGGCTATATCGAATTCGCGGTTCCGGCCTCCATATGCTTTCGTGAAGCTCGTTATCGGGATGGATATGTGACGGTCGAAGTTCGGGCTGCCGAAGAATCCGCCGCTGCCCTGGGATTCCATCACCCCGATGACGCGATATTTGTAACGTCCTATCTTGATGTCCTTGTTCAGGGGGTCGGTATTCTTGAAGAGATGCTCGCGGATCTCGCTGCCGATGACGCAGACGAACCTGCGATTGTGAACATCCGAAGCGGTGAAGAAGCGCCCGTATTCGGGGACGCCGCTCGAGACCTGCATCTGCTTGTCGGTCGTGCCGATTATCACGATTCTTTCGAGGACCGTCGAGCGGTACTTGACGTTTCTGGTCGTAGCTGTCGATGGATTTACCGCCTTCGTACTCTGCAGGCGGCGCGACAGTTCCTCTGTTTCATCGAATGTGATCTGCGGGCGGTTGCGGTACTGGAAAAAGTCACCTGTGATGATCCACGGCATCCGCGAGACGTAGAGGACGTCCGAGCCGACAGCCGAGATGCTTTCCTTGAAGTTGTTTCCGAGGCCGTTTGAGACGGTCATCGTCGTGGCTATCGCGAGGATACCGATGACGATACCGAGGGTCGTCAGCGTCGAACGGCTCATATTCGCCCGAAGCGCCCTGAGGGCGGTGCCGAGCGACTCTTTGAAATGGTATATAAATGACCGCATAATCAGTAACAGTGTTCAGCGCCCAAGTCGCCTGGACTTGACGTGACGTTATTCGCTGCTTTAAATATCCTTCTTTTCTTCTTTGGTCGCCAGCACTGGCGTTTCGTTCCCGAGATCCTGGCTGATGGCCCGGTAGCTGCCCGATACGATCTCGTCGCCTTCGGCGATTCCTTTGACGACTTCTATGTGTGTGTCGCTCTGGATACCCGTCTCGACCTGAACAGCCAACGCGACTCCGTCCCTGACGACGAATACGATCGTCACGAATCCATCCTTGTCAGGCTTGAACTGCGGTTCGGAGGTGCTGTCAGCGTGCGCGTCGCCGAGGCCGCTGTCCTTGCTCTCGTCCGGCTCCGCTGATTTCAGCTGATCCGGGGTGCGAACGGTGACGCACTGAATCGGTACACAGAGTGTGCTGTCTCGTGTCTCGATAACGATGTCGGAGCTGGCCGTCATGCCGGGGCGCAGCTGCTCGACGGGGTCGAGGATGAAGAGCTTGACCTCGAACTCGGTCTTCTGGTCGGTCGAGCCCATGCCGGATATGCTCGCGCTGCTGGCGATCTCCCTGACGATGCCCTTGAACACGTGGTCGGGGAGGGCGTCGATCTCTATCGATGCGCTGTCGCCGAAGCTGACGTTAACGATGTCGTTCTCGTCGACATTCACGAGCGCTTCCATCTCCCCGAGGTTCGAGACGATCATGATGACGTCTTCCTGGAACTGCGAACCGAGCGCTATCTCGCCGACTTCCTTGTTGAGCACACTGATTGTGCCGGCCATCGGCGCATATATCGTTGTCTTGGAGAAATTGTCCCTGGCCTGCTTGACCGCGGCCTGGGCCTGCTCGACATTCTCGAGTACCGACTGGTATCTCGCCTTCTCGATCTTTACGGTCGATGACATCTGGTCGTAAACGGCTTCTGACTCGAGGTTGCGTTCTACCAGTGTCGCGGTCCGCTCGAGGTCCTTCTCGGCCTTGATGAGCGTCTCGTGGGCGAGATCGGCGCTGGCCTGGACGGAACGATAGCTGGCCTCGCTCTGCTCGAGCGCGGCGATGTAGCGTTCCTGGTCGAGGCGGACGAGCAGATCGCCCTTCTCTACCCAGTCACCCTCGTTTACACCCAGGAAGATGATCTTGGCGGCGACATCGGCGCTTATCTTCACCTTTGTCGCCGGTTCGATCCTTCCTGTGGCAGTCACAGTCTCAATGATCCCCTGTTTTTCGGCTAAAATGGTCTGAACACTTGTTTTGGTTGTTCCATTCTTGTTCGCCATAACCACAACAATGACGATTACGACGACTGCAACTGCCGCTAGAAATATGATTCGTTTCTTCCCTAACTTTAACTTAGACATCGACTTCTGCTCCCTGCTCTAATTACCCGGACTGTCTATCTATAATATATACCAAATTCCTCAATAATTTATTCGACACTCATTTATACGGGTGGGGGAGGGAATAGTTGCAGGTGGAATTCCGCTCTTTCTTTCCAGGCGATAAAGGACATAGTACTAACGATGCTATTCAGGCGAACAGTCGATGCCGCCTGGAACAGGTTATGCTTGACCAAAGTAACGTTTAATGTTACTTTATTAGAGTGAAATCTTAACGGAGTGGCTTTGAGAGCATCAGACCACATAATAAAACTCGCTTCGAGCGGGTGGTATCACTTCTCGACGGTGGAGTTTGCGCAAATGGCTGACCTGTCGTTGGTTGCAGCAAGGGCGGCTATCAGGCGGCTGAGAAGAAAAGGTCTCATTGCCACGCCATACCGCGGGTTTCATGTCATTGTTCCACCTGAATACAGAGCTATCGGTTGCCTGCCGGCAGATCAGTTCATCGGACAGCTGATGGAACATCTCGGGCTCAAGTACTATATCGCACTTCTTAGTGCTGCCAGATATTATGGTGCTTCTCACCAGCAGCCTCAGGCCTTTCAAGTAATCGTGAAGAAGAACCGCCCTCCACTCAGATGTGGAAAAGTGCATGTGGATTTTTTCGCACGCCGGAACGTTGATGAAATTCCGGTGGCTGATTTGAACACGCCTCGCGGCAAGGTCTTTGTGTCGAGTCCGGAAGCGACTGCATTCGACTTGATAGGTTATCAGGTTCAGGCTGGTGGAATGGACAATGTGGCAGAAGTGCTGGAAGTGTTGTCTGAGTCGCTGGATGTGGACGCACTGATCTCAGTGGCAGAGCTTTCACCAGTTCCCTGGTCCCAGCGGCTGGCGTATCTTTTTGCTTTCCTAGGGTTGAATCAGTTGTCGGATGCGCTGGCATTTTATCTTTCAAGAATACCTCACGAAAAGGTCCCGTTTGATACGCATAGCAAAGGGGCGGAGATTGCTCACGAGACCCGCTGGAAATTGCTTGTAAACACAAAACTGGAGCATGATGAATGATTCCCTTTGATTTCATCACTGAATGGCGTAAGGCCGCCCCCTGGGTAGAGGATGTTCAGGTCGAGCAGGACCTCATTATCAGCAGGGCCCTTGTCGAGATATTCAGCAGCGAAGAGGTCTTTCAATCAATGGCTTTTCGTGGAGGAACCGCTCTCTTCAAGCTCTTTCTCACTCCGGCAGTCAGATATTCTGAGGATATCGATCTTGTCCAGACGGATGCTGGGCCGATCGGTGACTGTCTGGATGCCATTCGACGTGTGCTGGATCCATGGCTCGGAGAACCCAGGCGAAGGTTCAACGATGGGAATGCTGCCCTCGTATATCGCGTGCAGTCGGAGGGATCCCCCGCGATCACGATTCGGCTGAAGGTCGAGATCAACACCAGGGAGCATTTCAGTATTCTCGGATTCAAAGAGATGGA
>RCNF010000624.1_pt1 | contig 18245 bp, 10 predicted proteins | sample 2041311 | NCBI WGS metagenome assembly RCNF01 (sample SAMN09708228, study PRJNA481090) | Marine sediment metagenome, whole genome shotgun sequencing project. | biome: marine sediment; feature: ocean; material: sediment; isolation source: Sewage treatment plant 2 marine sediment (STP2) ... | reverse complement strand
TTTTCAGCCTCCGTCGATGGCGAGATCCTCGAGCCCAACCCATCCTTTGCAGCGCTGCTCGGTCTCTTCGATCCCGAAGAGGTGGCCTGGTCGAGTTTTCCCGGCCTGTTTGCCGCGCCGGAAGCGGCCGATATGTGGCGCGGCCGAATCTCGTCCGCGCACTTCATCGGTAATCAGGAGGCCCAGTTGCGGAGAGCCGACGGCTCGTTGCTGTGGGCGCGCATCTCGTCGTGGCTGGTCGAAAACCCCCACACCGGGGCTCGCCACATACAGGGCATCGTCGAGGGAACCGACTCCTATCACGCCGTTCAGAAGGAACTCGAGGAACGGGTCGAGTCCCTCGAGAGGTCCAACGAAGAGCTCGAAAAATTTGCCTACGTGGTGTCGCACGACCTCCAGCAACCCTTGAGCGTGGTCTCGAGCTATCTCGAGCTTCTCTCGGACAGCTGCAGGGACAAACTGTCGGTTGAAGAGACGCGCTATCTCGAGCGGGCAGCGAGCAGCTCGATCCGGGTCCAGGAAATGGTCGATGCAGTGCTCAGCTACGCGCGGGTGGACTCCCAGGGGAAGGAGTTCTCGTCGGTCGATCTTGCCGATGTCTTCGAGGAGGTCAAGGGTTGGCTGTGGAAGGAGATCACCTGCGCCAGGGCCGAAATCTCCAACGATCCGCTGCCGGTGGTGGAGGCCGACCATTCGCAGATCCAACAACTGCTGCAGAACCTCCTGTCCAATGCGCTGAAGTTCGCCGACAAGGTTCCGGCCAGGGTCCATGTCGGCGTCGAGGAGGGTGACGACGAATGGCGGCTCTCGGTTCTTGATGAGGGCATCGGTCTCGATACCGAGGGCGCCGACCGGGTGTTCGTGATGTTTCAGCGTCTCCATACCGAAAAGGAATACCCGGGCTCCGGTATCGGCCTCGCGATCTGCAAACGGATCGTCGAACGGCACGGCGGCCGGATCTGGGTCGAGTCGGAGCCGAAGCGTGGCGCGACCTTTTTCTTTACGATTCCCAAGAGATCACCCGGCACAGGGATGTCATCGAATGAGTGACCGGCTATCATCCAGGGGGAGTTGAATGGTTGATCTGGCAAAGAGACGGTCTCCGCGAAGCGGCGAGACGGTACGGCTGCTCCTGGTGGAGGACTGTCCGGATCACGCCGATCTGATCCGGGCCAAGCTCGGTCGTTCGAAACGACTCAAGGTAGAGATCACCCACGTCGACCGGCTCGAAAAGGGCCTTGCCAAACTCAAGGCGGGTGGGTTCGATGTCGTGCTGCTCGACTTCTCGCTGCCCGACAGCTTTGGTCTCGAGACCTTCAGGCGTGCCAACGAGGCAGCGCCGAGGACCCCCATTATCGTCCTGACCAGCCTCGACGACAATGACCTCGCCGTGCAGGCGGTTCGCGAAGGCGCTCAGGATTACCTGATCAAACGGGAGGCCGACACTCGGCTGCTCGTACGGTCGATCCTCTATGCGATGGAACGCCAGGCTGCCGAGGAGGCGCTCAGGAACTCGGAGGAACGATACGCTCTGGCGGTGCGGGGCGCCAACGACGGTCTTTGGGACTGGGATCTCGAGGCCGACCGGGTCTTTTTCTCACCGCGCTGGAAGTCGATGCTCGATTTCGAGATCAACGATGTCGGCGACAGCCCCCGCGAGTGGTTGGACCGGATCCACCCCGACGACCATCCGCCGTTCCGACGGCACCTGGACGCCCACTTGGAAGGGGCGACCGAGCACTTCGAGTTCGAACACCGGATGCGCAACGCAGCCGGCGAGTATCTGTGGGTTCTGGCGCGTGGTGTGGCGGTTCGGGATCATAAGGGGAACCCCTATCGTATGGCCGGTTCGCAAACCGACATCACGGCCCGCAAACGGGCCGAGCACCAGCTCCAACACGATGCCCTCCACGATGGTCTGACCGGGCTCGCAAACCGCGTCCTCTTCATGGACCGCCTGGCCTGTGCGCTCGCCGATTTGCAGCGGCGGGCCCAGCCCAACTTCTCGGTTCTGTATTTTGATCTCGACCGCTTTAAAAACGTTAACGACAGTCTCGGCCACACCGTCGGCGACAAACTCCTGGTGGGCATCGCGAGTCGGCTCGAGAACTTTCTCCGACCCGGTGACACGGTGGCGCGGCTCGGTGGCGACGAGTTCGCCATCTTGATTCACCGGGTCGATGACGCCAGCGGCGCCATCCACGTGGCGGACAGGATCCAGGAAGTTCTGAGCATGAACTTTTCGATCGACGGGCACGATGTCCTGGTGACCGCGTCGATCGGCATCGCCCACAGCTCGACGGGCTATACCAACCCCGAAGAGATCCTGCGTGATGCCGATATCGCGATGTACCGTGCCAAGGCCCAGGGCAAGGCACGCTACGAGATCTTCGATCGCGACATGCACCAGAGCGCGGTGGCTCTGCTCAAGCTCGAGACCGAACTCAGACGCAGCGTCCACCGCGGCGATTTCATCATGAACTACCAGCCCATCGTGTCGCTCGGCAACGGCCGCATCGTTGGCTTTGAAGGTCTGGTCAGGTGGCAACACCCGGAACGCGGGGTGGTGATGCCCGATCACTTCATCGCCATCGCCGAGGAGACCGGACTTATCGTGCCTCTGGGATGGTGGGTCCTGCGCGAGTCGTGCCGCCAGACTCGACGCTGGCAGAACCAGTTCCCGGCCGACCCGCCGTTGTGGATCAGTGTCAACATGTCGGGCAAGCTCTTTATGAAGGCGGACATGGTCGACGAACTGCTGGGCATCCTCGACGAGACCGGTCTGCAACCGAGCAGCCTGCGCCTCGAGGTGACCGAAAACGTGGTCATGGACCACGCCGACCTGGCGGTTCGCAACCTGATGGAGTTGCGCGCCCTCGGCGTCCAGCTCTCCATCGATGATTTCGGTACCGGCTACTCGTCCTTGAGCTACCTCCAGCGTTTTCACTACGACTCGCTCAAGATCGACCGCTCCTTTGTCTCCAAGCTGGGAACGGCGGGCGATTCGCGGGCCATCGTCGAGACCATCCTCAACCTCGCCAACAGCCTCGGTATCGGTGTCGTCGCCGAGGGGATCGAGACCGCGGACCAGGTCGACCGGCTCCGGAGCATGCAGTGCCCGCACGGTCAGGGCTTCTGGTTCTCGCGTCCGCTGGCCGTCGGTGCCGCCGAAGAGCTGATCGCCTCGGCGCCCTCCTGGTGAAGGTCGCAGCGGCAAATTCTCAGTTCTTAATTCTCAATTTTGAATTTCCATTCTGATTGCCCTTTGCTGGGGCAGGTGTGGCCAATTGAGAATTGAAAATTAAGAATTGAGCATTGAATCCGAACGGATTCTCACCGGCATCCGTCTCGGTCCCCAGGTTCCTGGGGGTCCGTCGTAGCGTCCAGGGCATTGGGTGCCGCAGTGGAGACAGCGGCCGCAATCGTCGAGACTCCAACGTCCCAGCTGGTACCAGTCGCGTTCGATGAGCAGCTCGCCACAGTTGTGGCAATAGGTGCTGCCACCCGCAGGGTCGACGACGTTGCCGGTGTAGGCAAAGTGCACACCGTTGTCGACGGCGACTCGGCGGGCGCGAGTCAGCGTCTCCGGTGGTGTCGGAGGCAGGTCGTTCATCTTGAAATCGGGGTGGAAGGCGGTGAAGTGCATCGGAACATCGGGGCCGAGCGTCGAGACCACCCACCGCGTCATTTCCTCGATCTCGGCTGCCGAGTCGTTCTCACCGGGGATCAGGAGCGTGGTCAGCTCGACCCAGACATCGGTCTCGTGAACCAGATACTCGAGGGTCTCGAGCACCGGCCGTAGCTCGCCGCCGCAGAGCTTCTTGTAGAAACGATCGGTGAAGGCCTTGAGGTCGACGTTGGCGGCGTCCATGAGGGCGAAGAACTCGGCCCGCGGCTCGGCGAGGATTTCACCGGCGGTCACCGCCACCGTCGCGATCCCCACCTCATGGCACGCCGCAGCAACATCGACCGCGTACTCGAGGAAGATCACCGGGTCGTTGTAGGTGAAGGCGACGCTGCGGCTGCCGGAGGCCCTCGCCGCTTCAGCGATGGCCTGAGGCGAGGCCGCATCGGCCAGGGTGTCGGTCTCACGCGACTTCGAGATCGACCAGTTCTGACAAAAACGGCAGGCCAGGTTGCAGCCGGCGGTGCCGAAGGACATGACGCCGGTCCCGGGGTAGAAGTGGTTGAGGGGTTTTTTCTCGATGGGATCGACGCAGAACCCCGACGACCGCCCGTAGGTGGTGAGCACCACACCGCCGTCGATGTTCTGGCGTACGAAGCAGAAACCCCGCTGCCCCTCCTTGAGCTTGCACAGGCGAGGACACACCTCGCACACCACTCGACCGTCGTCGAGTGGCCGCCAATACCGGCCGGGCATCACTGAGTTCATCCTTTCACCTTTCTCCATTGATGATCCCACGAGGGTCAGTTGTCAAGCCGTGCCCGTCGTCGTCCCCTATTTGCTTGGGCAGTTCCAAGGCAGAGGAGCAGGGGAGACACGCTCCTTATCATGTTCCAACACAAAGGACTGTCATTTCGACCGAGCGATAGACACGGCGAAGTCCGGAGGACGAAGCCGGAAGCGAGCGGAGAAATCTCTGCCGGCTCCCTTTCCCCCTTTCTCCCTCTCCCCTCTGCCCCTCCGCCCGCTGCCGGGGAAGGATCGGACGGTGTAGATTTGTTCACCCGCCATGAACGCAACCACCACCAACCGCGGCATCCCGTCCGACTTCGATCCCGCTGACCTCCGGTCGCCGGCGCGGTGGGAGTTGCTCCGCGAGGGGCGGGTGGTTTTCGAGCGGCTGGCGCTGCTGGCCTCGATCTCGCGAATCCGCTCGGCGGCGCCTCGCGGGTCTGGGCAGCCGGTCATGGTAGTGCCCGGCTTTGCGACCGACGACGGCTGGACCGCTCGTTTGCGCTCCTTTCTGACCTCGATCGGGTACGAGGTCCACGGGTGGGGCCTCGGCCGAAACAACGGCCGAGTGCTGCAGTTGGTCCCGGCGGTGGCTCGAGAGTGCAAACGGTTGGCGGATGACAGCGGCCAATCCGTGCGGCTGATCGGTTGGAGCCTCGGCGGCTACCTGGCCCGTGAGGTTGCCCGTGAGCGGCCCGAACTGGTGGAAAGGGTCATCACTCTCGGCGCGCCGGTGGTCGGTGGTCCCACCTATACCGCCTCGGCCCCGATGTACCTCAACAAGGGCTACGACCTCGAGGAAATCGCCACGTCGGTCCGCAAGCGGGAGCGGCAGCCGATCGCCGTGCCGGTCGCGGCTGTCTATAGCCGTTCGGACGGGGTCGTCGCCTGGCGTGCGTGCATCGACACCTTCGACAACCCGCTTGTCGAACACCACGAGGTCGTCTCGACCCACCTCGGGATGGTCAACTCGCCGCGGGTGTTCCGCCTGGTCGCTGACCTGTTGGCGCGACCCGGTCAACCGTTCTAACGTTGCAACGTTAGAACGTTCAAACGTTGGCAGGCAAGAGCTTGCCCGTCACCTCACCAAAGCCGACCCGCACGCCGTCGGCCTCGCAGTGTCCGCGCAGGATCACGGTGTCGCCGTCGGCGAGAAATTTCCGCTCCTCACCGTTGGCCAGAGTGATCGGCTCCGAACCGCGCCAGCTCAGCTCGAGCATGGAACCGCGTTCGGTTTTTGCGGGGCCCGAGATGGTCCCGGATCCGTAGAGATCGCCGGGCCGGGTGTTGCAGCCGTTGACGGTGTGGTGGGCGAGTTGTTGGCACATGCTCCAGTACATGTATTTGAAGTTCGAGGTGGCGACGGTTTCGGGCTCGGGGGCCTTCTCCGGTTGCAGCTGGACCTCGAGCTGGATGTCGTAGGCGCAGTCGCCGGGGCTCTTGAGGTAGGCGAGGGGTTCAGGTTCGTCCTGTGCCGGGCCGGTGCAGCGGAAGGGCTCGAGGGCGTCCATGGTCACGATCCAGGGTGAAATCGAGGTGGCGAAGTTCTTGGCCAGGAACGGGCCCAGCGGCACGTACTCCCAGGCCTGGATGTCGCGCGCCGACCAGTCGTTGACCAGCACCATCCCGAAGATGTGGTCGGCCGCTGTGTCGATAGGGATCGCTGTGCCGAGGTCGTTGCCCGGGCCGACGAAGAAACCCATCTCGAGCTCGAAGTCCATGAGCCGGCTCGGACCGTAGCTCGGCGCCTCGGCATCGGGGGCCTTGGTCTGGCCCATGGGCCTGCGGACAGGAGTGCCGCTGACAACCACCGAGCTGGCGCGGCCGTGGTAGCCCACCGGCAGGTGGAGCCAGTTGGCCTGGAGGGCGTTGTCGGCCCCGCGCAGCATGATGCCGACGTTGGTGGCGTGCTCGCGCGAGGAGTAGAAATCGGTGTAGTCGCCGATCGCGGCCGGCAGCTGCATCTCGACGCTCGCGGCGGGCACCAGGGCCGCGTTGCGCAAACCTGCGTCGTCGCGCAGGGCCGGTTGGTCGTGGCGGAGGAGTTGGGTCAGCTTGGCCCGCACCTCGCGCCACGCCGGCCGTCCGAGAGCCATAAAGGCATTGAGGCTGGAAAGCCCGAGGACAGCTGCGGTTCCCAGTTCGGGACCGGAGAGCAGACCGCGGTCCGCAAGCACCGACAGATCGAGGATCTGGTCGCCGATGGCGACCCCGATCCGTGGGCCCGCCCCAAAGGCCGGTTTGAAAACGCCGTATGGAAGGTTGTGGATCGTGAAGTCGGAGTCGGCGGGGACGTCGATGAACGAACGCATCAAGGGGTCGGGACGGGTCATTGGAGTGGCTCCTTTGGGTGGTCAAAAACGTCGAGAGCCTCGAGGTCATCGCGGGGCTCTGAAAAGCTGCAGCTGCCAAACGATGTCAGCATACCGGTCCGTGCCGCGGCGACCTCGGCAGCCGACGCCTCGAGGTCTCGCCACGCCAAACGGTCGGTTTCGAGAACAAAGGCCTGCGGACCGGTGTCGGCGATGATCTCGGTCAGCCTGGTCACCGGCACATCGTGAGCGTACGCCATGACCGACGCCGTGAACAGATTGAGAAAACCGTGGGCGACGGCGCCGAGCGCCTCATCGGTGTGGCGGATGGGGTGGTGCAGCCCCTGGGTCGCCTTGAGCGGAACCCCGATGGCGCGGCATGTGGCGATCGCTGCGGCCACCGCCATCGGCTCGGGGATTGCCGCCGCATCGAGGCCGCCGCAGCGGATCTTGAGTCCGAGGCGGTGGCCGGGGCCGGCGGCGTGTTGAGCGTCTCTCACGGCCGCCGCTGCGGCCGGCAATCGTGGCCGCCACTCACCGAGTAACGAGACCTCGAAGAAGGGCGTCATTTCGGTTGAGCCGCTCTCGGTGAGGCTGCGCCACGCCTTCTCGACGGCCACCGCGGCGCCTCCTGCCTCCGGCAGTTTGACCTCAAAGACATCGGCGGTCGCGCGTTCCTGTTGGCGGGAGAGAAAGGCTCTGATGAGCGCTGCGTCCTGACTGGTGTTTTCAACGAAGTCGTCGAGCGAGGCACCGCCCCGGCCGAGAACGGCAACCGCAACCGGAGCCTGGTCGTCGTTGCCCGTGGCCAGTAGCTCTTCGAGCTCACCGAGGCGCCCGGCCGGGCACACGAACCGCGCGAGCATCCAACCCGTGTCCGAACGGCGGTGCTCGAGATAGCGGGCATACGCATCTTCCATGTTGAGCTCGGCCGGCGGGAACAGACCCGCATAGTCGATGATGCCTTCGAACAGCGCCTGCATACAGGGTTTCATGGGACCTCCGGTCGGGTTCGGGTATGGTACAGCAATTCCGCTGTGCGGAATTCCGTAGAATGACCTTCCGGAGGGGCCTCGATGACATCCAGAGTTTCTTGTTCGCTGCGTACGTTGATCACCGCGCTCACCATTGTCTTGGCGGCCTCGTTCACGGGTGCCGACACGGAGGTCGATGCTGACAATCCGGGCTTCGAGCGTCTGGAGCCGGGCGGGGCGATCGTCGGCTGGCGTCTCGCAGCCGTCGCTTCCAGCATAGGTGCCGAGTTCTCCGGGGCCACCGACGAGATGCACGACGGCGTCGGCAGCGCCAAGCTGACGGTCAGAGGCCACGGCAAGGCAACCGCCGTCTCCGACCCCGTGGCGCTCGAGGTCGGCAAACTCTACCGCCTCAGCGGTTGGATTCGAACCGAGGGGGTTGTTTCCGATCCCATGGCCAAATACCCGACGGCCCTACCCGCCTGTCTCAGCATGCAGGCCCTGCCCTTTACGATGCACTCATCGGCTGTGGGTGGCGACTCGGACTGGACGCGGGTCGATCAGCTCTTTATCGCGGTCGCCTCCGAAGACCGGGTCGAGCTGCACCTGGGCTACAACGGCACCGCCCGCGGCACGGCGTGGTTTGACGACATCCGGATCGAGCGGGTCGAGGACATCGCCGAATACATCCCGACCGAGACCGTACGCTGGTCGGGCGACGGTTTCCGCTACGACGACCAGGGGTGGATCTTCATCCATATCGAGGGCGAGCCCTACGAGCGCGGCTACCAGTACGGTTCGCTGATGCCCGACGAGATCGCCGAATACATCCGCAAGCTCGGCGTGCTCCAGCACAAGGAGGACCCGGAGGCCGGCTGGAGGACCATCCGCTTTGAGACCGACGCCCTCTTCCTGCGCAAGTACGACGACGAGTACCTGACCGAAATGAAGGGCATCGCCGACGGCGCCGCCGATGCCGGCGGCGAGGTGTGGGAACGGCCCATCGATCTCCGCGACATCGTCGCCCTGAACTCGGTGGTCGATCTCGGACAGCTCGAGGACGCCCTCGAGGTGACCCCGAACTCGCTCACCGGTCAGGCCTTCGCGTCGCCCGACGAAGAACTCGACATCGAGGTTGAGCAACACAAGTGCTCGGCTTTCGCCGCCACCGGACCGGCCACCAAAAACGGCGACGTGGTCTTTGGCCAGATCTTCATGTGGGGCGGTTTCACCGGCGTCCACTGGAACGTCATCACCGATATCGAGCCCTCGGAGGGCTATCGCCTCGTCTATCAAACGTTCCCGGGCGGCATCCACTCGGGCGCCGACTTCTACCTCAATTCGGTCGGGATCGCATTTGGCGAGACGACCGTGATGCAGACGCCCTACGAGGAGGACTCCACCCCACAGTCCAATCGCGCCCGCAAGGCGGCGCAGTACTCGGCGTCGATCGACGACGTGGTTCGCATCCTTTGGGAAAAAAACAACGGCATGTACACCAACGACTGGCCGATCGCCGACTTCAAGACCGGTGAGGTGGCCATCCTCCTCCTCGGCACCCACACTAAAAAGCTGTGGCGCACGTCTGAGGATATGAGCCCCTTCGGGACACCGGGCTTCCTGTGGGCCAATAACAACAACCGCGACCCCGAGGTGCTCAAGGAGTATGTGGCGCAGCCGGACGACCGCCCCTTCGACCTCATGTTTTCGCCGTGGAATCGCGATGTGGCCTTCAACGAGTTCTACGTCGAGAACAAGGGCCGGATCGACATCACCGCAGGCGTCAACCTGTGGGCTTCCTCTCCGGTCAACCGCGCCCACGCCTGCGACGGAAAGATCACCAACACCGCGATGGCCGAGCAGATGGTATTCATGGCTCACCACGGCAAGGTGACGCTGCGCGAGAAGTTCCCGACCAACGGTTGGCGCTATCTGCCCGACCTGCCCGGCGCCGAGCCCCACCTCAGTCTCGGCTATTCGGTGGTGAGCCCGATCTTTGTCGCCGATCAGCTCAAGGCGGCGCGGGCGAACGCTGCGGCGGCCGAGCCCGAGGCAGCGGATCTCGAGTTCGCCGATCTCGCGACCGAGTTCGAGATCACGAAGAAGGACCTGTGGCGCGGCACCGTCGAACCGGCCAACCCCGCTGTGAGCTGGTTTGTCAGCGCCACCGCGGCCTACTGGCGGATGCTCGACGGTCTCGAAGATGAGGACGCTGTGGCAGCGGCCGAACAGCTGGCCGATGATCTGGCGGCCCTCGAGGCGCGCTACCTCTACACGGTGTCGCGCGAAGACGACCTCGCCGCCCTCAACGCTTCCCGCGCCTACGACCGCTATGGGCCCTATCTGCTGCCGCGGATCAAGGGCACCTTTGCCCTCCACCAGCTGCGCCTGCTGCTCGGCAACGAGGTCTTTTTCAAGGTGATGTCGACCACCCACGATCGCTTCCGCGGCCGGGAGATGACGACGATCCAGTTCATCGACTTGGCCGAGGAGGTGTCCGGTAAGGCCCTGGCGCCTTTCGTGCGGCAGTGGCTCGACCGCACCGGTCTGCCGCAGCCCGTACCGTCGGTCGAGATCGAAAAGGTCCGGCGCGGCGGTTGGGACCTCGAACTGATGGTCGGTCAGGAGGGTGTTCCCTACACCTTTGTAACGCACATCGAGATCGAGGTCGACGGCGAGCGGCTGCTGCGTCAGGTGACGGTTGACAGTGAAGACCCGATCCAACTCCACTTCGACGGGCGGCCAACCCGGGTGGTTTTCGATGCCCTCCACGACCTTCCCGTCGCCCACCCCAGCTTCTATGCCTGGAAAAACTTCATCGACGAGTTCCACGACACCCTGATCGTCTATGGCACCGCACGGCAGGACGAGGCCAACCACACCATGGCCAGGCGTTGGCAGGAGATGGTGGCCGACATTTACATTGAGATCCTGCCGCCGCTCGTCAAGGATGCGGAACTCGACCCCGACCAGGCGACTTCGAGCGACCTCATGGTGATGGGGACTCTGGACGACAACTCTTTCTTCGGCCACATGCCGGAGGACTTCCCGGTTGATTTTGGCCGCGACTCCTTCCAGTGGATGGGATCAGAATACGGTGAGTCCGACGACGGGCTGTTTCTGGTCGTGCCCAACCCGTGGAACCCGGCCAAGACCATGTACGTCATGGCCGCCAACTCCGGGATGCAGCTCTATCACATGACCCGCACCTACCACCGCAACATCCCGCAGTGGGCCCGCTTCAAGGGCAAGGAGATCGTCGACAAGGGCTATTTCGACCGCCCGGGCTTCGTGATGGATCTGCCGGAGGACTGATCACCCCGTCTCCGTGCCCGAGAGTACGCCTGCGATGTGAGCCCCGGAGGGGCGACAGGGAATAGCCCGGGGCGTGAGCCCCGGGAAAAAACGTGAAAAAGTTCGAAAGCCCCGGAGGGGCGACAGATCCTCGTCGATCGCGGTTTCGCACATTCTGTCGCCCCTCCGGGGCTTGGGAAAAAGGGAAACGACCATCCCCGGGGCTCACGCCCCGGGCTATGACCTGACGCCGCTCCGCGGCTGCGGGGCCGACCATGACCGGCATGTCCCAAGCCTCAAGCCCCAAGCCGCGAGCGAGCGGAGCGACCTTCCCCCCCCCCTGTCATTTCGACCGAGCGTAGCGAGTGGAGAAATCTCCATGGGGGAGGCGCCTTCACTTCAGTGAACAGGATCTCGCAGGCGGCGGGCCGTTTTGGAGGGATTTGGTGAAGCCGCCTTTGAGCACTCGCTTCCCGAGAGGAGCCACCTTCATCATTGTCTGCCCGAAGCATCCTGCCGACGTGGATGTATGTGGATCAGACAATATTGAAGATGGCACCTCCGCCGCACGACGTCGAGGTCAACGTGATGAGGTCTGCAGTCTTTGTGGTGCAGGCGTCCCGCCTGCACCATAAGGCGATCCTGATGGGCCAATTATTGCCGTCAAGCCCCAAGCCTCGATCGGGCGAGCTAAAACGTCTTGCTCAGCTCCGCCACCACGAGGGACAGGTGGGCATTGAACTCAGCGGGAGTCTCCATCATCAGAAAGTGGCCGGGGCCTTCGATGATCACCGCGTCGAAGTCTTCGTTATAGGCGCGGTTGCCTTCCACATTGGTGGGCCACATCGCGGCGTTGACACAGCGCACGGGAACCTGGACCGCCGCGAGGGCCGCCTTCATGTCGTACTGAAGGAAATCCCGAAACTGGGCAATGCTCGACTGCGCGGGGCTCGCACACATCGTGGTCGTGACGCGATCGACCAGCGTAGGATCGGCCGTTTCAGGGAACATGGAGGTTACGAAACCGGTGCAGGTGCCGGCAAAGTCCTGATCCCAGTCGGCGAGGAAGCGCACTTTCTGCTCGGCGGTGTACTCGAAATCGGCGTCTTGCAGGGCGTCGACGGCGACCACGCCGATGACCCGGTCCGGCATCAGCCGTGCCGCCTCGAGGGCCACGGGCCCGCCCATGGAATGGCCGACCAGAATCACCTCGTCGAGACCGAGGTGCTCGACTACGGTCCGGACATCGGCGCCGAAGGCCGTCAAGGTCCAGACATCGCGGTCCATACCCGACAGGCCGTGGCCGGGAAGATCGATGGTGACCACGGTGGAAGACTCACCCATGGGCGCTGCCTGCGCATCCCAGAAGGTCTGATTGCACATCCAGCCGTGGATGAAGACCAGGGCGGGTGCGTCCTCCCCGCGGATGGTGTAGGCGATCGAGACCCCATCGGACGCAGCGACGGTGCCCTCAACGGGAGGCGCCACCACGGGCTCTTCGGGCACCGCGGTCTCCGTTTGCGGCGCGCCACCGCAGGCAAGAGCGACAATGACGAGGCTGAGCACCGTGGCGTGTTTCATACAACCCTCCCGGGAGGACCAGAGTCTAGTCGAATTCGGATTTCGGATTTCGGAATTCCCGCGCAGCCACCCGGCAGCCGGGACGGCTGCCCCACAAGTGCCGCTGGACAACTCTTGTGGGGCACGCGTCCCGCGTGCGGCGGAAGTGCACGATAATTCTCAATTCTGAATTCTCAATTCTAAATTTTCGGACACGCCTCCCACCCAACTTCTTCGCCATCGCGTTCAGAACGGGTGGGACTACAGGTACCGCGGTCGAATACCTGCCACGTGCGGCGGAGGTGCCATCTCTGACATTGTTTGATTCTCAGCAAATCAATCCGGCACAATCTCTCTGGCAAACAATGTCAAAGGTGGCTCCTCTCGGGAATGACGTTCTGAATATCATTCCACCCCAGAGGTGCCTGACCGGTTCATTAAGAACTAAAAACTAAAAACTAAAAACTAAGAATTGCCACTCGGCCCCGTCTGTGCCAGCAACCGCGCGATCGGCCGCACCGCCATCCACCACTGGTGTTTGGGGCGCTGGTTCTTCGAGTCGACCTGGCGTCGCAGTGCTTCGAGCTCGGAGAACTCCACCTTGCCGTCGGCAACGCCGATGGCGAGGGCGGCGTCGGTCCCGCCTTCGACCTCGTCTATCAGGCGCTCGACGCACCGTTTGGCGAGACGGGTGGCGAGAATGCGGTCGAAGGGCGTCGGGTTGCCGCCCTGCTGCTGGTGGCCGAGGATCGCCTGCCGCACCTCGAAGAGTTCTTTGCCCTCCTCCTCGAAGAGCGACACCATGAACTGGGTGCTGTAGCAGGAGTTGGCCTTTTCATTGCGGATCATCAAACCGAGACGTTTGCCGCCCTGGAATCCGGCGATCAGGGTTTTTACGTCGGATTCCAGATCGGCGATCGTGACACCCTCTTCGTGGAGGTAGACCCGCTCTGCGCCGCTGGCGAGACCGCCCATCAGCGCCAGATAGCCGCAGTAGCGGCCCATGACCTCGACCACAAAGCAGCGCCGCGACGCCACCGCCGATTGTTTGATCCTGTCCACCGCCTCGACGATGGCGTTGAGGGCGGTGTCCGCTCCGACCGACAGCTCGGAGCCCGGCAGATTGTTGTTGATGGTGGCGGGTAGACAGATGATGGGGATGTTGAAGGCTGGAAAGGCCTCGCGTTTGCGGGTGAGCCGCAAACAGGAGTCATACCCCGACCACCCGCCGATCATCAGGATGCCGTCGATGGAGAGGTCTTCGATGGTGCGGGCAATGGCGTAGAAGTCCTTGCCGCGCGGGATCACGCGGTTGATGCCGAGCTCACAGCCGCCGGCGGTGGTCCAACCGCGGACGCTCATCCACCCGAGTTCTTCGACATCGCCGTCGATCAGGCCGCGGAAACCGCCATGGACACCGAGCATCACGTGCCCTTCATCGAGACCGATGCGCACCGCGGCCCGGGTAGCGGTGTTCATGCCCGGCGACGGTCCTCCTGAGGAGAGGACCGCCAGGCGGAGACGACGCTGATCCGGGCGTGGCGGGTTCGGCAGGGACCTGAGCAGAGTCTGGAGGGTGTCGAGGTTGTCGGAAAAGCCGCCGCCGCGCAGCCGTAGTGCCTCGTTGAACTCGCGGGCCTCGATGGCTGTGGTGACCTGGCGCGTGGCATCGACACACTCGCGCAGCGGTTGTTTGGTCACCCGGTTATGGCGCACGCCGACCAGCTGCGGCGGGCTCTGGGGATCGGCTGTCAAGACCTCGTTGACCGCGGCGTGGCCGAGCAGGGTCGCCATCATGCGGTCGTAGGCGGTGGGTTGGCCGCCGCGCTGGACGTGGCCGAGGATGGTCACCCGGACGTCCTCCTCCATGTGAATTTCGAGGACTTCCTTCACCTCTTTCGCGGTGATCGGGTGGCCCTCGCTGTCAATTGCGCCCTCGGCGAGGATCACGATGCTGTCCCTGCGCCCGGCCTCGCGCCCGGCCCGCAAGCGGCGGGGGAGGATCTGCTGCCAGGTCTCGCCGGCCGGTGGGGCCTCGGGGATGAGCACGGAGTCAGCGCCGGTGGCGAGACCGCTCATCAGGGCGAGATAGCCGCAGTGGCGGCCCATGACCTCGACGACAAATGTCCGCTGGTGGCTGGCGGCGGTGGAGCCGATGGCATCGACCGCTGCGGTGATCCGGTGGAGGGCGGTGTCGGCGCCGATCGACATGTCGGTGCCGACCACATCATTGTCGATCGATGCGCCGAGGCCGGCGAGGGACAGCGTCTCGTGGTGATTCGCTGTCTCCCGCGAGATCGCGCCCTGGCTCACCAATTCCTCGAGGAGGTCGGGCCACTCACGATGGAGGAGGTCGGCCGCGGTGAGACTGCCGTCGCCGCCCAGGACGATGAGGTGGTCGATGCCGTGTTCGACGAGGTTGAGGGCCGCCTTCAGCCGGCCCTCGCGGGTCCGGAACTCGTCGGAACGGGCGGTGCCGATGACCGTGCCGCCCTGGTGCATGATTCCGCCCACCGAGTCCCAATCCATGGGCTCGAAGAATGAGCCGCCGTCGACGAGGCCGCGGAAGCCCTCTCTGATGGCAACCGGCTCGACGCCGGCCTCGAGGGCCGTGCGGACGGCGGCGCGGATGGCCGCATTCATCCCCGGCGCATCGCCGCCGCTGGTGAGAATGGCGAGCCGGTGATTCTGGTGTTGTTTTTCGTCCATCGGTCTCCTCGTGTGGGTCAGACCCAAGCGGGTATTCTAACCCGCTTTCGCCGCGGGGTTCCGTTTGGTGGATGGGCCTTCAGCTGAAGGCGGTGAAGGCGGCACGGGCGGCAGCAACGAGGATGATCACTGCGAACAGCCGCTTGAGGGCTGGGGGTGAGAGTCGGGTCTCAGCGAGGTGGGCGCCGGCGAGACCTCCGATCAGCACGGCCACGGCCAGCGGAACTGCGATGCCGAAGTCGATGGTCCCGCGCAGCCCGTGCGCGGCCAGACCCGCCACCGAGAGTGTGAAGACCGTGGCCGAGCTCATGGCCGCTACCTCGCGCGGCCCGGCCCAGCCGAGAAGAAGGACCAACGGGCCCAGAAAGACACCGCCGCCGATGCCGAGAAAGCCGGACGCCAGCCCGATCAAGATTCCGGACGGCACGGCGACCGCCAGCACGATCGCCGGCGCCGGTGTGGAGGGCTCGTCGCTCGAGCCCGCCGACCGCAGCATCGCGACCGCTGCGGCCGTGAGCCCGATCGCGAGTGCGCCGAGAAAGACCTGTCGCGGCGCCGAGATAAGCCCGCCGGCAAAGGCCGCAGGGATGGCCGGCAGTAGGAAGGGCAACAACAGCTTTGGCCGCAGTCGACCGGCGAGCCCGAACCGCAGCAGCGCGGCACCTGTGACCACAACGTTGAGCAGCAGTGCAGTCGAGGGCATCGTCTCGGTGTCCATCCCGAAGAGGGTCATCAGAGCGAGATACCCGGTGCCGCCGCCGAGACCCACCGCCGCGTAGGCCGCCGCCACCAGTGCGCACAGGGGAATCAGCAGGAGGAGGGATGTCGTCACGTGGTGATTGTGCCATGGCAGGGGGCAGAGGAGCAGGGGAGCGAAGGAGCAGGGGAGACACGCTCCTTTTCTTTTTCAACAAAAACGACTGTCATTTCGACCGAGCGTAGCGAGCGGAGAAATCTCTTGGGAGAGACGCGTCCACTTCAGGGAACATGAGCGTGCCGGACGGTTCCCGAAGCGCACCTGCCTACCGCGGGCCGTCGCGCCGTTTTCGAGTGTTCGAGTGAACCCGCCGTTTAGAACGCGCTTCCCGAGAGGAGCCACCTTTAGCATTGTTTGCCCGAGACGCTCGTCGGGTCTGCTGAAGACAAAGGAGTCAAACAATGCAAAAAATGGCACCTCCGCCGCACGCGGTTCTTTTCTGAATGAACGTGTGGGCGATTCCCGTCGGTGGGAGGCTGGGTCGAAATTCCGAATTCCGAATTCCGAATTCCGAATTCGCATCGTTATACTCCCCCAATGCACTCAACCGGCCTCAAGGCCCTTTTACTCGATCTCGACGACACGCTCATCGGCAATCCGGTGAGCACGTTCATACCTGCCTACTTCAAGGCCCTCGAGGCATTTGTGGCAGACACCGTCCCCCCCGACCGCTTTATCGCGGAGCTTCTCGCGGCGACGCGCGCGATGGACCGCGACGATGACGCCGGGGCCACCAATGAGGAGGTCTTTGCCGCCGCCTTCTACCCGGCGCTTGGCGTGCCGCGGGACGAGATGGAACCGCTGCTTGAAGACTTTTATCGCGACGCGTACCCCTCTCTGCAATCCATGATCTCGTCGCGCCCGTCGGCGCCGAAAATCATCGAGTGGGCCGGGCGACAGGGGTTGCAGGTGGTCATCGCCACCAATCCGCTGTTCCCTCAAACCGCCATCGAACAGCGGATGAAGTGGGGCGGCGTCGGGGTCGACCGCTTCGACTATGACCGGGTCACCGCCTACGAAAACTGCCACGCCACAAAATCCAACCCGGCCTATTATCTGGAGATTCTGGAGACTATCGGACGGCAGCCCGGGGAGTGTCTGATGGTGGGAGACAACTGGGACTGGGACATCGATTGTGCGGCGCAGGCCGGGATCAGGGGATATTGGATTGCCGCGAGCAACGCGCGGCCGGGCTCGACTGCGGTGGAGCCGGTGGGCCAGGGCCCACTGGATACCTTGCTGCGGGCGGCCGAAAACGGTGACCTCGCGGCGGCCCTTGAACGATCGCCGGCGGGGCAGGTATCACAATGAAAGCCGAGGATCTTCGCCGCCGGCTCTCGGACCACGTGATCGTCACTGACGGCGCCATGGGGTCGGAGCTGCTGCAGCGTCTGTCCGAGGGCTCGCGGCTGGATCTCGCCGCCCACGAACACCCGCGCGACGTGCTCGACATCCACCTCGCCTACATCGAGGCCGGCGCCGAGCTCATCGAGACCGCCACCTTCGGCTGTTCGCGGCCGCGATTGGAGCGGGGGCACGCCGGCGATCTCACCGAGACCGTCAATGCCGATGCGGTCAAAATCGCCCGCGAAGCGCGCGAGATCTCGGGTCGCGACATCTTGATTGCGGGATCGATCGCACCGCTGGCGGGCACCCTCGATCTCGATGAACCCGAGGGCCGGGCGGTGATCCCCCTGGCCCACGCCGAGCAGGCCGCCGCCCTCGCCGGGCGCGGGGCCGACCTCCTTGTTCTGGAGACGTTTTTCCGCATCGACGAGCTCGCCATCGCAGTGGCGGCGGTGCGTACCGTCACCGATTTGCCGCTGATCGGCATGATGACCTTTGCTCACGAACGGCCCCCACACCCTTACCAGGACCAGGCAAAGCACCTCGACGAGCTCGCCGAGCTCGATCTCGTGGCGCTGGGCGTCAACTGTGCGCCGGGTCCCATGGGAAGCCTCGAAATCCTGCGCCAGGTGACGCAGTTGAGAGTACCGCTGGTGGCCAAACCCAACGCCGGGACCATGGTGCGAAGAGAAGGTCGAATCCTCATGCCTCCGGCCACCCCGGTATATCTCGCGCAGTTCGTGCGCCAGGCTGTCGGCCTCGGAGCGGCGATAGTGGGAGGGTGTTGCGGCACCGGACCGGAACACATCCGGGCGATCGCCGACGCGGTGAGCGATCTCTCTCCCCACGAAAGGACCACGACCTCGGTGGCGGTC
>RCNF010000622.1_pt1 | contig 18293 bp, 19 predicted proteins | sample 2041311 | NCBI WGS metagenome assembly RCNF01 (sample SAMN09708228, study PRJNA481090) | Marine sediment metagenome, whole genome shotgun sequencing project. | biome: marine sediment; feature: ocean; material: sediment; isolation source: Sewage treatment plant 2 marine sediment (STP2) ... | reverse complement strand
ATGGACGATCTCGTGACGGTGACGGTCTACTGCTCCGATGTGAAGCACTATGCCGACTTCAACGAGATCTATCGGAGCTATTTCACCAAGGAGTTTCCGGCGCGGGCTTTTGTCGGGGCGGGAACCCTGCTCTTCGATGCCCGGTTCGAACTCCAGGCCATCGCCGTCAAGCGTTAGGCCACGGGGGGTACACTGTTCGCTGCCCCGGTGGCGGTCCGCTGATCCCGGTTCTTTCTGCCCCGGCCTTCTGGTCCGCCTCTGGCGACCCAGCGTCGCCCGAACAGCGTGGTCATCAGAGGAGGCCGGGAGGTGTGTGACCACGCTGCTCGGGCGCCGGCGGCCTGCTTCTGAACCGGGAGAGCCGATTCACGTCGTCCTTCCCGTGGAGTGCCCGGTATGACAATGTGCGGAAGGGGACGCAGAGCCGGAAGTCTCATGGGGCACATTGTCAAACCCCGCACGTCCCGCTGGGCAGCATTTCCTTGGATTCTATCGAAAGAACGCGAAACCACGCCAAATGGACGTACCGCTCCAATTGATGTTTGGAACGAGGACATCGGGGTTTCCGGAACATATGGTGTGGTGCCACCTTTAGCATTGTTCGGTACCGCGGTCCCGTCGGCATTCACGGCTGTTCCGCCGATCAATGCTAAAGGTGGCTCCGGAGAACTCGTCACGGTCGCAGCAGGATGGTGTGTTCGATCGCGGTCCCGTGGCTCAGATCGCGATCAACGCCAGCAGCGTGACAACCGTTCCCACAGCAGCCGCGACGACGGCGGCGATGCGGGCGGAGGAGTACGGCGCCTCGCCCTTGAAACAGCTTGCGTCCTGGCCCGAGAGCACGGTCCGATAGAGGCGGTCTTTGTAGCGATAGGCCAGCACCCAGGCCGGAAAGGCACAGCGCCGCGCCGTGAGGCCCCGCAGTACGGTGGCGATCGAGAGATTCCTCGAGCGCCGGCCCGGCAGGTGTTGTTTTTCGAGTCGACGCTTGGCGAACCGTTCGACGGCCTCGATGAGGCGCGCTCTGGCCGTCGATCGCGGGACGTCGAATTGCTCGAGGGTGGCGTCGACCACGAGATCGGTGCCGTTGTCGGCCGAGCCCAGGTCATAACTCGGCAGGAGGAGGGCGATTTCATCTCGGGACAGACCGCGGCTCGCCGGGACCACCACGTCGTCGTAGGTGATCTCGGTCCGGCCCGCGTGGGGCGCCCAGTCTGAGCGGTGGGTCTCGTGATCGGTGTCGGCCGCCCAGGAAACCTCGGCACGAGCATCGAAGACCCAGCCGACCCAGCGCAGGGGCTGGATGGTCTCCAGCCGTGCGTCGGTCCGCAGGTCTTTTGGGCGAAACCAGCCGAGGGAGCGCAACCACTCTCGGAAGGCGAACTCGGCCAGCGCCCGATCAACGGTGAATGGGAGGAGGATCCGTGCCTCCTCCGGTGGATCCGGCCGGTGCTCGATTTCAAGGACCGAACCACAGAACGCGCAAGCCGCGGCGCGCTTTGTGACCTGGTATGTCATGGCGGCGCCGCAACCGGAGCAGCGCAGAATATCGATCTCGATCCCCGGCCGGTCCTGCCGGGTTGAGGACGGGCAGCTCAGGTTGCAGACCGGGCACCGCAGATCATCGGCCTCGATGGCGCTCGAGCATCGTTCACACGAAAGACCGGTGCTGGTCACAAGAGTGCTCCGAGGATGACTCCGAGCCCGACGAGGGTGAGACCGGCGGCGACCACCGTGGCGATCTTGGCCCATGACACCGGGGTCCTGCCGGCGACCCTCCCGGTCTGGCCGTTGACGAGGAGCCGGATCGGTTCACTGTCCTTCCGCCAACGGAGGGCACACACCCACACCGGCAGGAGCGTGAGATCCATGGCTTCGTCCGTGAGATCGGTGGAGCAACGCAGGCCGTTGTGGGAATCGCCGGGCATGAAGACGTGGAGCCGGCCCTCAATATCGGTGCGGGACTCGTGACGGGCGAGGGCGAGGCACTCGTCGCGGCTCCGCGACGGTTCCTCTGAGATCCAACCTGAGATCGTGGCGGGTGTGAAGCGGCGGAGACCACCGAGATCGAAGGGTTCGATGGCATCAAGCTCGTTGTTGGGAATGCCCTCCGATGCCGTGACGACGAGATCGTCGACATAGCACCGATGGGGTCCTTCCAGGGTGCGGAACTCGGTCTTGGTCACCCGCCGCATGGTCTTCCGTTTGGCATCGAACTCGGTCGTCGTGTAGTTCTCCCCGATCGAGGCCTGGAAACGGCTGTCGGCGATGGCGCTGTAGAGATAGACCGGAAGATAGATTCCCTCGACTCGTTCGGCGGTGGCGCGTCGAAGCGCCTGCGGTGCCCAGCGCCGACCTCTCAGGAAAGCGCGCAGATGACCTCGGGCCCGGTTACCATCGATGACAAAGCCGATGGCGAAGATCGGATCGGGGCGGTCGGGCGTGACCGGGCGATCGATGACCGACGGTGAATCGCAATAGGGGCAGCGCGCGGTTCGCTGGGTGGCCTCGACCACCAATTTGGCGCCGCACGATTCGCAGGCGAGTTCGAGAGGGGCAAGGGCCATCGCACTCAAGTGTAACCGGCAGCGAAAACCCAACCGGGAGGGAACCGAGATGAATCGACCGAGAATAATCGTAGTCGCGTTGTCCGTGGTGCTCGTGTGTCTGGCAGCCGTGCCCACCGGCGCGGAGGGTGAGACCGAGGAACCCACCGGCAAGCTCATGGTGGTGTGGACCAGCGGTGACCCCGATGTCGCCGACAAGGTCTGTCTGATGTATACCCACGCCGCCAAGGCGTACGGTTGGTTTGCCGAGGTCACCCTCGTGGTTTGGGGGCCGTCGCAGCGGCTGCTGGCCGGTGACCCGACCATCCAGGCCAAGGTCCAGGCGATGCAGAAAGACGGCGTGGTGGTCCAGGCCTGCGTCGCCTGTGCCCGCAAGCTCGAGCTCGTCGAAGAGCTCGAGGCCCTCGACATCGATGTCAAGGGGATGGGGGTACCGCTCAGCGAAGCGCTCAAGGATCCCGCAACCGAGGTCCTTACTTTCTAACCCGCGATCCTCGAAGCACGGGGCTGAGGATTGTGGCGAAGTCCGTGGCGATCGAATGGATCGATGCTTCCCATCGGGGTTCGGTTGGCTCGATCGAGCCACAAATTCCTAAGGTGAGCGGTTCTGCTGGATGAGGTGTGCCAAGAACTTGATGCGCTGGTGGTTGCGAAAAACGGAGGTATACCCGTTGGTATGTCGAGTATTTTCGCAACCATCCAGAGCGCAAGAGCTTGGTGCAGATCGCCAGTGAGAATCGCTCATCTTAGGAAATTGGTACTATTCGGGTTGGGGGTTGTGTGACGCTTCAGAGAATCACCATTGCCATTGAGAGCGAGTTGCTCGCTGGGTTCGAGGAGTTGCTCGACCGCCGGAGCCTCGGGAACCGATCGGAAGCGATCCGCGATCTCATTCGCCGCCGGCTGGTCGAGGACGAGATCGAGAAAGACGAAAACGAGGCCGTGGCGAGCCTCACTCTGCTCTATGACCACGAGCAGCGCGAACTCGCGGAACGCCTCGTCGGCGCCGGCCACGCCAAACACGCCCGGGTCCTCTCGACCCTCCATGTCCACCTTGACCACCGGCTCTGCCTCGAGGTCCAGGTCCTGCAAGGTCAGCCCGCCGAACTCCGGCGCTACGCCGACCACCTCATCGGTCTGCGGGGGGTCAAACACGGCGAACTTGTTCTGAGCTCGACCGAAATCTGACTCATCGCGGGGGGTTGCTGGGCTCGCCGGTGATCCTCTCGATTTCGCTGAATGGGATCTCTCGCGTGTGGTGGTGCGCCGGTGCGAGAACCCGAGGATCGCCAAGCCGTATCTCGAACCGGACCTGCCGATGGTGAAGACAAGGGAGGAGTCCGAATATGCGACGACTGAGTTGGGCCATGACGGTGTGTCTTTTCCTGATTTCGGCGTTCACCGAAATCGTCGAGTCGGCCGACCCCGAAGAAGCGCAACTCTACGAACGCATTGAGGTGTCACCCTCGGTGGTCATGGCTCTCCACGACAACGGTTCAAATATCTCGTGCGTCGCTCTCGACGACGGGCTGGTCTTTTTCGACGCCGGTCTGAGCACCCGCACCGCGGTCGCTTTTCGGCGGGAAATGGAAGAGGCGTTCCAACGCCCGACCATGGCTCTGGTTCTGACCCACGCCCATCTCGATCATATTCTCGGGATGGCCGCCTTTGCCGATGTGTCGGTCTATGCCGCCCAGGCCGGTCGGCCGCGGTGGGAGCACCTGGTCGGCATCGAGTGGAACGAGCGCGCCATTGCCGGTTACGCAGCAGTCTTTCCGACTCTCCCGGACGAAATACCCGACGCAGAACTTCGATTGCCCACCGATTGGTTTTCGGACGAGCTCGTGCTCGGCTCGGGTGAGAATGAAATTCGTATCCGTCGCACCGGCGGCCACACCGTCGATTCATCCTCGGCGGTGATTGCCGCCGCCGGCGTCGTCATCGCCGGCGATCTCGTCCAGGCCCGCCGCCGACCCTATTTCGGCGAGCCCGACACCGATTTTCCGGCCTGGATCGCCACCCTGAGCAACTGGGAAGCCATCGAGGTGGGTTCGGTCTGTCCCGGCCACGGTCCGGTGATCGACGGGGCGGAACTCGGCGAGATACGTCTCTGGTTCGAAGCCGCATCAGCGACGGCGAAGAAACTCAAGGCCGAGGGTGCGACGATGGAGGAACTCGCTGCCCACGACGACCTCGCGTCGGGATACTGGCCCGATGACGGCGCTCCGCCGCGGTGGTGGGGCTATTGCATCAAGCGGTTCTACGACGCATCCTGATCTCGAATCCCTCGAGGAGTTGAGGCGGTGAGGAGGTTAGGGAGCGAGGAGGTTGAGGAGTGATGAAGAAGAATGGGGAGAGGGTGTACCGCGCGCCCAACGGCAACTCCCTGCCTTTCATGGTTCTGACTTTCTGACCTCAGCCTCTTGCAAAAACCCTGTTTCCAGATGGTTCGTGGTCTCTGTGCCGGCGAGACGCCAGCACTACAAAGGGCTGAGATCCATTGTAGGGCCGGTGTCTCGCCGGCCTAACGGTGAGGTAGGTCGGAAGACTTCAGTGTCCAATTCTCGAATTTTGAAAGAGGCTCAACTCTTAACTTCCTCACCCCTGACCCTTGACCCCGCAGAACCGCCTGAGTTACCCCCGGATCAACGACCCGAGCCATTCGGCGACCTCGGCACCGGCATCGATACCAACCACGGCGACGAAGATGGTGTCGTCACCGGCGAGGGTGCCGACCACTCCCTCGCGTTCGAAATCGTCGAGGGCCAGCGCGACCCCCTGCGCCTCGCCGGGGGGGGTGCTCAGAACCAGCAGGTGGTCTCCGGCCGGGGTCACCGATCGCAGACGGCCGGTGATCCGCTCCTCGAGAGGGTTGGCTGCGGACAGTTCCCTGGGCGGGGCCGTCCACCGGCCATCGGCCTTGACGAGCCGCAGGGCGGTGATGTCGCGGGAGACCGAGGCCTGGCTGGCCTCAATACCGCGTATGGCCAGGGCGGCCACCATCTGCTCCTGGGTTTCGATTCGGTTCTCGGCGATGGCCTCGAGAATCATGCGACGGCGGTGGGTGACCGAGCTCATGGCTGATCGCTCCCGTTGATGCCGGCGATGGCGTTGATGAACGAAGCATGACGTTCGCCGATGATTCGAGTCGCACCCGTCGCGATGGCCTCGAGCTTGTCGAGGGCCGGCGCCCCCGCTCCGCCGAGGTGCGTTCTCGCTTCGAGAATGGCGTCGGTGTCCAACGATGGCATCTCCCCACCCTCCTTGATCTCGGCGGCCACCTGCCGATAGGCGGTACGGAAGGGCACCCCGTTGCGGACGCGGCGATAGACCTCATCGGTGGCGAGGAGATCGCCGCCGACCGCGGCGGCGCACGCTTGAGCGTCGATACCGAGCCGCGGCACCGCGTCAGCGATCATGACCAGCATGGCGTGGACGGTGTCGATGCCTTCCATCATCGGTCCCTTGGTCAGCTGCATATCCCGATGATACCCACCGGGTAAGGACCCCGCCACCGCCATGGCCTGGGTTGCGAGACCGGCGACGACGCCCGCGCGGCCGCGGGTGAGCTCGAAGACATCGGGGTTTTTCTTCTGCGGCATGATGCTCGATCCGGTGGCAAGTTCGGTGGGAAGCACGAAATAGCCATATTCGTCGGCCGAGAAGAGCACCACATCCCAGGCCAGGGCGGCGAGATCCCGGGCCACCGCCCACAAGGCGCAGAGCACGGTGGCTTCGAGCTTGCCGCGGGAGAGCTGGACCGAGGTCACGGCGAGCTGCGGCGAGGCGAAGCCGAGGGAGTCGGAGACCCCTTGGCGGTCGAGGGGCAGTGGAACACCATAACCCGCGGCGCTGCCGAGGGGCCCCCGGTCGGCGAGTCCGTAGACCGCGTCCAGGAGCCCGAGATTGTCGAGCAGAACCTCGGCATAGCCCGCCGCCCAGAGTCCAACCGAGGACGGCATGGCTCGGCGGGTATGGGTGAAGCCGGGCATGACGACCCCGGCGTGGCGGTTGCCGAAGGCAATCAGCGACTCCGCGGTGGTGATGAGGGCTGTTTCGATCTTGGTCAGCTCCGACTTGAGGTAGAGCCTTAGGGCGGCCATGACCTGGTCATTCCGCGAACGGCCGGTGTGCACCTTCTCTCCAAGCTCTCCGAGCCGGGCTACCAAATGGTGTTCGAGGGCGGTGTGGGCGTCTTCGTCGTCCTCGGTCACTCGAAAGAGACCGGCATCGGCGGCGATCAGCGTATGGCCGAGTTCCGCCGCAAGGGCGTCGTGCTCCTCGGTGGTCAGAAGTCCGGCCCCGGCGAGACCCTCGATGTGGCCCATGGTGCCGACGATGTCCCAGCGAAGCAGCCGCTGGTCCCAGCGTCGGTCATCACCGGCCGTGTAGGCGGCCATGGCTTCGTCGAGGCCGCTACCGTCGCCCCAAAGACTGTGTTTCATCTCAGATACTCCCTTGCGACCGCGGTGTAGAGTTCGGTGGCCGCGTAGACCTGCGCAAGCTCGATTGACTCGTCAACGGTGTGCGACCGACGGGAGTTCCCCGGACCCAGCTTGACCGCGTCGAGATGGCGGAGAAAGACCCAATCGGAACAGGTCGGCGAGGCAAAGGGGACTCCACCGGGATGGACCGCCATGACCGCCGGGAGGAGACACGATTCAGCCGGGGTCTCCGTCGGGACCAGGCGATCCGAGTAGATCTCGACCCGGGCCTCGACCCGATCACGGATCATGGCCACCACCTCGGCGTGTTCGTAGGCCGGGGTGGTCCGGATATCGAGCATGGCCCAGGCCTCGGGCGGGGTGACATTGCGGGCGACCCCGGCTTCGAGCTGGGTCGGTGTCACCGCCACCGATCCGAGCAACGGATGCGTGCGGTCGAAAACCAGTGAGCCCAAGGCGGTGAGGTCGTTGGCCGCCAGGGAGATTGCGTTGACCGGTGGTGGTTGGCGGCCCGCCGCCCAGCCGGCGTGGACCTGGTCGCCCTGCCAGTGGAGTTCGAGCAGGAGCTGACCGCGCTGGGCGATACAGGGCTGCAGCAAGGTCGGCTCGCCCACAATGGCCGCGTCGGGCGGGTCACCGAGACCTTTGAGGGCTCTCGGCATGGAGGTGTCTCGGGTCTCCTCCGAGTAGGTGGCAAGCACCAACAACCGTCCGGCGACCGGTCCGCCGTGAGCCGCGAGTTCGGCGGCGGCGGCGGTCATGGCGCTCACCGATGCCTTGGCATCCACCGCACCGCGGCCCGTGAGACGACCATTGCTGACAACACCTTCGAAGGGTGGAACGGACCAGCCGTCGCCCGGTGGCACGGTGTCGAGGTGTGATGCCATGAGCAGGGTCGGTCCGGGTTTGTCACCCTCGACGACGATGCGCACCGCAGCATCATCGATCTCGGGCTCGAGACCATGTGCCTTGGCCCATCGGACGAGGACCTCGGCGGCCTGACCCTCATCGCCGGACGGGCTCGGGGTTCGAACCAGCCGGACGAGGAGATCGGCGACGTCCATCATCGGCCCGCGGTCTCGTAGGTCCGCTTTTCTCGTTCGCCGACGATCATGGTGCCGCTGCCGTGGCCCGTGAAGAGCTCGAGCAGGAGGGCGTCCGGGGTCCGTCCATCGATGATGTGAGTGCGGCGAACACCGCCCTTGACGGCCTTGAGACAGGCCTCGACCTTGGGCCGCATCCCGCCCTTGACGCTCTTGTTGAGAAGCAACGCCTGGAGATCTTCGGGTGCGGCGAAGGCCACCAGCGAGGAGGGATCGTCCGGGTCGCGAAGGAGACCGGGGGCGCCGGTCATGTAGATGAGCTTCTGGGCGCCGAGGGCGCCGGCCAGGGCCGCTGCCAGGGTGTCGGCGTTGACGTTCATGATCTGTCCCTCGGGGTTGGCGGCCAGGGACGCCACCACCGGAACGTTGCCTCGTGGCAGCAGCACATCGAGGAGCCTGGTGTCCACCGCATCGACATCACCGACCTCGCCGTAGTCGACGGTTCTCGTGATGCCCTCGTCGTCGGTGACCTCGACGGGGGGCCGGCGGTGGACGGTGACGAGGCCGGCATCGATCCCGGTCAGCCCCACCGACGAGACTCCGTGGCCGCGCAGGGCGGCGACGACATCGACGTTGAGCTGTCCTGCGTAGACCATCTTCGCCACCTCGAGCACCTCGGGCGAGGTCACCCGGCGACCGGCCACCATCTCGGGCGAAAGTCCCAGTCGTCGCGACAGGGCGCTGGCCTGGGGGCCGCCGCCGTGGACCACGAGCACCCGGATCGAGAGTGACTCCAGCAGCGATACCTGCACCGCGACGTTGTCGAGTGCTTCAGGTGACGACAGGACCTCGCCACCGAGCTTGAGCACGAAGATCTGTTCCCGGTAGAGCCGGGTGTATTCGAGCGCGTCCTTGAGTCCGTTGACGAGTTCGGTCATTTGTCACCCCTGTTCGAAAGTATGGTTTCAAGCACCGCGCGCTGGGCGTGCAACCGGTTCTCGGCCTGATCGGTCACCCGTGACCACGGACCGTCGAGGACGCCGTCGGTGACCACCACGTTGCGCCTGACCGGCAGACAGTGGAGGAAGATCCCGTCGCCGTCGCGGGTGGAGGACATCCGGTCTTCGTTGATGATCCAGTTGCGGTGCGGCGCCCGTCTGAGGGCCTCCGCCTCGGGCCGGCCGAAGTCGTCGAGACAACCCCAGCTCTTGGCGTAGACCGCATCGGCGCCGGCTACGGCGGTATCGAGCTCGTCGTTGACCTGCACCGTCCCACCGTTGCGGGAGGCGACGGCCTCGATGGACGCCATGTCGTCGGGGTCGAGATCGTAGCCGGGCGGCCGCGCTACCACGACCTCCATCCCGAGGCGGGCCGCCGCCAGGGCCGCCGATGCGGGTACGGCGGTGGGCAGCGGTCTCGGGTGCCAGCACCAGGAGAGGACAAAACGGCGGCCCCGCGGCTGCGCACCGAGGTGTTCCTGCAGCGTCTGGGCATCTGCCAACCCCTGGCACGGGTGGCGTCGGGCGGACTCCATGTTGATGGTCGGCACACCGGCGTGTTCGGCGAATGCACGGACGACCTCGTCCCGACGCGCCTCTTTCCACGTTTCGGCGGTAGGAAATGCGCGGACCGCAACCGCCTCGCCATAGCGGCCGAGTACGCGGGCGGCCTCGACGATGTGCTCCACCGGTTCGCCATCCATGACGACTCCGGATCGAGTCTCGATGGCCCATGCTCCCTTTCCGGGTTCGAGAACCACCGCATGGCCGCCGTGCCGGGACATGGCGACCTCGAAGGAGGTGCGCGTGCGAAGGGACGGGTTGAAAAAGACCATGACCAGGGCCTTGCCGGCGAAGGACTCTCCGGCCGCGCCGGCCTTGAGCTCGGCGGCGCGGGCGAGGATGGCGCGGATCTGATCATCCGGCCATTCGTCGGTTCCAATGAGATTACGCGGCGTCATGAGATCACCTCGTGCAACGTGCGGACAAAGGTGTCGGCCTCGTCGTCGGTGAGGACCAACGGCGGAAGAAGACGGATGATCGAGGGGTCGTTGGCGGAGCCGACCAGGATGCCCCGCTCGAAGAGGGCGAGCTGGACCGGTCGGGCGGGGCGGTCGAGGACGAGCCCGAGGAGCAGTCCGAGGCCGGTGATCTCCTTGACCGATGGGAGATCGGCGAGGCCCTGCCGCAGCCGCCGCTCGAGGTGGAGGGCCCGCCCGGGGAGGCCTTCATCGCGGACAACTTCGAGGTTGGCGAAGGCCGATGCGCAGGGGATCGGTCCGCCGCCGAAGGTCGTTCCCAGGTCGCCGCGCGCCACGTGTTTGGCGATACGGGGTGAGAGCAGTACCGCACCCATGGGCAGACCGGCGGCGATGCCCTTGGCCAGGGTGAGGATGTCCGGGGTGACGCCATAGCTCTGGGCTGCGGTGAAGGCGCCGGTGCGACCGCAGCCGCACTGAACTTCGTCGAAAATCAAAACCGCGCCGGAGTCGTCACACGCCTTTCGAAGGGTTCGAAGGACATCAGCGCCGATGTCCCGGGCGCCGGCCAGCCCCTGCACGGGTTCGACGATGACCGCGGCGACGGTCTCGTCGATGAGCGCGGGAAGCACCTCAGGCCGGCCCCATGGCGCGACCACGGTGAGATCGAGCAGCGATTGACCGCCGCTTGCATCGGCGAGATCCCGATAGTGTGGGATGCCCGATACGGCGAGGGTCGCGAGGGTACGGCCGTGGAAGCCGCCCTCGAAGGTGACGACGCGCCTCCGCCCGGTGACCCGGCGCCCAAGCTGGAGCGCGACATCATTGGTCTCGGCGCCCGAGTTGACCAGAAATGCCTGATCGAGGCTTGACGGGGCCATCTCGGCGAGCAGGGTGAAGAGCCGGTCGCGGCTCTCCAAGGGCACGGCGTTGGAGTAGAAGAGCAACCGCTCGGCCTGTTCGCGGATGGCGGCAACCACCTTGGGGTGGCAGTGGCCGCTGACCGCCACCGCGTGGCCGCCGTAGAGATCGAGGAAACGCCGGCCGTCGGTGGCGACGATGGTGCAGCCCGAACCGCTCTCGGGCTGGAGTTCGAGCCGGCCGTAGACCGGGACCTCGGCGGGATGGATGGTGTTCAGCATGGCGAGATTCCCGTGTGCTCGAGGCCGGCGGTTTCGGCAAAACCCCGGGCGAGGTTCATGGCCTGGACCGCCTGACCGGCGGCGCCCTTGATTAGATTGTCGATGACTGTCAGGACCAGCACCTCGCGGCCGCCGTCGCGGGCGACGGCGTGGAGATGCGCGTGATTCGTGCCCACAACCGACGCGAGGTGAGGCGGTTGGTCGAGGACGTGGACAAAAGGACGGTTGTCGTAGGCGGCGTGGAGGAGTTCCATGGGATCGTTGAGCGGCTCATCGAGCCTCACCCGAAGGGTTGCGTGGATCCCACGGATGATCGGCGCCGAGTGGGTCAGCAACGAGCAGGTCGGCGCCGAGGCCCCACACCAATTGCCGAGCTGTTCTTCCAGTTCGACCTCGTGGCGGTGTCCCCCCAGGTTGTAGCCGTAGAAGTTGTGGGCGCGAAACGGGTGGTGGGTCGTCGTCTTGGGTGTCGCTCCCGAACCCGACGAGCCCGTGGCTGCCCAGCACACGGGGTGAGATTCGGGACTCAGGACCGGGGCGAGCGGCCACAGCGAGAGCATGGTCGCGGTGGCGAAGCACCCGGGAACGGCCACCCGGTTCGCTCCGGTGAGGCTCGCTCCTTCGACATCGGCGAGACCATGGGTGAAGCTGCCCAGAAGATCGGGTCTGGCGTGCGGGCCATAGGCGCGTTCGCTGAGGTCGAGTCGGTTCAGGCGAAAGTCGGCGGCGGTGTCCACGACGAGTTCGGGCGAACCCTTCTCGATCGCATCAAGCAGATGTTGTGACTCGCCGTGGGGCAGAGCCAGAAAGACAATATCGGCCCACTCACCGACCTCGGAAGCGTCAAAAGCGTCAAAGACCGGTCGATCGGGGTGGTTGAGGAAGTTGGGGTGGATCTCCGCCCACTGCCGGCCGGCGGCGCTCGTCGAGAATCCACGGAGCTCAGAGATCTGCGGGTGGTTGATGAGCAGGCGCAGGAGTTCACCACCGACATAGCCCGTAGCGCCGGCGACGGCGGCCTTGAATCCCATGTCGGCGGTGGTCATAAGGCCTCCCGGACAATGGCCGCGAGCGCTCCGTCACCGCTGCGGGCGTTGGCTGCCGGCAGACCGAGTCGGTCGCGGATAAAGCGGCAGCCGACCTCGTTGTCGGTGGCGGGGCCTGAAATCACGGTCGGTCTCAGCTCGAAGGTCGTTTGGAGGATCTCCACCGCGCCCCAGGCGCCGACCTGATCGGGGGCGCAGCAGACGATGGCGCCAATGCGTCCGATGAGGTCGGGGTTTTCGAGCAGCCGCGCGACACCGTACTCGCCGAGGATTCCATCGCCGAGTTCGGCGACGATGACATCGGGTTTTGTGCTCCGCGCGAGCTCGTTGAGCAGACCGAAGGCGGTTGGCAGGGCGGCGGCGTCATCGGTGGAGACGATGCCTGCATCGGTGAAGGTGAGGGCCTCGACGGCGCCGGCATCGAGCATGGCGAGGGCGTCCCGCCGCAGCGACACGCCGGTGAGTTTGACCCCGGCAACCCTGAGACCCGAGCGGAAGAGTCCTCGGATCACCTCGCCGGCTGCCACGGTCTTTCCGGAGTCCATGCAGGTTCCGACCACGGCGATGATGGGGGGGCCGGCGAGGAGTGCTTCACCAGCGGGGATCGCTCCGTCTCGAATCGTCGCCGGCAGACCGACGCGATCGCCGATCCTGGGAAAGCTCAGGACGGCACCGAGGACCTCGGCGGTGAATGGCGGTCCGAGGTCCGGGTTGCCGGCGGTGCAGCGGCCGAGAACGCCGCCGAGGTTGAGGACCTCGATGGTGTCACCCGTGGCGATGGATTCCGGAACCTCGCCCTCATAGCCGCGAAGCGCCCGCCGTGCGCCGAGCACCCCGGCGAGAACATCGCCCGAGCGCAGGCGGATGAGCCGGCCGGTGGGATCCTCGACCTGGTTGTAGACGGCCTTGTCGCTTCCGATCCGCACCGCCAGGATCCGGCCCTCTTCGCTCACGACCTCGGGGCCGATGAGGACCTCCGCCCCGAGGCGGGCGTTGCGGGTGGATGAGGCGATTCGGTCGAGCCGGACCTTGGAGGTCACCATTTCGGCACCTCGCCGGCGGCGGCGGCGAGCCGGGACGGGATACTCGCGATGGAGGCGAAGGATTGAGCCTCGGCGCCGGTCCACAGCCGGTGGCTCTCGCCATAGGACGCCACCGATGGATCCATGAGGCTGTGTGGGCTGCGGACGCCGTCGACACTGAAGCGTCCCTCGGCAAGGTGCACCCGGGTTTCGCCCACCACCCGTTGTTGCGAGCTCAGAATCATCGCCTCGATATCGCGCATCACCGGGTCGAAGGCCTGTCCCTCGTGCAGCCGATCGCCCCAAAACTGGGCGACGTGGTCCTTCCAGAAACTCTGCGAACGGGTCAGGACGAGTTTCTCGAGTTCGCGGTGGGCGGCGACGAGGACCTGGGCGGCGCCGGCTTCGAAACCGATCCGGCCCTTGATGCCGAGGACGGTTTCGCCGAGGTGGATGCCGCGGCCGATGCCATAGGCTGCGAGCCGCGCGTCGAGTTGCTCCACGAGTTCCGGGCCGGCCATGACCGAGCCGTCGAGGCTCACGGGGAGACCGGCCTCCCAGCCGATGATGAGATTGGCCGGGGCGGGCGCTTCCACATCGGCCGCTGACCAAGCGTCCTCGGGCGGGCCCTGCCAGGGGTCGTGGGTCCAGCCGCCGCCGAGGGTCGTGCCCCAGAGACCGCTGTTGACCGAGTAACGACCCGACCCCGGAGGAACTTCGAGACCGTGAGTTTCGAGATAGGCGATGGAGGTTTCACGCTCGACACCGTGCTCGCGCACGGGGGCGAGAATCGGGATCGAGGGCGCCATGACCTTCCAGGCGATGTCGAAGCGCACCTGATCGTTGCCGGCGCCGGTGGCGCCGTGGGCGATGGCGTCGGCGCCGGCCTCGGTCGCCACGCGCGCGACCTCAACGGCCTGCTGGGTCCGTTCGGCGGCCACCGAAACCGGGTAGACGGCGCCGCGAAGCACGTTGCCTCGAATCAGGGTGGTGATGAAGTTGTCCCAGACCTTCTGCCTGGCGTTGATTCGGTGGTGCTCGACGGCGCCGGCTGAAAGCGCGCGGGTGTGAATGCGGTCGATCTCTGCGGTATCCATCCCGCCGGTGTCGACCGTCACGGTCGTGACCTCGGCGCCCTTCTCGCGAGTCAACCAGGCGACGCAATAGGTGGTATCTAGTCCTCCGGAATAGGCGAGCACAATCCGCATGGTTCCTCCTTCACCCGCATTGAGTGGGCGAAGAATGCATCTTTATTCAGTTTTCTTCTGGTGTCAACCTGCGTTTGGTGTTGTTATTGGCAGTTTTTGGGAGTTCTCAGCCTCCTGGCGTTATCGATTGTGGAATTTTATTCATTTACGCCCTACCGGCATGAGTCTCTTCCGCGCACGGGTGCGTGGCGTGGTGCCATTTGTTGCATTGTTCGGCCGTAAGCGGTCCGGTGAAGGTGAATCGCAAATGCCGATCAATGCAACGGGTGGCGCCGGAGAACTCGTCACGAGTGTTCCTCGACCGGACCGTGGCGGAGACCGTGGCAGCGTCCGGGACAGTGACAGCGGGCAGGGGAAAGGACGCGGTTGGGGTTCATGGTTCTTTCATCTCCGGCCTTCTGGACCGCCTCCGGCGTCCCAGCGTCGCACGGGCAGCGTGGTCGTTCGGGTGGGGATTGGAAGACTCGGACCACGCTGCCCGCGCGAGCGGCGGCCTCCTTCTGAGCTGGAGCGCGATGTAACCAGCGCTGAACCCGTGGAGTGCCCGGCACGGACATTGTGTGGAACGGGACACGGCTCCGGGAGGTCATACCTGCACAATGCCGAGCCCGGCACGTCCCGGTGAGCGGTGCTTTTTCGTGTCCGGTTACGGTTGAGGGTGGAGGAGACGGCACGCACCAGGGCCGCGTGGCGTGGTGCCATTTGTTGCATTGTTCGGCTGTACACGGTCCGGCGAAGGTGAATCGCCGATGCCGATCAATGCTACGGGTGGCACCGGAGAACTCGTCACGAGTGTTCCTCGACCGGGACCGGGATCGGGATCGGGATCGGACGCGGACTCTGAGGCGGTTACGGGATGACGTTGGTTATCAGGAACCGTCAGCTGACACACGATCGGCAAATGCCATAGAGGGTGAGGTTGTGATCCTCCACTCGGTAGCCGGTCGGCGCCAATGCGGCAAAGCCACCGGGACAGCTCTCGATCTCGAAGACGCCGTCGCACCGTCGGCAGTGGAAGTGGTGGTGGTGGCAGCGGCCGGCGGTCTCGTAGCGGTCGGGCAGGCCGGGCAGTTCGACGACCCGCAGCCAACCGGCCCCCACCAGGGTGTTGATGTTGCGATAGACGGTGGCGACCCCGAGATCGGGGACCGACCGACTTGCCAGCTCGAGACACTCCAGCGGACCCAGCGGACGCCGTGCATCTTCGAAGGCCCGTCGGATCGCCATGCGCTGTCGGGTCATACGCACCATCAGCGCGCCTCCGGTCGCTGCCGGAGAATGACGAAGAGATAGAGCCCGGCGGTGGCGAGGACGATGGCCGCCTCGGGGCTGATCGGGGTGCCGTAAACCGCGATCCGGGGAAGGGTCGTCACCAGGGCCGAGACCCCGAAGGTGACGGCCATGGCCGGGCCGAGGCGGGTGCTCAGCCGGGTGCCGATGGCGGCAGGCAGACTGAGTAGGGCGATGACGAGGATCAGGCCGACGATCTGGGTGAGCACGATGACCGTCGCCGCGATGAGGAGAAAAAGAACGATATCGGTGGCGAGGACCGGGATCCCGCGAAGTTCGGCCTGTTCCGAGTCGAGACAGAGCGCGAGAAAGCGGCGGTGGAAGACGGTGGCGGTGAGGATGACGACCCCGCTCAGTGCAGCCAGGAAGACGAGGTCGCGCCGGGTGACGAAACTGATATTGCCGAAGAGGTAACTCATCAGCTCGGTGTGATAGCCGGGCGTGATCTTGATGAGCAGGATCCCCACCGACATCCCCACTGCCCAGAGGGCGCCGACCACGGTGTCGAGCCGTTCCCTGACCCGGTGTTTCAGCACCGCCAGGAGCGGCGCCGAGACCAGGGCGGCGGCAAGACCACCGTGGATGGGTTCGAGCCAGCCGAAGGCTGCCGGATGGACCGTCGAGAGGTAGATGGCGGCGCCGACGCCACCGATGGCGATGTGGGCCAGGGCGCCGGCGAGGAAGAGCAGACGCCGGGTGACCACATAGGGACCGACGATCCCGCAGCTGATGCTCGAGAGCAGACCGGCGATCAGCCCCGACAAGAGAAAGGGGTTGACCGCCGCATCGGTGAAGAACTGATTCAACTGTGCTCCCCGTGAAAGAAGCTTTCGAGGGAGTCCGAGTCGAGGTTGCGGGCGTCGATCTCGCGAACCGTGCGGTCGACCCAGAGAGCGCGATCCATGTGGTGACTCACGAGTGCGATGTCGTGGCTCACCATGAGGATCGGGAGCCGGTCGTTGAGGTGTTCCAGGAGTCGCAGCAATTCCTTCTCGCGGTGGATGTCGATTCCGGTTGTGGGTTCGTCGAGGAGGAGGAGGTCGGCCTGTGAGGCGAGAGCCCGGGCGATGAGGATCCGCTGACGTTGGCCACCGGAGAGCGTCCGCCAGGCGCGGCCGGCGAGATCGGCGGTGTGGGTCTCTTCGAGCGCCTCCAGGGCGAGATCGCGATCCCGCTGCGGGTAACGGGGGCCCCAGCTCGACTTTGTCAGCCGCCCGAGCAGGACGACATCCTCCACCGATGCAGGAACGCTGGAATCGATGCTTGCGTGTTGCGGGACATACCCCACTTTGCGGCGTGTTTTCGCCGGTGCGTCGCCGAGGACTTCGATGGATCCCGTTTGCGGTGTGAGCTGGCCGAGGAGCAACCGCAGCAGCGTAGTCTTGCCGCCGCCGTTGGGTCCGAGGAGACCGACCCACTCGGTCTCGCCGACCAAGAACCCGACGTCACTGAGGACCTCTTCTCGACGACGCGGGTAACGGAAGCTGAGGTCCGCGACCCTGACGACCGGCGAAGACCGCCGGTCAGTCATCAAGGCTTTCCGCGATGGCGCCGGTGACACGGCGGAGGTTGCCGGTGATATCGGGAGCCAGGGGATCGAGGGTTTCGAGTCGCGCTCCCATGACGCCGGCGATGGCCTGCGCCGACTTGCCGGCGATCTGCGGCTGGACAAAGATCACAGAGACACCGAGCGATTGGGTCGCCTCTTGAATCCCGGTGAGCTCGGAGTCGGACGGCTCCTTGCCCTCGGTCTCGATGGCGATCTGGCGAAGACCATAGTCATCGGCGAAATATCCCCACGATGGGTGAAAGACGACAAAGGCCCGGCCTCGATAGGGAGCCAGGGTGTTCTCGATCCAGGAGTCGAGTTCTCCGAGTTCGGTGGTGAGATCGGCGAGGCGGGTATCGTAGTCGGTCTCGTGGGCGGGATCCAGTCGTTTGAGAGTCTCGGCCACATGGTTGGCCTGGACCACGAGCCGCCTCGGGCTCAGCCAGATGTGCGGATCGACGGCGAGGCGAAGATGGTGATCGGAGTCCTCAGCGGCCTGCCCGCCATGGGTGTGGGTGTCCATGGTTCGGGTGGACACGCCGTCCCGCAGATCGACGATCTCGAGGTGGCCCTCGAGGGCGCGAAACCAGGCGCTCGACTCGAAGGGCACCCCGGAGCGAAAGAACACCCGACCGGAGAGCACCCGGCTCACCTGGAGATCGCTCGGTTGGTGGGTCGTGGGGCTTTCACCGGGTCGCAGCACGGTGTGGACCTCGACCGAGTCGCCGCCGATCCGTTCGATCAACCACGCATGCGGCGGGACGCTGGTGGCGACGATGATCTTGGTCGAAGCATTGTTCGGGCCGGCCGCGCCGCAGCCGAGCCCGATCGATACGAGAAGGAGGAAAGCGAGTTGACGCACGTTTAAACGATAATGGGTTCTCAACAAAGGTCAAGCTTCGAATCCGACTGATACCTAAGGTGAGCGGTTCTGCTGGATGAGATGTGCCAAGATCTTGATGCGCTGGTGGTTGCGAAAAACGGAGGCATACCCGTTGGTATG
>RCNF010000621.1_pt1 | contig 18297 bp, 34 predicted proteins | sample 2041311 | NCBI WGS metagenome assembly RCNF01 (sample SAMN09708228, study PRJNA481090) | Marine sediment metagenome, whole genome shotgun sequencing project. | biome: marine sediment; feature: ocean; material: sediment; isolation source: Sewage treatment plant 2 marine sediment (STP2) ... | reverse complement strand
CTAATCAACCCAATAGCAATGGATGACGGTCTACGTTTCGCAATCCGCGAAGGTGGTCGTACTGTTGGTGCTGGTGTTGTTGCTAAAATTATCGAATAATACTTAATTGAGTATATAAATATGTCAGGTCAAAAAATCCGAATCCGTCTTAAGTCGTTTGATCATAAGTTAATTGATCGTTCTGCTGGAGAGATAGTAGAAACAGCTAAGCGTACAGGTGCTCGTGTAAAGGGTCCTATTCCGTTGCCTACAAGAAAAGAGAGATTTACTATTCTTGTTTCTCCGCATGTTAATAAGGATGCTAGAGATCAGTATGAAATTAGAACGCATAAGCGTCTAATGGATATTGTTGAGCCAACTGATCGTACTGTTGATGCTCTAATGAAGCTAGATCTTGCTACTGGTGTGGATGTGCAGATCAAACTTTTGTAGTGCATTAAGGGGTGATCTCTAAGTTGTTTTGCTGCTTTTTTTTATAGTTTGAAAAATATAATTAAAAGATAGTTTTTAGAGTTCCCTATCCCAGATTTATCTGGCATAATGCGCGGCTTTCTTCGGCTCGATACTTTTAGTATCGGGCCGATTTTTTCCAAAAAAATATCTTCTGATGTTGTTTAAGTGCAACTATCAGATTTAAGTTTTAAATGAGGTGGCCAAATGGCAATCAGTCTGCTGGGTTCTAAGGTAGGAATGACCCGGATATACAATGAAGATGGTAGCGCAACACCGGTAACGGTATTGCAAATGACGCCAAATCGCATTTCTCAATTGAAAACAGTTGAGTCTGATGGTTACAATGCTGTTCAGTTAACGGCTGGTGTTAAGAAAGCTTCTAAGGTAAATAAGCCTGGTTCTGGGCATTTCGCTAAGGCGTCTATGGAGTCTGGAACTTTGACTCGTGAATCACGTGTTGATTCTGTTGAGGGTTACGAGGTTGGTACTGAGTTAACTTTGGACTTGTTTGAAGAAGGTCAAAAAGTAGATGTTACTGGTACTACTATTGGTAAAGGTTTTGCTGGTGTTTTAAAGCGATATAACTTTGCTGGTAAAGATGCTACTCATGGTAACTCTATAAACCATAGAACTCCTGGTTCTATCGGTCAGAACCAAACTCCTGGTCGTGTTTTTAAAGGCAAGAAAATGTCTGGTCACATGGGTGCGGTTAAGCAAACAACTCAAAACCTTGTTGTTGTAAGTATTGATTTGGAAAGTAATTTGATGTTGGTTAAAGGCGCTGTACCCGGTTCGCGTGGTGGTAACGTTCTTGTAAAGCCAGCTGTTAAGGTTTAATTCTTATGAAACTAAAGAGTGTAGAAGGCAAAGCAGTTGATCTAGATGATGCTGTTTTTGCGAGTGAATATAACGAGACCTTGGTTCATCAGGCTGTTGTTACATATATGGCTGGTGGTAGATCAGGTACTAAAGCTCAAAAAACTAGATCTGATGTTAGTGGTGGTGGAGCTAAGCCGTGGCGACAGAAAGGTACTGGTCGTGCAAGAGCAGGTACATCACGTGGGCCAATTTGGCGTAGTGGCGGTGTTACTTTTGCAGCAAGACCTCGTGATCATTCTAAGAAGCTTAATAAGAAGATGTATAGATCAGCTATGCGATCTATCTTTTCTGAGTTGGTTCGCTCTGAGTCATTAATAATTGTTGATGATTTTTCTATAGAAGAGCCAAAGACTAAGAATATGATTGAAGCTTTAGCTGGATGGAATGTAGGTGCTAATTCTCTTTTGGTTGGTCTTGATAAGGAGGATAACGTAAGTCTTTCTTCTCGAAACATTCCGAATTGTGAATATTTAGAGCTAGCTACACTGAATCCAGTAAGTTTAGTTTCTCATGATAATGTAGTTATGACTTCATCTGCTGTGTCAAAAGTTCAGGAGTGGTTGTCATGATTAGTAAGGTAGAAGAAAGGTTATATCAGGTTATTTATGGTCCTCATGTAACAGAAAAAGCTGTTTCTGGTAATGAGTCAAATACACATGTGTTTAAGGTTGCTACTACTGCAACTAAAGGCGAAATAAAGAACGCTGTTGAAACACTTTTTGAGGTTGAAGTTGCTGATGTGCGTTCTGTGAATGTTAAGGGCAAGAGCAAAAACTTTGGTAAAAGAAAGGGTTCTAGAAAAGATTGGAAGAAAGCCTATGTCAAATTGGCAGAAGGTTCTACTCTTAATGTTGAAGCTGAGGGTTAAGTTATGGCTATTTTAAAAATGAAACCAACTTCTCCTGGTCGTCGTCATCAGGTAAGAGTTGTAAATAATGATTTGCACAAGGGTGATCCTTGTAAGTCTCTTCTCGAGAAAAAAAGCAAGTCAGGTGGTCGTAATAATAATGGTCGCATAACTACACGTCATATAGGTGGTGGTCACAAGCAACATTATCGAATTATAGATTTTAAGCGTAATAAAGATGGTGTTCCTGCGCAAGTAGAAACCATTGAGTATGATCCAAATAGAACAGCTAACATTGCCCTGCTTAAGTATGCTGATGGCGAAAGAAAATATATTATTGCACCTAAAGGCTTACGAGCTGGTGGTTCTGTAATGTCTGGATCTGAGTCTCCTATTGCTGCTGGAAATACTCTTCAAATACAAGATATTCCGGTTGGTACAGTAATTCATTGTGTTGAGTTAAAGCCTGGTAAAGGCGCGCAAATTGCTCGTAGTGCTGGTACATCAGCGCAGTTGGTTGCTCGTGAAGGAAGATATTCAACTTTACGATTGCGTTCTGGTGAAATGAGAAAAGTTTTATCAGTATGTCGTGCAACTATTGGTGAAGTTAGTAATTCAGAGCATAGCTTGGTTAAGCTTGGTAAAGCTGGTGCTAGTCGTCATCGAGGTGTTCGTCCTACGGTTCGTGGTGTAGTTATGAATCCGGTAGATCATCCGCATGGTGGTGGTGAAGGAAAGACCTCTGGTGGTAGACACCCTGTGTCTCCATGGGGTACGCCAACAAAAGGCTTTAAAACACGTAAAAATAAACGTACAGATAATCTTATCGTACGTCGTAGAAACAAGAGGTAATTGAAGTGCCACGTTCATTGAAAAAAGGCCCGTTTATTGATCATCATTTGATGAGTAAAGTTTTGAAAGCTGTAGATGCTGGAGACCGTAAGCCGATTAAAACATGGTCTAGGCGCTCTATGATTGTTCCGGATATGGTAGGGCTGACTATTGCTATACATAATGGTCGTCAGCACGTGCCAGTATTGGTTAATGAGCATATGGTTGGACATAAATTAGGTGAGTTTTCACCTACAAGAATGTTTCGTGGTCATGTTGCTGATAAATCGTCAAGATAATAGGCGTTAGGATTTTATAATGGAAGTTAAAGCAAAATTAAAGTTCGCACGAATCTCACCTCAAAAGGCAAGATTGGTAGCAGACCAAGTACGTGGAATGCCTGTGGAAAATGCCCTCGAGGTTTTGTCTTTCAGTCAAAAGAAAGCGGCCGCAATGGTAAAGAAGATTCTTGATTCGGCTATTGCTAACGCAGAGCATAATGAAGGAGCGGATATTGACGATTTAACTATTACTCAAGTAATGGTTGATCAGGCTCCCACAATGAAACGTATACGACCTCGTGCTAAAGGTCGTGCTAATAGAATACTGAAACGAACAAGTCATATTACATTGTTTGTTGGTGATGGTGAGGTTAAGTAATGGGACAGAAAATACATCCAATTGGGTTTCGTCTTGGTATCGCTTCAGATTGGCGTTCAAAGTGGTACGCAGAAGGGAGAGAGTATGCAGAGTTCTTGCATAAGGACCTGGAAGTAAGAGCTTCTATTGAAAAGAGGCTTAAGCATGCTTCTGTTAGTAGGATTCAAATTGAGCGTCCGGCTAAATCAGCTTTCGTTACTATTCATACTGCAAGACCTGGTGTTGTAATTGGTAAGAAGGGCGAAGATATTGAGCGTCTTAGGACTGATACGGCAAAAATGATGGGTCTACACCCTAATAACGTAAAAGTTAATATAGAAGAAATTCGTAAGCCAGAATTAGATGCTAAATTAGTTGCAGAAAGTATTGCTAATCAGCTGGAAAGACGTATTATGTTCCGCCGCGCCATGAAGAGATCGGTTGGTAATGCAATGCGACTTGGTGCTCTTGGTATAAAGATTAGTTGTGGTGGTCGTTTGAATGGTGCAGATATTGCTCGAACAGAGTGGTATCGAGAAGGTCGAGTGCCTTTGCATACAATGCGTGCTGATATCGACTATTCGGCTGCTAAGGCACATACAACTTACGGTGTTATTGGTATCAAGGTCTGGATCTATAAAGGCGATGTATTCGATCTAGAGCAAAAACAATCAAATTCTTCTGCCCCTGCTGGCAAGAAGAAGAGATAGAGGTCTGAGATGTTACAGCCTAAAAGAACAAAATTTCGTAAACAGTTTAAGGGTAGAAATCGTGGCCTTGCAACTGTTGGAAGTAAAGTAAGCTTTGGAGAGTATGGTCTTAAAGCAGTGGGTCGAGGTCGTTTGACGGCTAGACAGATAGAAGCTGCTCGTCGTGCTATGACTCGCCATATTAAGCGTGGTGGTAAAATTTGGATAAGAGTATTTCCAGATAAGCCTATTACTAGCAAGCCATTAGAAGTTCGAATGGGTAAAGGTAAGGGTAATGTAGAGTATTGGGTCTGTTTAATTCAGCCTGGGAGAGTTCTCTATGAAATGGAAGGTGTATCTGAAGAGTTGGCAAGAGAAGCGTTTGCTTTGGCTGCTGCAAAATTACCTATCAAGACAGTGTTTGTCACTAGGACGGTGATGTGATGAAAGCGAATGAAATTCGAAAGAAAAATACAGAAGAGCTTTCTACAGAGCTTTTAGAGAGTCTTAAAGAGCAGTTTGTTTTAAGAATGCAGAGAGCAAGTGGTCAACTTAATCGTCCATCTGAGATGAAAAAAGTTCGTCGCAAAATTGCTAGAATTAAAACAATTATGAATGAGATGCAGTCAACAGGTGCAGGTGAGTAGTATGTCGGAAACAGCTAAAGTTGAGCATAGCGTAACTGGTAAAGTCGTTAGCAATAAGATGGACAAAAGTATTGTCGTGATGGGTGAAAGAAAAGTTAAGCATCCTCTTTACGGTAAGTTCATACGTAAATCGACTAAATACCATGCGCATGATGCAAATAATGAGTGCAATATTGGTGACACGGTAGAGATAAAAGAGTGTCGTCCTTTGTCTAAGACTAAGTCTTGGACATTGATAAAAGTACTACAAAAAACTGCTTCTTAAGCAAGCATACATCGGTATATTACAATGATTCAAATGCAAACAAATTTAGATATCGCAGATAATAGTGGTGCTAGACGGGTACAGTGTATAAAGGTACTTGGTGGTTCACACCGTAGATATGCGGGTATCGGCGATATAATTAAAGTAAGTATTAAAGAAGCTATTCCACGTGGCAAAGTTAAAAAAGGTGATGTTTACACTGCTGTAGTTGTTAGAACTGCTAAGGGTGTTAGAAGAAAGGATGGTTCAACTATCCGTTTTGATAATAACTCTGCTGTGTTGTTAAATGCAAAGCTTGAGCCAATTGGTACTAGAATCTTTGGGCCTGTAACACGTGAGCTTCGTGATAAAAACTTCATGAAAATCATCTCTTTGGCTCCTGAAGTTTTATAAAGGTTATCTCATGAATAAGATAGTTAAAAATGACCAGATAGTAATAGTATCAGGCAAAGATAAGGGTAGACGTGGTAGCGTAACTCAAGTTCTTGATAATGGTAAATTGCTTATACAGGGTCTAAACCTTGCAAAGAAGCACCAGAAAGGAAATCCACAAGCTGGAATACCTGGTGGAATTGTTGAAAAGGAAATGCCAGTTGATGCTTCGAACGTCATGTTGGTTAACCCTGCAACAGATAAAGCTGATCGTGTGGGTTTTAAAATACTTGAAGATGGAAAAAAAGTACGTTGTTTCAAGTCTAATGGTGAAGTTGTTAGTTAATTAATCGAACTTAATTAAGTGATAAATAGAATTTAAAAGGTATTAAGATGTCTAGATTGCAGGATTTTTATCAGGAAACAGTGGTTAAAGAACTTACTGAAAAGTTTTCTTATAAGAATGTTATGGAAGTCCCTAAGATTACAATGATCTCGTTAAATATGGGTTTGGGTGATGCTGTTGGTGATAAGAAAATAGTAGAGCATGCTGTTTCTGATATGACTAAAATTAGTGGTCAGAAGCCAGTGGTAACTATTTCTAGAAAGTCTATTGCTGGATTTAAAATTCGTGATAACTGGCCTATTGGTTGCAAAGTTAATTTGCGTCGTAATCACATGTATGAGTTCTTAGATCGTTTAATTAATATTTCTATTCCTCGTGTTAGAGACTTTCGTGGTATGAATCCTCGCTCTTTTGATGGGCTTGGTAATTACAGTATGGGTTTTAATGAGCAGATCATCTTCCCGGAAATAGATTACGACAAAATCGATAAGCTTCGTGGTTTGGATATTGCAATAACTACTACAGCTAAAACTGATGAGGAAGGCAGAGCATTGTTAGAAGCTTTTAATTTCCCGTTTAAGAAACAGTAAATACAGGATATTTTAAACAATGGCTAAGAAATCAATGATAGCGCGTGAAACTAAACGTACTAAGTTAGTTGCTAAATATGCTAAGAAAAGAGCGGGATTGAAAGAGATTATCCGTTCTCCTAAAAGTAGTTTTGAAGAAGTGATGGCTGCAACTGATTCACTTCAGAGATTACCAAGAAATAGTTCAAAAGTTAGACAGCGTAATCGTTGTGTAATTACTGGTAGACCGCATGGCGTTTATAGCAAGTTTGGTCTTTGTAGAAATAAATTAAGAGAGTCAGCTATGGAAGGTGATCTTCCTGGTTTGACCAAAGCTAGTTGGTAAGGAGTACGTATCATGAGTATGAGTGATCCTATAGCGGATATGTTGACGCGTATTAGAAATGGACAGCGAGCAAACAAGGTAAATGTTCAATTTTCAGCTTCTAGTAAAAAATCAGCAATCTTAGATGTATTGAAAGATGAAGGTTACATCGCAGGTTATGAAACAGTTGAAGTAGAAGGGAAGCCAGTAACTACAGTTTCTTTGAAGTATTTTCAGGGTGAGCCTGTAATACGCACATTAAAAAGAATTAGTCGTCCAGGTCTAAGAATTTTTAAAGGCAAAGAAGATATACCAAATGTTATGTCTGGATTAGGTGTTGCGATTGTTTCTACATCTAAAGGTGTTATGAGTGGTCGTGCAGCAAAAGCTGTTGGTTATGGCGGCGAAGTTCTTTGTATAGTTGAGTAAGCGGTAGTAAATTATGTCTAGAATAGCAAGTATGCCGATTGAATTGCCTTCAGGTGTTGAAGCAAAAATTAACGGTCAGAATATAAATATCAAGGGTAGCAAAGGCTCTTTTGATTACACGCTCAACAAAGATGTTGAAATCGTTCAGGAAGACAGTAAACTTTTAGTCAAACCTAAGAATGAGAGTATCAAAAAGCATTGGGCGATGGCTGGAACCATGAGAGCAATAACGTTCAATATGGTTAAAGGTGTAAGTGAAGGTTTCGAAAAGAAACTTGAATTGGTTGGTGTTGGTTATAGAGCTCAAGCACAGGGTAATAAGTTAAACTTATCACTTGGGTTTTCACATCCGGTAGTTCACGATATTCCAGAAGGGGTAACTGTAGAGACACCAAGTCAAACCGAAATTATTTTGCGTGGTATTGATAAACAAGTTATTGGCCAGACTGCGGCTGAAATTAGATCATACCGTCCACCAGAGCCTTATAAAGGCAAGGGTGTTAAGTACGCAAATGAAAGAATTATTCGTAAAGAAGCTAAGAAAACCTAAGGTATTGTAAGATGAATAAAAGAGCAGCCAGAATTCGTCGTGGCAAACGTTCTAGAATGAAAATGCGTGAGTTAGGTGCGACCCGTCTTTCTATATACAGAAGTTCTCGTCATATCTACGCGCAAATAATTTCAGGTGACGAAAATAAAATAATTGCTTCTGCTTCAACAGTTGAGAAAGCAATGCGTGATGAGCTTGATTATACGGGTAACGCAGATGCAGCTGCAGCAATAGGTAAACTGGTTGCTGAGCGTGCTCAAGAAAAAGGTGTAAAGGCTGTAGCGTTTGATCGTTCAGGTTTTAAATATCATGGTCGTGTTAAGGCGCTTGCTGAAGCAGCGCGTGAAGCAGGATTACAGTTCTAAAGGTTAAGACAATGGCTAGATCAGATAATACAGAAAAGGCGACAGACGGCCTTCAAGAAAAATTAGTTCACGTTAATCGCGTAGCGAAAGTTGTTAAGGGTGGACGAGTATTCGGATTCACAGCGTTAGCAGTTGTTGGTGATGGTAACGGTAGAATTGGATTTGGATATGGTAAGGCTCGTGAAGTACCAATAGCTATACAAAAAGCTATGGAAAAAGCTCGCAAGAATATCGTTAATGTTGCTCTTGTAGATGACACTCTGCAATATGAAATTAATGCAAGACACGGAGCTGCTCATGTTTTTATGAAGCCAGCGTCTGATGGTACTGGCATCATCGCTGGTGGTGCAATGAGAGCTGTTTTTGAAGTGGTTGGTGTTAAAAACGTTTTAGCAAAATGTGTAGGATCTAGAAATCCTATCAATGTTGTTCGAGCCACTATCAAAGGTTTGGCTGATATGAATTCACCTGAATTAGTTGCTGCGAAACGTGGCAAGACAGTAGAAGAGATTAGAGGTTAAAAATGGCTGCGACTAAACAAATTAAGCTGACTATGTATCGTAGTATGAATGGTCGATTAAAAGCTCATAAATCTTGCGCTCGCGGATTAGGAATTAGAAAGATGCACAATAGTGTAGTTGTTTCTGATACACCTGAAAATCGCGGAATGATTAATAAAATTTCTTACATGTTACATGTAGAGGAAGTTTAAATGAAACTGAATACATTAAAGCCAGCAGAAGGTAGTGTTTCAAATCGCAAACGCGTCGGACGTGGTATCGGATGTGGTTGGGGAAAAACTTGTGCGCGTGGCCATAAAGGTCAAAAATCTCGTTCAGGTGGATTCAATAAAGTTGGTTTTGAAGGTGGTCAGATGCCGCTTCAAAGACGTTTACCGAAAGTTGGTTTTACGTCTCGTGTAGGACGTGTTTCTGAGGAAATACGTTTACATGAACTAGTAGCCGTTCAAGCTGATGTAATTGATTTAGATTCTCTTAAGAAAGCTAATCTTATTAATAAAAGCACATTACATGTAAAAGTTATGTTATCTGGTGATCTTGATAAGGCTGTTACCTTGAAAGGTATTAAAGTCAGTAAAGGTGCTTTAAAAGTAATCGAAGCTGCTGGCGGAAAGGTAGAAGACTAACAGGAGTTATAAGTGGCTACAAATAACGCTACAGGAATGCTTTCGGGTGTTGGTAATATTGCAGAAATAAAACAAAGGCTTGCCTTTGTTTTTTTCGCTTTAATTGTATATAGAATAGGAACATTTATTCCTATTCCTGGAGTGAACCCTACTGCGTTACAGTCATTTTTTGATCAGAACACAGGGACTATATTGGGTGTTTTCAATATGTTCTCAGGTGGTGCATTAGAGCGTCTGAGTATATTTGCATTAGGTATCATGCCCTATATTTCGGCATCTATCATTGTTCAGTTGATGACGCATGTTATTCCGACATTAAAACAACTTAAGAATGAAGGCGAATCTGGTAAGAGAAAGATTACACAATACACAAGATATGGAACAGTAGGTTTAGCACTTTTCCAGAGTATTGGTATTTCAATGGCTCTAGGTGGTCAGGATTTAGGCGGTGGACAGACTATTGCATTAAACCCAGGCTTAGGTTTTACAATTACCACAGTTGTTTCACTTGTTACCGGTACATTATTTTTAATGTGGTTAGGTGAACAAATTACTGAGCGTGGTATTGGTAATGGTATTTCCTTAATAATTTTTGCAGGTATTGTTGCTGGGCTTCCAACTGCAATCGGCGGGACTCTAGAATTAGCTCGCAATGGTGAATTATCACCAGCATTTGTTATCATATTGTTAGCGTTAGCAGTTTTAGTCACAGCCTTTATTGTCTTTGTGGAAAGAGGGCAGAGGCGAATAACTGTAAATTATGCTAATAGGCAACAAGGTAGAAAAATGGCAATGGGTCAATCAAGCCATTTGCCTTTAAAATTAAATATGGCGGGTGTTATACCTCCAATATTTGCTTCAAGTATCATTTTGTTTCCATCAAGTTTAGGTCGTTGGGTGTCTGATGCTAATGACATGGGGTGGTTGCAAGATTTTGTTACTATGCTTCAGCCAGGGCAACCCCTGTATGTTTTGTTTTATGCATTGGCGATAATTTTCTTTACTTTTTTCTACACTGCATTGGTTTTTAATTCTAGAGAAACTGCAGATAACTTGAAAAAGGCGGGTGCTTTTATACCGGGTATCAGACCTGGTAGAGAAACGGCTAAATATATTGATGGTGTAATGACTCGTCTTACATCCGTCGGAGCGATATATATAACATTAGTTTGTTTGCTGCCTGAGTTTTTGATTTTAGGTTGGAATGTACCATTTTATTTTGGTGGTACTTCACTATTAATTATTGTGGTTGTTGTAATGGACTTTATTGCTCAAGTTCAATCACATATGATGTCGCACCAGTATGAAGGTTTGATGAAAAAAGCAAACTTTAAAGCTGGCGGAAAGAAGCCCAAGAAATCGCGTTAATAGTTTCTTGGTATAAGATTTAATTAGAGGTTAACTCATGAAGGTTCGTGCATCTGTTAAAAAAATGTGCCGTAATTGTCGTACTGTAAAACGTAAAGGTGTTGTACGTGTTATATGTACTGATCCACGTCATAAACAACGTCAGGGTTAATATGTTTTTTTTATTGATTAACACTGCAGATTCGGGTATTGTTGCCCGCTTTTCCAAGCAGTCAGGAGAGTTTTGATGGCTCGTATCGCGGGTATTAATATCCCTGTAAATAAGCATACCGTAATAGCACTAACGTCTATATACGGTATTGGTAGAACTCGTGCAGCTAATATCTGTACTGTAGCTAAAGTAGCTCCAGCAACTAAGATTAGTGCACTTTCTGAAGATGAAATTGAGCGTATTAGAAATGAAGTTGGTAAGTTCACTGTAGAAGGTGATTTGCGACGTGAAGTTTCTATGAATATCAAGAGCCTTATGGATCTGGGTTGTTTTAGAGGTGTTCGTCATCGTCGTGGTTTACCACTTCGTGGGCAACGCACTAAAACAAATGCTAGAACACGTAAAGGCCCAAGAAAGCCAATTCGTAAGTAATTTTAACTATATAGACAAGCTCTATATAAATATTTATTTTTGTGGGTAATTAAAGATGGCAATAGCCACTAAATCACGTAAAAAAGTTAAAAAGTCGATTAGCGATGGTATTGCACATGTGCATGCTACTTTCAATAATACGATTATTACTATAACTGACCGTCAAGGTAATGCGTTGGCATGGGCAACAGCTGGAGGCTCTGGCTTCCGTGGTTCACGTAAAAGTACTCCTTTTGCAGCTCAGGTAGCGGCTGAAACAGCTGGTGAAAATGCTAAGCAGTTTGGTTTAAAGAACTTAGATGTTCATGTGAAAGGACCTGGTCCTGGACGCGAATCAGCTGTTCGTGCTCTTAATAACATCGGTTATAAAATCACAAATATTATTGATGTGACACCCATTCCTCATAATGGATGTCGCCCACCTAAAAAGCGTCGAGTGTAGTCGGAGAATAATTATGGCCAGATATATCGGACCTAAATGTAAGTTAATGCGTCGAGAAGGTACTGACCTTTATTTAAAAGGGCGTGGACGAGCACTAGAAAACAAATGTAACCTTGAAAAGATTCCAGGCGTACACGGTGAAAGACGTACTCGTATATCAGAATACGGTTTACAGTTGCGTGAAAAGCAAAAAGTACGTCGTATATACGGCGTTCTAGAGAAGCAATTTAGAAACTACTTTAAAGAAGCAGTACGTCAAAAAGGCTCTACTGGTGAAAATCTTTTACAACTCTTAGAGAGTAGACTAGATAACGTAACTTACAGAATGGGTTATGGATCAACTCGTGCAGAAGCACGTCAATTAGTAAGTCATAAATCTATACTAGTTAACGGTAAATCAGTAAACATTCCATCATATCAAGTTAAAACTGGTGATATTGTTTCTGTAAGAGAGAAGGCTAAACAGCAAACAAGAATTCAGGATTCTGTCTCTGTAGCTGATCAAATTGGAATTCCAGAGTGGCTTGAAGTTGATGTTAAAAAACTTGAAGGTACTTATAAGGCAAACCCTGAACGTGAAGAATTGCCCGCAGAGATTAACGAATCTCTAATCGTGGAACTTTACTCTAAGTAAACTTCTTAAGTTAGTCTCAGAATTATTGAGGTTTATATTTTGTCGAAAACAACAGATTTATTGAAGCCACGTAATATTCAGGTCAAAGATCTGGGTAATCATACGTCTAAAATTGTTCTTGAACCACTCGAAAGAGGGTTTGGTCATACGTTGGGTAATGCCCTGCGTAGAATTCTTTTGTCGTCTGTTCCTGGCTGTGCCGTAACAGAAGTTAAGATCACAGGCGTTGATCACGAATACACTGCTCTTGATGGTGTTCAGGAAGATGTAGTTGATATTCTTCTTAACATGAAGAAATTAGCGTTCCGTTTGAATACTAAAGAAGAAGTTTCACTAGATCTTAGAAAGAAAGGTCCTGGTGTAATTACTGCTGGTGATATTCAACTAGATCACGATGTTGAAATCGTAGATCCTGATGCAGTAATCGCAACTCTAACTACCGATAGAGAACTCGAGATGACGATCAAAGTCGAAACAGGAAGAGGCTATCAGCCAGCGCCTACTCGTCGTGGTCCAGATTCTCCTGAACTTCCTTTGGGAACATTGGTTCTTGATGCATCTTTCAGTCCTGTAGTTCGTGTTTCTTACGATGTAGATAGTGCTCGTGTAGAAAACAGAACTGACCTTGATAAGTTAATTATTGAGCTTCAGTCTGATGGATCAATTGATGCTGAAGAAACTATTAGTGATGCAGCTACAATTTTGCATGAGCAATTAGCAGTATTCTTCGATCTTACAATTATTGAGCCTGAGCCAGAAGTTGAGCCAGAGCCAGAAATTGATCCAGTACTTCTTCGTCCAGTAGATGATTTAGAACTTACTGTAAGATCTGCTAACTGTTTAAAAGCAGAGCAAGTTTACTATATTGGTGATCTTGTGCAGAAGACTGAAGTAGAGCTTCTTAAAACACCTAATTTAGGTAAGAAGTCTTTAACTGAAATCAAAGATATCCTTGCTTCTCATGGTTTGACGCTAGGTGCTCGTTTAGAGAACTGGCCTCCAGCTTCTATAGAGACTAAGGATGTAAGAGTTGGGTAATTCGATTTAATCGACTTACTAACTGATTAGAAACAAAAATTTAAGGTTTACAAAATGCGTCATCATAAAATAGGCAGACAACTTAGCCGTAACAGTAGTCACCGTAAAGCAACTTTGCAGAGTTTATCTACTGCTTTAATTAAGCACGGAGCAATCAAAACAACTGTTGCTAAAGCTAAAGAGTTACGTCGTGTAGCTGAGCCATTAGTAACACGTGCAAAACTAGATTCTGTACATAACCGTCGTACAGCGTTCGCAAGATTGCGTGATGACGAATGTGTTGGAATATTATTCAATGAATTAGGACCACGTTACAAAGAGCGTCCTGGTGGATACACGCGTATTATTAAGTGTGGCTACCGCCCTGGTGATAATGCTCCTATGGCTTTGATTGAGTTTGTTGATCGGCCAGAAGCTGCTGAGTAATTCTCAGATACAAAATATAAAAAAAGCCGAGCTAGTCTCGGCTTTTTTTATTCTATTGTTATAGGTAATATCTTTTCACCTAATAGTGTTATTCGTTTAATTTCATCATCCGTTGATTCTTCGTTAATCAACTTGAATTTCATACCGCACCAAGCTTCTAACTCCTTAAGACAATTTTCCACTCTTTCATTTGTAATATTCATTAAAACTTCAACATGTTCAGCGCCTGTATTTACCTGTAAATAGCAATAACTCCCGCCATGTAAGATGCAAATCCGTCTAATTGATTCTTTGTTTGGTGTAGTGTTTGCCATAGTAATAACTTCTTTCCGTTTGATTTTCGTCATTGACTGGCTTTTATTAGAAGCTACACTAAGCGGCTTTAAATAAACAAGTATATGATAATGTCATTAGCTAACACTAAATCAGTAACTGCTGAGACCTCAAAGAAAAGCGCAAGGATATTTCATTATGGAAATATTCTATCTATAGCTATTCCATTTCCTTTATTTATTTTTTGGTTTGGTGCTTCGATGTTTGTTTATGCAATGTATCGGCATCACCCTAACACTCGAGTGGGCTACTATACTCAAAAAGGCGCTTATTACTTTTACACATTGGCCGGTTTTTTAGTCGTTATACTCACATTTGCGCCAAGAGTATTATTCGAAGATATTCGTTATGCCTTATTATTGTGGGGATTATGTGCATTAGTTTTGATTCCTCTGTCTATTAAAGAGATAATACAGATTAACCGTGAAGATTGGCAAGATGTCGAATACAAGGGATAATACAGGGAATAAATAGATGGTCGAAGTACGTAACAACTGGAAAACTGAAGAAATAGAAGCATTATTTGACCTACCGTTTAATGATTTGATGTTCAAATCACACTCAATCCACAGAGAAAACTTCAATCCTAACGAAGTTCAGATAAGTACTCTTTTGAGCATAAAAACGGGCGCATGCCCTGAAGATTGTTCATACTGTTCTCAAAGTGCACGTAATGACACTGGTTTAGAACGTGAAAGGTTACTACCTATTTCTGAAGTTGTTGATGCAGCCACTGAAGCCCAAAATAATGGTGCTACCCGTTTTTGTATGGGAGCTGCCTGGCGTAACCCTACAGACAAAAGTCTTGATCATGTTATAGAGATGATTAAGATAGTTAAAGACATGGGAATGGAGACCTGTGTAACGCTTGGTATGCTAGAAGAGCAGCAAGCTAAAAAATTAAAGGAAGTAGGTTTGGATTACTACAACCATAACTTGGATACATCTCCTGAATTCTACGGTACGGTTATCTCTACACGTACATATCAAGATCGTTTAGATACACTGGAGCATGTACGTAATGCTGGAATCAATGTTTGTTCTGGTGGTATTTTAGGAATGGGCGAGACACGGCGAGATCGTGCAAGATTACTACAAGAACTTGCTAACCTTCCACAGCACCCAGAATCTGTACCTATCAATGATTTAGTACAAGTTAAAGGAACGCCTTTAGATGGTATTGATAAGCTTGATCCATTCGAATTTATACGCACTATTGCTGTTGCACGTATCATTATGCCTACGTCGTATGTTCGTTTATCGGCAGGACGTACTGAGATGAATGACGAGATGCAAGCATGGTGTTTCTTTGCTGGTGCAAACTCAATGTTCTACGGTGAGAGACTATTAACAACTGACAATCCTGAAGAAAGTCATGATCAGCAGTTATTTGCCCGCTTAGATATTAATCCCGAAAAAGGAGTAGAAGCGGCATCAGAAAAAATGCCAGAAAAACAACTAGCGTGACTTAACTAATTTATTTTCATCTTTAGTTAAATTAAGCCGAAAAGACTGTTGAAGTTGTAAATAAAAATCGGCATAATGCGTCACTTGATTTTAAATGCCCATGTGGGAGAAGTACATTGCCAAATATTACATCAGCTAAGAAACGCGCACGTCAATCAGAGAATAAACGTCAGCACAATAAACACATTCGTTCAGGTATGCGCACAACCGTTAAGAACGTATTATACGCTATAGAAGCTGGTGATAAAGATAAGGCTGTAGCTGCTTTTAAAGAAGCTGTACCTGCTATTGATTCTAGTGTTGGCAAAGGCATTATGCATAAGAATAAAGCTGCAAGATCTAAAAGCCGTTTGAATGCTAAGCTTCAAGCAATGTAAGATCTAAAAGATTCAAAAAGAGCCAGCTATTTAGCTGGCTTTTTTTTGCATGAAATTTACAGAAAACCCCTTTAAAGTAGGGGGGTGACCTTTAGTTTGCTTATTAATAAGCAATAACAGTAATTCAACTCTACACGTAATAGAAATCATCACCATGCATACAAGAAAACTAGGTTCGTTCTCAATCTCAGCGCTCGGTTTGGGCTGTATGAATTATTCTATGGGATATGGTCCAAGACCTACCGAAGAGTATTCTCATAAACTCTTAAATCAAGCACTTGATTGCGGTTACACATTCTTTGATACCGCCGCTATGTATGGCATGGGACATAGTGAAGAACAGATTGGAAAAGCACTCTCGCATCGTCGATCTGAATATACGCTGGCAAGTAAATGCGGTATCTATAAGAATGCTGAAGGTCAAACAGAAACGAATGGACGTCCAGAAGTTCTGTATAAAACCTGTGAGGATAGTTTAAAGCGTTTAAACACCGATGTGATCGATCTTTACTACTTACATCGAATTGATCCAAATATTCCCGTAGAAGAAAGCGTAGGCGCTTTAGCGCGATTAGTAGATGAAGGAAAGCTACAGGGTATCGGATTGTCAGAGGTCAGCTCAGATAGCTTACGTCGTGCGCACAATGAATACCCTATCACTGCGCTACAGTCTGAGTATTCTTTATGGTCACGAACTCCCGAAAGAAAGGTTCTAGATACTTGTCGTGAGCTAGGCGTGACCTTTGTGGCATTTTCTCCTTTGGGCCGACAATTCTTAACGGGCCAAAGCACAGACGCATCCTCATTAGGTGATGATAACTTTCGTGCAACAATAGCTCGTCCTCGTTTTGAACCAAGCAACTTTGCAGAGAACACCAAATTACTCGTACCTTTTGCCGAAATTGCAGAACAAGTAAGTTGTAGCATGGCGCAGCTTTCTCTAGCCTGGTTACTTGCTAAAGGTGAGGATATTATTCCGATTCCCGGAACCAGCAATATCGACCACATGCAGGAAAATGCAGAGGCTGGAGATATTCAGCTATCGCCAGAGATCGTTATACAGCTAGATCAACTGATTAACGATGAAACCGTTATGGGTTCGCGTTATACCAAAGTGCTCATGGAAAGCGTTGATTCAGAAAGAGATTAGGAAGAACGTTTAGTATTTAGCTATAGATGAAATAATCCAATCAACTATTCATGGAGTTTACAATGACAATTTTAAGAGGCTTTCTCGTATTCTCGTGGTTACAAATCATGGGAGTCACACTTTATGCTGTAAGTCAGCTAGGCTTTAATTGGCCTGCTGTATTTTTTAGTGATTTATTCGGCAACGAGTGGCGATCTCAATTTAATACTGATTTCCTGATTCATTTGTTTCTACTCTGTGCCTGGGTTTACTGGCGTGAAGAGTCTAAAGTGAAAGGTGCTGTGTATGGCTTTCTGAGTATTTTCATGGGTGGCATGTTTGGTTTTGCGTATTTGCTATTTCACACCTACAAATCTAAAGGCAATATGAAAGCTTTGTTGTTGGGTTCGCACTATGCGGGAGAATAAGTAGTGTTAAGAAAAAGTGCATAAAAGTAGGGGGGTGGCCAATGCCGTTGAATTAAGCACATAAGTCTTTGTTTCCAATATCATACCTTATAGCCTTTTCTCAGCTTTTTGCGACGACAGCGAACCTTGTCTCGTTCAAAGCTTCGTTCGGGTTTGATAATGGTCAGGTTTCTTGCGAGTGCTTTAAGCCATTTAAACAGATCGGTGGTGTTCAATCGATAGTTTAACATCACCACAATTCGACGCTTAAACGACTGTATGGCTTCAGCAAAATTTATTTTATAGCGATGTTTCCGATTGTGTACGCTACCGTCAATATACCCTTTGCCAGCAAAACACTCCATGGCGATGAGTGCATGAACGAGCGCACTCGCATGAACATCTTGCTTGACGCTATGCACCGTTCTGCCACTAAAATCTTCAACGTCTAAAAAGGCTTTTTGTTTTTTATAGCCTTCCTCAACACGCCACCTAAGGTGGTATAGATCATAGAAGTCTTTCATCGGATAACGCTTTTTGTCGATTAAACTGGTCATTAATACATAGCTCCCTTTAGCGGTTTTTATACGGATTAACCTCACCTCTAGCGGAACAATCTCCAGGCCTTTTTCAAGGGCTTTCTGTTGCATTCCCTTTGTGTCCTCAAGGGTAATAACGGCTTGTTTCTTTTTGGATTGAATGAAGTGTTTGACTTGTGTGTTGGCGTTTCCTCTTAAACG
>RCNF010000619.1_pt1 | contig 18308 bp, 19 predicted proteins | sample 2041311 | NCBI WGS metagenome assembly RCNF01 (sample SAMN09708228, study PRJNA481090) | Marine sediment metagenome, whole genome shotgun sequencing project. | biome: marine sediment; feature: ocean; material: sediment; isolation source: Sewage treatment plant 2 marine sediment (STP2) ... | reverse complement strand
CAGGAGGTGTTCGTCGACCGGGACCTCGGGGAGGTCCGCGCTGCGCCGAGCCGCGAGGTCGGCCTCGAACCGCTGTCGCTGGACCGTGGGGTCTGTGAGCTCGTGGTAGCCGTTGGCGAGCTCGAGGCCTTCGACAAAGACCTCGAAGCGCTCCGCCAGCGGCGGTTGGCCGGGTCGCACTCTGGCGAGGGCGGCCTGTGAGGCGGGGTAATCGTGGATAAATGTGGGTTGACAGTGGCCGAGCTTGGGCTCGATGACCTGGGTCAGAACAAGATCCAACAGGTCATTCCTCCCGAGCTCGCCGGCAGAGGGCACGCCGAGACGTTCGACCCGTGAGCGCAGCTCGCCATCGGAATCGTGGTGCGGATCGACATCCGCATACCGTGCGAAGGCCTCGCCATAGCTGAGACGTTCTCCTGGTGAGGCGCCGAGGACCACAGCTAGCAAACCGTCCATCTCGTCCATGAGGCGGTGGTGGTCCCAACTCGGCCGGTACCACTCGAGGATGGTGAACTCGGGGTTGTGGCGCCGCCCAGCCTCGCCGTCCCGGAACGCTTTGCAGATCTGAAAGATCGGTCCGCTGCCGGCCGCGAGCAGGCGCTTCATGGCGAACTCTGGTGAGGTTTGGAGAAAAAGGTCGAGGCCGTCGTCGGCGCCTGGCCCGCGGTATCGGCAGCTCAAGGCCTGAAGGTGAAGATCGGTGACCGGCGCCGAGGCGAGCAGAGGGGTTTCCACTTCGAGCACGGCGCGTTCGGCGAAGAATGCGCGGATGGTGCCCAGAACTTCGGCTCGCAGGCGAAGCGCTTTAAGGGATGCCGTCGGCCGCCAGACGTCTTTTCCGGGCGTCACGTCACATCCCGTGAGCGGGGGATCGAACAACGGGCCTTGAAGTACCCGCGGCAGCCCGGTTTTCAGAACAGCATTCCCGAGCGGATGCCAGGCACGCAGCCCGTCGGACGGGCCGGATGCCAGGCACCGCCACCGCACGCGAGGTATTGCCGCCGCACTTGATTCCACTCGCTCCGATTGCTTGAGAATCTCCAGCCGGTGGGGGGTCGCCCGAAAAATCCGAAATTCGAAATCCGAAATTCGAAATCATAGTGTTCGAGACCTATGCCCTCGAGACGTAATTCCCGGTGCGCGTGTCCACCTTGATCTTCTCGCCGATCTGGACAAACAGGGGCACGCGGACGACGGCACCGGTGTCGGTGGTGGCCGGTTTGTTGCCGCCGCCGGAGGTGTCGCCCTTGACGCCGGGGTCGGTTTCGACGATCTCGAGAATGACGAAGTTCGGTGGAGTGACCACAATGGGGTTGCCGTCCAATTTTGTCACCAGGCACAGATCTTCTTCCTTGAGCCATTGCTTTCCAGCTCCCACGGCCGCCTCGTCCGCCTCGACCTGCTCGTAGGTATCTTGATCCATAAAGGTCCAGGTACGACCGTCGGAGTAGAGGTACTGCATTTCCGTGTCCACGATGTCGGCGCCTTCAAAGGAATCGGAGGCCTTGAGCGTTCTCTCGTTGACTCGTTCGGTTTTGTAGTTCTTGTATTTGACCTTGGTAAATGCCTGGCCCTTGCCCGGTTTGACGACATCGGTATCGACGATCACGCAGGGGTCTCCATCGACCAAAATCTTGAGTCCGACCTTGACCTGGTTCAGGTTGTAAGTAGCCATTTCGCGTCACTCTCCTTCTTTCACTTGCGTTGATCATACCGAAGCTGCGAGACTTCGCTCCGTTATGCGGGTCCCATCAAAGCCCTGGCCGTCCGGCGAATGGCGCCGCCTCCTTGCAGAGGCTGTGTGCGACGTCGACGAACTTCTGAAGCTGCTCGCGCTGGACAACCGCATCTCGAATGAAACCCCGGTTGCAGCGCGTCGATTCCCGCTCAGAGTACCACGAGGATTCGCAGCAAGGATGCGTCGCGGCGACCCGAACGATCCGCTGCTGCTTCAGGTGCTGCCCGTCGCCGCCGAAGACGCGCCGGCGCCTGGCTTCTCGACCGACCCGGTGGGTGAGCTGGTGCAGCCTCCGGCCGACGGTGTGCTCCACAAGTACCGTGGCCGCGCGTTGGTGGTCGCCACGGGTGCGTGTGCGGTTCACTGCCGCTACTGTTTCAGGCGTCATTTTCCATACGGCGATCACGGTGGGACGATGGAGAGCTGGAAGGCGGCGGTGAACCGCATCGCCGGTGATCCGGAGATCTCAGAAGTGATCCTCTCCGGGGGGGACCCTTTGACCCTGCCGGACGCCCGGGTTGCGGAGCTCGCCGGGGCGGTGTCGCGGGTTCCCCACGTGCGCCGGCTGCGAATCCACACGCGGCTGCCCATCGTCCTGCCGCAGCGGGTGGACGAAGATCTGGTGGGGTGGCTCTCCCGTCTCGATCTGCCGACCGTAGTCGTCGTCCACACCAACCATGCGCAGGAGATCGACGCCGATGTCCAGCGGGCGCTGGCCGCCCTGCGCGCCGCCGGTATCACCCTCCTCAACCAGTCGGTGCTGCTGGCCGGCGTCAACGACAACGAAGACGCCCTGGTCGACCTCAGCGAATCGCTCTTCGATGCCGGCGTGTTGCCCTACTACCTCCACATGCTCGACCCGGTCGAGGGCGCGGCCCACTTCGAGGTCTCCGAAAAGGAGGCCAGGCGACTGCACCGGCTCATGACGGCCCGGCTGCCCGGCTATCTCGTGCCGAAGCTCGTGCGCGAAATCCCCGGCGCCCCCGCCAAGGTCGGGGTCGACCTCTGGAGATGATCGACAATCAGGCGAGGTGGGTGACGATCGACCCCATGTCGATCACCAATTTGTGGCAACGCTCAAAGGTGTCGCTTCCGTGCCGCTCCCGCTGTTTTTCGAACTCCGGCACGAGGGCCTCGAATTCCGCTTCGGTGAGGGTCTTCTTGGCCATCGGGTAGAAGATGTGGTCCTCGACGTGAATGTGGTGGCGGAGCAGTGAGGTGTAGGCAGCGATGTTTTCGAGCAGCTCGCCGGTCTTGATGGGATCCTTGGCAGCGTAGCCCGGAAGCGCGTTCTCGATCCCGGCGACCAGCGATCGCCCGCGTTCGTGCTCGTAGCGCAGGGCCTCGAGTTGGGCGTCGACCTCGCCGCGTTTCTTTTGCGCGAGCTGGACAAAGAGCACGTGTTCCTCCTTGAAATGGTGGAAACCGTCGGCGAAGGAGCGGGAGAAATCGACCGCCTTTTCAAAAAAGGCGTCGGACGGGCGCTGTCCGTTTTCTATTTTCTCCGCCGCCATCGACAGGACGTCGAGGTATTGCCGGATCAGACCGTGTTCGTTCGAGAGAGTTTCGATGGGGTCCATTTGTGCCTCCTTATGCGTTGTTGAGTTTGTGGTTTCGGGTCAATTCCGATGGGCGGCGCGCCGGCGGATTCTCGACTTCGAGGCGGGTCACCGCTTGCGAGAGGAGATCGACAAAACGACGAATGAGACCGTGCTCGTTGCGCAGGGTATCGATGGGATCCATTGTCACTCCCTCAATTTGTGGTGATGTTCTCAGAAAGAACGTACAGCCGGCCTTGACCAAGGTCAATTCGAGCGGAGGACAGGTCGCGTGAGGCAGGTGGCGCCGCCCTCGGCCTTGAGCGAGAGCTCGCGGCCGCGATAGGTCAGGACCTCGCACCCGGCTGCCTCCATCCGCTGTCGTGTGACCGGGTTGCCTTCGATCGCCAGACACCGACGCGGCGCCAGCGCCAGAACGTTTGGCCCCATGGTCGGGTACTCGGCTTTTGGCACTTCTACAAGCTCGATGCCGCGTTCAGCCAGCAGTTCCATAAACGGCACCGGCACCAGCGGTGGATAGACCACCGCCAGGTCGTGGTCGAGCATCGAGATGAACGACATCAAGTGGAGGCATGAGACGGGACCGTCGCCGTGGGGCAGTTGGACCTCCACCGTCTCGACCCCGAGCGGCCGCAGGGCTGCGGTGAGTTGGCGGAAGCCCTCGGCGTTGGTCCGGTAGCCGCGACCCACGGCGAGGGTCTGGTGATCCAGCCACAGGAGATCGCCACCCTCGGCCGTGGCTTCGCCATCGAGGGTGGCCAGGATCGGCACCCCAAGACCCTCCAGAGTTACACCGATAGCAGCTTCTTCGCCGCGGCGCTCGGCTTTGCCCATTCGCAGCACGACGGTGCCTTCGTCGGTGACGAGGACCGGGTCGTGGGTGAAGATGGCGTCGGCGTGATCCGGAAGAGGCGCTTCGTGGTACAGCACCTCGCAGCCGGCCTCACGAAGCGTTGCGGTGAGGGCATCGTGTTCGGTCTGCGCCACGCCTAATTCCGGTTGCGAAACGTAGTGCCAGCGCACCGGGTCGGCGTTACCGAAGGCTTTGTCGGGGCGGCGAACCAAAACTTTGTTCAGGGGATCGACCATGCTCTGAGATCCGTAGCTCTTCATTCCGTCTGTCCTTCCTCATTCAACCGCAGCGGTCCCGCGTGCACCGTGGTGAAGCGGCGCAGGTGGACCTTGCCCGGTGCCAGACCGCGCGGTTTCGAGACGTCGCCCGCCCTCGCCATGTGGACCGCCACCTTGCCGCCCTTGCGAGCCTTCGAGTAGCCGGCTGCCAGACCAGCAGCGAATTTCTTGGTCTCGCGCGGCAGCGCGTCGAGGTTGTCGGGGTTGCGTACGACGACGTGCGAACCCGATTCCCCCGCCACGTGGAACCAGAAATCACGCGGTGACGCCAGCCGCAGGGACAGCACGTCGTTGTCGCGGGCGGCGCGTCCCACCAGCACGGTCATCCCGTCGGGGCTCTCGGCGACCCGAGCAACCGAGCGGCCCTGCCAGATGCCGGCGTCGGGATCGGTCTCGCCCGGAGGATAGGATCCTTTTGCCATGCCAGCATCATATTGGGGCAATGAGGAATTAGGAATGTGGAATGAGGAATTTCCATCGCAACTCCCGAACGACAAGAAGAGCTCGAGTGCTCAGGGTGGGTAAGACCACGAGCGGCGGAGGTGCCATCCTTTGTATTGTCTGAAGCCCCGGCGTCGATGCGTTTTACCGAACTCCGGGCAGACAATGCATAGGGTGGCTCCTCCCGGGAAGCGCGTACAAAAAGGCGGCATGGGTGCGACGCCGAGAACGGTTCAATCGTTCGCCAGCGCCTGGAGTTCTTCGAGTTTGGCGGTCGCGTCAAAGGTGTCGAAGGCCGTCCTGAGCTCCTCGACGACCGCAGGCTGCAGCACCTGCGCCGCCATCGGGAAAAGGATGTTGTCTTCCTTCTGGATGTGGCCGCGCAACAGGACCGAGAAAGCGGTCGCGTGCTCGCTGATGCGTTCCACTTCTTCAGGGGTCAGCGGCCCGTCGCCGCCGGCGACCTCCGCCAGTTGCGAGACATGTGACCTTCCGATCTCGTGTTCGGACAACATCACATAGACCGGGCCGGATTGACTCGAAAAGCCGTGGTTGGCCAGGGCGGTGAATAACCGGTCCTCTTCCTTGGCGTGGTGCACCCGGTCGGCGTACTCGCGGAAAAAGCGCACCAGTTCGCCGAGGCGCGTGCGCATGGCGGGGTCGTTTGTCGACAGACCGCCGCTCAGGCGGTCGAGGGAATCGAGCCCTTGTTCAATGACGCGGTGCTCGTTCATCAGAGTCTCGATGGGATGGATCATGGTTTCTGCTCCTATGTAATCTCAAGACACTCGGGGGTCTTTTGAGTCATGAAAAAAATCACCGGCCGTCAAAGGCGAGATCGGAGATGCGGGTTTGTTCGAGCATGTGGTCGGACGCGAGGCGGATCTGTTCCCACTGGTCGTGCAGGGGGCACGGGTTTGTTCCGTCGCACTTCGGGAGGCCGAACGCGCAGGCGTCGAGACTGCTTGCCGCCCCTTCGAGGGCGACGAGGACGTCCATGATGGGGCGGCCGAGGGCCCTGTCGTCGAGACGGAACCCACCACCCCAGCCCTTTTGGGACTCCACGAATCCGTGTTTTCGAAGCTGGTTCAGGATCTTCGAAAGATAGTTGGCGGGAATGCCGGTGAGCCCGGCCATTTCCTCTCCGCTCACCAATACATCGCGCCGTCGGGCGAGGGTGCCGAGGAGGTGGAAGGCATAGCGGGTGGTTCGCGAATACATCTCAACAACTCACCGCATGAACTTATCCTTTGAGATTGATCGTGTCAAGAGCGGGGTGAAATCGCGTGTGGAACATCAGCGTGCGGCTGCGGTGCCTGGCATCCGCACGGGAAGAGCGTTGAGATACGAGTCGCGTGCGGCGGAGGTGCCATCCTTTGCATTGTCTGAAGCTCCTTCGTTGACGCGTGTCACCGAACTCCCGGCAGACAATGCATAGGGTGGCTCCTCTCGGGAATGACCTAAAAAAAGCCGGCCTGCGACGGCGGCTTCCGATCCGCCAACTCCCGAAACACCGGCGCAATCAGAGCGGGGTCGTCGGTCATGACGCCGGTCGCGCCTGCATCGAATCCACCCCCATCCCTGTCATTTCGACCGAGCGGAGCGAGCGGAGAAATCTCACCCAACCGCGAGTCTCGTGCAAAAACTGATGTCCCGAGCGATTGGCAGAGCCGACTGTCTACGTGGTTGTTCTCTCCCGAAACACCGGCGCAATCAGAGCGGGGTCGTCGGTCATGACGCCGGTTGCGCCCGAATCCAGCAGAGTGCGGGCTTCGCCCGGGTCGTTCACAACCCAGAAGTCGCTTCGGATGCCGAGCACCCGGCATTTTTCGAGAAAGCGTCTGCCATCGAGTCGGATGGGTCCGGAATGGGTCGGGATCTGGGCGGCGTCACCGGCGACAAACTTCCGGGCCAGCGCGGTGGGTAGGAACCGAAGCCAGACGATCTCGGGGCGGGTGAGGGCCGTCCGTCCCCGGTAGCCGAGTCCGCGGATGCGTCCCACCACCTTGCCGCTGAAGCTCGCCAGGGTCACCCTCTCCTCCGCGCCGTACCGCGCCAACAATTCGAGCAGATCCGGAACCGACCCGGGGTCGCCGGGTTTGTGATCGATGCTCATCGGCACACCGGGGAAGGCCTCGAGAACCTCCTCGAGGGTCGGCACGGCGTGGTGTTCGAGGTCTCGGCTGTCGGTGTTTGAGACATCCCACTTCTTGATGTCGTCGAGACGGAGAGCGCGGATGTGGTCGCCCACACCAGCCAACCTCTGACCGTGCGGATCATGGGCCACCACGAAGTGGCCATCAGCCGTCCGGTGGATGTCGAGTTCGATGGCGTTGGCACCATCGGCCAGGGCCTTCTCGAAGGCCTGGAGGGAGTTCTCGGGCAGGTGGGCCGAGGCCCCGCGGTGGGCGTAAAGGCGAAGATCGTGAGAGCTGTCCGACATCGCGATCTATGGTAACCCGGCCCGTTGCTGTTGGCGGCGAACGCTGCTCACAAAGAGGGACCTGCGGTATCCTGGGCTCAGTACTCGACACGGGAGCACCATGTTTGAAACCGCGGAGCTTGGACGCAAGGTGGGAAAGGAGGCCTTCGAAGGTGCGGTGCCGGAACTACGGGTCCAGCTCCTCGAGCTGCAGCAGACTCTGCGCCAGGCTGATTTTCCGGTCATCGTCCTCTTTTCGGGGGTCGACGGCGCCGGCAAGGGCGCGACGGTCAACCTGCTCAACGAGTGGATGGACCCACGATGGATCCAGACCCACGCCTATCTCAAGGCATCGGACGAGGAGCGGGAGCGCCCCGAGTTCTGGCGCTACTGGCGAGATCTCCCAGAGCGCGGTCGGTTCGGGCTCTTTCTCAGCGCCTGGTACTCCCCGCCCTTTCTCGACCGCGTCCACGACCGCATCACCGACGCGGAGTTCGACCGCCGGCTCGACCGCATCATCGCCTTCGAACGGGTGTTGGCTGACGACGGCGCCCTGATTCTCAAATTCTGGATGCACCTCGGTAAGGCCGCCCAGAAGAAACGCCTCAAGACTCTCGAAAAAGACCCCCTGCGAAGCTGGCGAGTCACCCCGACGGACTGGGAGCACTGGCGAATGTACGACCGTTTCGTGATGGCGGCTGAACACACGATCCGCCGCACCAGCTTTGCCCGTGCGCCGTGGAAGATCGTCGAGGGTGTCGACACCCACTATCGGTCGCTGACGGTGGCGACGATCATCCGCGACGCGGTCAGCGAAAGCCTCAACGGCGGCAGAACCGCCGCCAATACGGTCGACATCGAGATCGGAGAACAGCCGCCCGAGGCGACCGTCGACGGCGTGATCGCCTCCCTCGTCCCCTCCCTCGACCGCACGGTGCTCACCGAACTCGACATGGATCTGACCCTGAGCAAGAAGGACTATCGGCGCGAGCTCCCCAAGGAGCAGGGGCGGGTCAACGCTCTCTTTCGGCGCGCCAGGGAGAACGGCACTTCGGTCGTGGCGGTCTTCGAGGGCTGGGACGCGGGCGGTAAGGGCGGTGCGATCCGGCGGTTTACTCAGGCGCTCGATGCCCGCGACTCGCGGGTCATCGCGATCGCCGCACCGACAGACGAAGAAAGTGCCCACAACTACCTGTGGCGATTCTGGCGCCACCTCGGGCGCGCGGGCAGAGTGACGATCTTCGATCGCACGTGGTATGGCAGGGTTCTGGTGGAGCGCGTCGAGGCCTTTGCATCCGAGGGCGAGTGGCGGCGGGCCTACACCGAGATCAACGAGTTCGAGCGCCAACTGACCGAGTTCGGGATCGTCCTGGTCAAATTCTGGCTCCACATCACCCCGGAAGAGCAGCTGCGGCGATTCGAAGAGCGCAAGAAGATCGCCTACAAACGCTGGAAGCTGACCGACGAGGATTGGCGGAACCGAGAGAAGTGGGATCTCTACGAGCGCGCGGTACAGGAAATGGTGGAGCGGACATCGACCATCGAAGCCCCCTGGACCCTGGTCGAGGGCAACTGCAAACGCTACGCCAGGCTCAAGGTCCTGCGGACCGTCAGCGAGGCGCTGGAAAAGGCGCACCCGGTGCCGAAAACCACAGCTAAAAATAAGAAGAAGAAAAAGAAATAAGCCTTGCGACCCGAGGTCATCTCGAACTCATTCAGAGTGCGGGGTGCCGGGTCTCGAACCCCGTGGCCTCCTGGTAGGCCCTGGCGAGCAGCATCGCCTCCGAGTCCCTGAATTGATTGCCGCGGAAGGTGACGTTGGTCGGCGTGCAGGTGCATGAGGGGTTTGGCGGGACGAAAACGCGGGTTGGAATGGTTACCTTCGGTGGACCATTCAGGTCAGGGAGAAGATTCATGGACATCACATCGATATTGCCGGCCGATCTGTTTGCCGGCCAGGTCGTTTTCGTCACCGGCGGCGGCAGCGGCATCAACCTCGGCATCGCGCGCTCTTTTGCCGCCCTCGGCGCCGATGTCGGGATCTGCGGGCGCTCGGCCGAACGTCTCGAGGGCGCGGCCCGCGAACTCGAGAACCTCGGCGCGAGAGTGGCGGCGGAGGTCGCCGATGTGCGCGACTTCGAGGCGCTCGAGCGGGCCCTGGAATCGACTCGCAAAAAGCTCGGCCCGGTCAACCACCTGGTGTGCGGCGCCGCCGGAAACTTCCCGTGTCCCGCCGAGCACTTGAGCCCGGGTGGATTCAAGGCTGTGGTGGACATCGACCTCGTGGGTTCGTTCAACGCCAGCCGCGCCGCCTTCGATCAGCTGTGTTTGACCCGCGGTACGATCCTCTTTCTCTCCGCCGGCCAGGCCTACGTGCCCTATGCGCTGCAGGTCCACGTCGGGGCCGCCAAGGCCGGCGTCGATCACCTGATGCGAAACCTCGCCCTCGAGTGGGGCCGTTTCGGGATCCGTTGTAACTCGGTGGCGCCGGGACCGATCGAAGGCACCGAGGGCATGCGGCGACTGGCCCCGGACGACGAGGCGTTCCACAAACGCCTGCGGGCCGCGATCCCACTCGGCCGTTACGGCACCGTTGAGGACATCGGTCGGGCCGCGGTCTTTCTCGCCTCGCCCCTCGCCACCTACATCACGGGGACCCTGCTGGTGGTCGATGGCGGTCAGAACCTGCCCGGTTCGGGTCCCTTCACCGAGTTGCTGATGGAAGCAGCGAAGGGGAATTCTTAGTTCTTAGTTTTGAGTTTTTAATTTTGAATGACGCGCACCTGCCCAGATTTCTCCGATCGCTCATTCTTCGCTCGGTCGAAATGACATGATGGCGGGTTGGCCGTGGCAGCCCAGCCAGAATGTCATCCCGAGTGAGGGAGAGAAGCGACCGAATCGAGGGATCTCGGTGGCGAGTAATCTCAATGATCTGCTCGTGATCGATGACCGGCGATCTGGAAATGACGGGTTGCGGAATTCGTTTGATTCGTCGGGATGACAAATGAGCGAGGGGCGGGCGGAAAGAGCCTCGTGCGGTGGAGGTGCCATCTTTTGCATTGTTTGATGCGTCTACGTTCAGCAGAGCTGCGAGGCGTCTCATGCAAATAATGCTAAAGGTGGCTCCTCTCGGGAAACACGTTCTCAAAGGCGGGGTCACTCGAACGCGATTCCGTTCAGGGGCAGTGGGAGCTTCCCGACAAGAGATTTCTCCGCTCGCTTCCGGCTTCGCCCTCCGGGCTACGCCGTGACAGGCCGCTCGGTCGAAATGACAAATAGGTAGGTTTGGTGCGAGCAGCTGGTCGAGTTCATGGGTCGGGGGATGGCGCGCGGGAATTCAAAACTCAAAACTGAGAAATCAAAACTGATCAATACATTCCAAGCTCGAGCTTGGCGGCCTCGGACATCATCTCGGGGTCCCATGGCGGGTCCCAGGTGATCTCGACCGTGGCCCTGGCCACGCCTTCGGTCGCTGCGACCTTCTCCTCGACCTCCGGCGGCAGGCTCTCCGCCACAGGACACATCGGTGACGTCAGGGTCATGAGGATGTGGACGTTGGCGTCGTCGTCGATCTTGACCTCGTAGATCAGCCCCATCTCGTAGATGTTGACGGGGATCTCCGGATCGAAAACGGTCTTAAGGACTTCGAGGACTTTGTCGTGAAGAGTGTTTTCTGCTGGCATTGTAATCCCCAATTAGGAATGAGGAATGAGGAATGAGGAATGCCTTTCCCACGCGCCCGTGACCGTGATCGGCGGGGAGCTTGGGCTGGAATTCCTAATTCCTAATTCCTAACTCCTCATTCAGTTGTGACGTCATCGTCATCGCTGTCCATGGCCGCGTTCAGGGTGTGCCAGGCAAGGGTGGCGCACTTGACCCGCACCGGGTATTCGCGAACACCCTCGAAGACCTGCAGCTTGCCCATCTCCACGCCCTGCTCGGCGGCGACGCCGGTCAGCATGTCGTGGAAGCCCTCGAAGATCTCGCGGACCTCCGCGACCGACTTGCCTTTGACCGATTCGGTCATGAGCGAGGTGGACGCGGTGCAAATGGCGCAGCCCTCACCCTGAAAGCTGATCTCCTCGATGATGCCGTCCTCGATCCGCAGGTAGACCTTGACGATGTCACCGCACAGGGGGTTGTGGCCGTCCGCCGAGCGAGTTGCGCAGTCCATGACATAGCAGTTTCGCGGTTTCTTGTTGTGATCGAGGATGATCTCCTGGTAGAGCTCACGCATGTCGGACATCAGCCGAATACCTCCCGGACTTTTGTGAGACCGTTTGCCAGGGCGTCGATCTCGGAGTCGGTGTTGTAGAGAGCGAAGGATGCCCGCACGGTCGCCGATACGCCGTAGCGCTTCATCACCGGTTGCGCACAGTGGTGCCCGGCACGAACGGCGATGCCCTCGGAATCGAGGATGGTGCCGATGTCGTGCGGGTGGATCCCCTCCATGACAAATGACACGGCCGAGGCGCGCTGCCGCGCCGAGCCCACCAGTCGAGTGCCGGGGATCGCCAGGACGGCAGCGGTCGCATCGTCGAGCAGCCGGTTTTCGTGAACCGCGATCGCATCCAGACCGATGGCGTCGACGTAGTCGAGGGCCGCGGCGAGACCGATGGCTCCTTCGATGTTGGGGGTGCCGGCCTCGAAGCGGTGGGGCGGCTCGTTGAAAGTGGTGCCTTCAAACGACACCGACAGGATCATGTCGCCGCCACCCTGATAGGGGACCATCTCCAAGAGGTGTTGGCGTTTGCCATAGAGCGCGCCGATTCCGGTGGGGCCGTAGACCTTGTGGCCCGAGAAGACGTAGAAGTCGCAATCCAGGTCCTGGACATCGACTGTACGGTGGGGCACGGACTGGGCGCCGTCGACCAGCACGGGCACGCCGCGGGCGTGGGCGGTGGCAATCATCTCCCGCACCGGGTTAACGGTGCCCAACGCGTTGGAGACGTGGACGATACCGACGATTTTGGTGCGGTCGCTAAGCAGCCGTTCGTATTCGGAGAGAATGATGTCGCCGTCATCGTCGATCGGGATGACCTTGAGGTGAGCGCCGCGCTCTTTGCAGAGAAGCTGCCAGGGAACGATGTTGGAGTGGTGTTCCATCGCTGAAATCAGGATCTCGTCACCCTCTTCGAGCCGCGGGCGGACAAATGACGCGGCCACCAGATTGATGCCCTCCGTGGTGGAGCGGGTAAAGACGATTTCGCGGCTGTCGGCGGCGCCGAGGTGTTTTCTGACGGTGGTTCGTGCCTTTTCATAGGAACTAGTGGCGCGCTGCGACAGCAGGTGAACGCCGCGGTGGACGTTGGAACAGTCGCGTTCGTAAAAGTTCCGGACCGCATCGATGACCGCGAGGGGCTTCTGGGTGGTGGCGGCGTTGTCGAGATAAACCAGCGGTTTGCCGTTGACCTCCTGGTGGAGGGCTGGAAATTGGGCGCGGATCGCCTCGATCTCGAGGGCGGCCGTAGCCTCGGCAACAGCCTGCGGGGTGGTCATGCCCCATCTCCGGATCGTTCCATGAGGGCGAGTCGTTCCGAAACCCTTTGCTGGAGCTCTTCACGCAGCGGCTCCAGCGGAATGCGGTCGAGGACCTCGCCGGCAAAGGCGAGGGTCAGGAGCCGGCGAGCCTCCTCGCGGCCGATCCCCCGGGAGCGCAGATAGAACACCGCGTCGTCATCGAGACGGCCGACCGTCGAACCGTGCGTGCAACGAACATCATCGGCAAAGATTTCGAGTTGGGGGTTGGAGTTGGCCACCGCGTCATCGGAGAGAATCAAATTGCGGTTGGATTGAGTCGAGTCAGTCTTCTGGGCGTCCTGTTCGACTACGATACGGCCGGTAAAGACCGCCCGTGACGATCCGGCGAGAACGCCCTTGTAGAGCTGGTGTGACCTGCAGTTCGGGGCTTTGTGGCGTAGGGTCAGGTGGGAGTCCGCCTGCTGTTTGCCATCCGTCAGATAGAGCCCGTCGAGAGAGGCCTCGGCGTCTTCCCCGGCGAGATCCACCTGAATGTCGGTTCGGGCGAGGGCCCCGCCCAACGATATCGCCTGGGCGCTGTAACGGCTTCCCTGGCCCATGACAACGTGTCGCGACGCGAGATGTTGGGTGGTGGGCGTTTCGTCCTGGACGATCACGTGGCGCACGACAGCCTGTGCCTCGACGACAATCTCGCTCACCGGGCAGCTCAAAGCGGAGCCTTCAGTGCCCACGTGATGTTCTTCGATGGTGACGCCGCTCGCTTCACCGGCCACGATCAGGATGCGGGGAGCACAGACCGTCGGACTGTCGCTTTTTCCCGCAAAAAACAGCAGCTGAATCGGGCTCTCGACCTCGACTCCGGCGGGCACGTGGATCACGGCGCCATCGGCGAGGACCGCGGTATTGAGAGCCGCAAAGGGCTGGTCATCGAGTGACGTCAAACTGCCGAGGTGCTTCTTTACAATCTCGGAGTCCGATGCCGTCGCCAACATCAGGTTGGAAACGACGACGCCGTCGGGGAGGTCGTCGACCTCGGAAAAATCCGGTGAGAACATACCGTCGATAAAGACCAGAGCGTGGGCATCAGCCCGGCGCCAGGGAGTGACGTCGATGCGCGACGGGACAAGGGGCGGTGCCGAAAACTCGGTCTCTTCGATGTCCTTGAGCCGGGTGAAGCGCCAGGCCTCCTGACGGCGGTTGGGCAGACCGAGGGCCTCGAACCGTGTCCGGCCCTGACCGCGCAACTCCTGCAACAACACCGGCGCCGGTGTGGCAGCCGCAGTGTCGAGAATCGTGGCGAAAGAAGGGTTGGTCATGGTGGTCCCCTTCAGGCGCCAACGGCGGCCGGCTCGGTCTCCAGCCACTCATAGCCCTGGTCCTCGAGCTGCAGCGCCAGATCGCGTCCCCCGGAACGGACGATCTTGCCGTCCATCAGAACGTGCACGAAGTCGGGCTCGATGTAGTTGAGCAAACGCTGGTAGTGGGTGATGACGACAAAGGCGCGGTCGGCGCTGCGCAGCGAGTTGACGCCCTCGGCGACGATCTTGAGGGCGTCGATGTCGAGCCCCGAATCGGTCTCGTCGAGGATCGCCAACCTGGGCTCGAGGACAGCCATGTGGAAGATCTCGTTGCGTTTTTTCTCGCCGCCCGAAAAACCGTGGTTGACCGGACGCTTGAGCAGGCTCTCGTCGAGCTTGAGGAGCTTGGCCTTGTCGCGAACCAGGGCCAGAAAGTCCATGGCATCGATCGGGTCCTCGTCGCGGTGGGTTCGGATCGCGTTTAAGGCGGTGCGCAGGAAGTAGGTGTTGGAAACGCCGGGGATCTCGACCGGATACTGAAAGGCGAGGAACAGGCCTTCGCGTGCCCGCTCCTCGGCATCGAGTTCGACGAGGTCCTGACCCGAGTAGAGAATCTCACCCCGGGTGATCTCATATTCGTCGCGGCCCGCGAGCACGCTCGCCAGGGTGCTCTTGCCCGAGCCGTTGGGCCCCATGATGGCGTGGACCTCGCCGGGTTTGACCGTGAGGTCGATGCCTTTGAGGATTTCTTTGCCGCCGATGGCGACGTGGAGGTCTTTCAGTTGCAGCATGTCATCTCCGAGTTATGGAAGTGTTGAGTTGTTAGTTTTGAGTTTTGAATTGCCGCTGCCCGCCCGTCGATCCCGGGGCGTGGCAATGGAACTAAAAACTCAAAACTGAGAACTGAAAATTGATTTCTCATCCGACACTTCCTTCGAGCGAAACCCCCAACAGCTTTTGCGCTTCGACCGCGAACTCCATGGGCAGTTCGCGGAAGACCTCTTTGCAGAAGCCGTTGACGATCATCGAAACCGCGTCCTCGGTCTCGATGCCGCGCTGGTTGCAGTAGAAGATCTGGTCCTCGCCGATCTTCGAGGTGGAGGCCTCGTGCTCCATCTGCGCGGTCGGGTTGGCGATCTCGATATAGGGGAAGGTGTGGGCGCCGCAGCGATCGCCGATCAGCATCGAGTCGCACTGCGAGTAGTTGCGGGCGTTGTCGGCCTTCTTGGCCACCTTGACCTGGCCCCGGTAGGTGTTCTGTCCGCGACCGGCCGAGATGCCCTTGGAGACGATGGTCGACGAGGTGTTTTTACCGAGGTGGATCATTTTCGAACCGGTGTCGGCCTGCTGGCGACCGGCGGTGAGCGCCACCGAGTAGAACTCGCCGACGGTGTCGTCCCCTTTGAGAATCACGCTCGGGTATTTCCAGGTGATGGCGGAGCCGGTCTCGACCTGGGTCCAGGAGATCTTGGCGCGGTCGCCCTTGCAGATGCCTCGTTTGGTGACGAAGTTGAAGATCCCGCCGACGCCGGTCTCCTTGTCGCCGGGGTACCAGTTCTGGACCGTCGAGTACTTGATGTTGGCGTCCTCGAGGGCGACCAATTCCACAACCGCGGCGTGGAGCTGGTTTTCGTCGCGCATGGGCGCGGTGCAGCCTTCCAGGTAGCTCACATGCGAGCCCTTGTCGGCGACGATCAGGGTGCGTTCGAACTGGCCGGTGTTGGCGGCGTTGATCCGGAAATAGGTGGAAAGCTCCATCGGGCAGCGCACGCCCTCCGGGATGTAGACAAAGGACCCGTCGGTGAAGACCGCCGAGTTGAGGGCGGCGAAGAAGTTGTCGGCGGTCGGGACCACCGACCCGAGGTACTTCTTGACGAGTTCGGGGTGGTCCTGGACGGCTTCCGAGAACGAACAGAAGATGATCCCGAGCTCGGCGAGTTTGCCCTTATAGGTGGTGGCCACCGATACGCTGTCGAAGACCGCGTCCACCGCCACGCCGGCGAGGATTTTCTGCTCGTCGAGCGGGATGCCGAGCTTTTTGTAGGTGGCGAGAATCTCGGGATCGACCTCGTCGAGGCTCTGGAGCTCTTTCTTCTTCGGGGTCGAGAAGTAGGAGATGGCCTGGTAGTCGATCGCCGAATACGTGACATTCGGCCACGTCGGCTCGGTCATCGTCTGCCAGTGTCTGTAGGCCTTGAGCCGCCACTCGAGCAACCACTCGGGTTCGTTTTTCTTTGCCGAGATGTGGCGGATAACGTTCTCGTCAAGCCCGGGCGGCAGGGTGTCCTGCTCGACGTCGGTGACGAAACCGTGTTCGTATTCGCGGTTTGCGAAATCCTCGATGATCTTTTCCTGGGTTGTCATTTCTTCGTGTCCTCACCCGCGGTCGGGCCGCTTGGGTTATTTCATTCAGCTCGAGCATCCCTCGACGATCGGCAGCAGGTGTCCCTTTGGACCTCCAGTGCGCGGCGGCCGCGTGCTTCGGACGATGTCGCCAACCGTGTAACCATCCAAAAAATTGCCGATGACCTCGCCGAGCCCGTTCCACACCGGGCGCAGTCCGCAGGAGGCATCGTGGGCACAGCTCTCGCCCGAGTTCATGCGGCCGCAGAAACCGGCGTCGTAAATCTCGTTTCCAAACGCTCCGACCACCTGGGCGAGCGTGATCGTGTCTGCGGCGCGGGTCAGAGAATAGCCACCGTTGCGGCCCCTTTCCGCCGCTAGCAGACCGGCTTCCCGCAGCCGTGCAACGACCTTGGCGATGGTGGCCTCGGGGATCCCTTCCTGCTCCGCCAGTTCGCGGATGTTCAGCTGCCCACCGGATCGAGCGATGCTCGTCACCAGCCGCAGACCAAACTCTTCGTGTTTGGAAATACGCACTTACGGCCCCCTTCGAGTCGATCAACAGCAATACATGAAATGAAATTCCAGATTCCTGTCAGTATCGAAAAATCATTGCCTGACAGATGGGCGGCTCGAGGCCGCGGCAATCCCGACGGCAGCCGGGACGGCTGCCCCACGAGAGCGACGAGTCACGTGAAAGGTCTTGTGGGGCGCGCGTCTCGCGTGCCGATTCGCCGCCCATTGCTCTCCCGAATGTGCTGAAATACACCCATGAAAATCCACCTCTCACGTTGGACGTGTCTCGGGGCCGATGACAATCTGCAGCGGATGAAGGTAGAGGCCCAACGGGCGGCAACGGACGGTGCCGAACTCGTGGTGTTCCCCGAACTCTTTCTCACCGGCTATTCCCGTGTGGTCGAACCGGCGCGCGCCCGCGGGGCATTTGCCGAGATCTCGAGCGGGGCGCCCGAGACTCTCTTTGTGATGGGTTCGATCAGCGAGGACCGCCGCAACAGGGTCACGGTGTGGCTTGGTGGGGCAGAGTTGGCCGCCTACGACAAGGTTCACCTCTTTGGACCCAACGGCGAGTTCGAGATGTGGCAGCCTGGCGACTGCTATACCGCCTTCGATTGGCGTGGCCTCCGGGTCGGGCTCATGAACTGCAACGACATCCGCTTTCCGGAACAGGCGCGGGCGCTCAAGCTCGAGGCGCGGTGCGATCTCCTGGTCGTGCCGGCCTGGTGGCCGTGGCGGCGCGACCACATCTGGTCATGCCTGCTGCAAGCGCGCGCGGCGGAGAACCAACTCTGGGTCATGGGCTGTTGTATAGCCGGTTCGGTGTGGCCGGGTGAGGACTTTGCCGGCGCGGGCAACCATGTCTTTGACCCCTCCGGCGAGCCGGTGCGCACCGCCGACGATCGAACCTACGAGCTCGACGTGGAAAACCTGCCGCCGTCGATCGTCGATCCACTCGAGGACTTTGTGGACGTCCAGAAAGTCGACGTCATCGAGGCTTGATCAAGAGCAGGGGAGCAGGGGAGCAGGGGAGCAGGGGAGCAGGGGAGCAGGGGAGCAGGGGAGCAGGGGAGACTCGCTCCTTATCACGCTCGGATATCAATAAATGTCATTTCGACCGAGCGTCTTGCCACGGCGTAGCCGTAGGCGAAGCCGGCAGCGAGCGGAGAAATCTCCTAGGCGTTCGAGTGAATCCGCCATTCAGAGCGCGGTTCCCGGGAGGTGCCACCCATCGCATTGTTTGCCCGAGAGGTGTGGGCGGATTGATGAGGCGAGCCCAAACAATGCGACAAATGGCACCTCCGCCGCACGCGAACATCTGCGTTCATCTACGTGATCTGCGGTTTCTCCGGATGGGACGGTGGGATGGGCTCCTTTTC
>RCNF010000618.1_pt1 | contig 18310 bp, 14 predicted proteins | sample 2041311 | NCBI WGS metagenome assembly RCNF01 (sample SAMN09708228, study PRJNA481090) | Marine sediment metagenome, whole genome shotgun sequencing project. | biome: marine sediment; feature: ocean; material: sediment; isolation source: Sewage treatment plant 2 marine sediment (STP2) ... | reverse complement strand
CTCCGCCAGCTGTTTACTCAATAGTTACTTTTACACATTTATACAGAAAGAGGATTCAATCATGAAAAGCAAAATACTGGGCATTGCCCTGTTCGGACTTACCCTGGCAACGGTTGTGTATTACCCGCAACTACAGGCTCGCAACGTTCAAATTGATCCGCCGATCCAGAATCAGATCGTGGCGAATGATAAGCCAATCGTCGATGTCGTCTTTGTTCTGGATACGACCGGCAGCATGTCAGGACTGATCCAGACAGCGAAAGAAAAAATCTGGTCAATAGCCACGACAATGGCGTCAGCACAGCCGACTCCGGAAATTCGTATCGGGCTGGTCGCCTATCGGGATCGTGGCGATGCCTATGTAACGAAGGTGGTTGACCTGTCTTCCGATCTTGATTCCGTATATGCAACCCTGATGGATTTTCAGGCTGGCGGCGGTGGTGATTCGCCGGAAAGTGTGAACAAGGCGCTCAACGATGCCGTCAACAAGATGTCGTGGAGCGAAGGTGAGCAGGCATACCAGGTCGTCTTCCTGGTTGGCGATGCACCACCGCACATGGATTACAACGAGGTTCGCTACCCGCAGATTGTCGCTTCAGCGATGGAGAAAGGGATCGTGATTAACACGATTCAGTGCGGCAACATGCCGATGACAATGGAACCGTGGACACAAATTGCAAGTCTCGGACACGGCAGCTTCTTCCAGGTCGAACAGGCTGGCGGTGCGGTCGCCTATAGCACGCCTTTCGATGAAAAAATCGCAACTTTGTCCGCAAAACTTGACGAGACCCGCCTTTACTACGGTAGTGACGCGGAAAAGGACAAGATGGCCTCAAAAGTTGCTGCAACGGAGAAGCTGAACGCGAATGCTTCGGTCGAATCACGTGCACGTCGTGGCGTTTTTAACTCAAGCGTTGGCGGCACGGCCAATATGTTGGGCGAAAACGAATTGGTTGATGCAGTAGCAAGCGGAGTCGTGGCGCTCGAAGACATCGAGGCGGAGGCTCTGCCCGCAGCGTTAAAGCCAATGGCGCCGGAAGAACAGAAGGCATATGTCGCCTCGCTTGCCGACGAGCGGTCCGAGCTGAAACGCCAAATCCAGACGTTATCAACGGATCGGGATGGGTACCTGGAAAAGAAAGTAGAGGAGGCCGGTGGTCGGAAAGACTCGCTGGACCAGAAGCTCTACGATGCGGTCAAAGAGCAGGCGGGTAAGGCAGGATTTGAATATGAGGATGGTCCTGCCTATTAGCGGATCGATAGGAAAAACTCGTGTAGGAGCCCGCCCAGCGGGCGAATGAGCCTAATCGCCCGCTGGGCGGGCTCCTGCATGAACAATCCAGCCAATTCCATTGTGTACCTGGCAAACTCGTTACGACAGACAATACCCGGATCGATTTTTGCTCGTGCAATTGCATGCGTCTGGCAGCAGAATCTGTCGCAGAAAGGGAAACTCCCGAATCTCTGTAATCAATGGATAGAAAGACTATGACAAACCCTGATAACGCTAAACAGATCAGAACTCCGCTGATATTTTTGCTGGCAGCTGCGTTGCTGGCGTTGACTGCTCATGGAGCACAGCCGGTCGCTGGCCTCAGGATCGATCATTCGTTAATTGCGCCTGAAATTGCAGATAACGCGGTACTGCTGCGTGAGCGGGCGCTACTGGATAATTTATCTGTCGACATCGTCGAATCGTTGACCACCGAGGTTGGGCCGCGTCGCATTGGGACCGATGGTGACAAACGTGTTATCGCCTGGTCGCAAGCAAAGTTCAGGGAGCTTGGGTTTGACCGTGTCTGGATTGAAGAAGTAATTCTTGACCGGGGTTGGACGCGTGGTGAAGCAAGCGCAGAGATTTTGTCACCTTATCCACACGATATCGTTATGACTGCGCTTGGCTACAGTGTTGGCACAGAGGGCGATCTTGTTGGCGAGTTGGTCGAATTCAAGAGTCTTGAGGATCTGGAGGCGGTGCCAGAGGGCGATAGTCTGAAAGGCAAAATCGCGTTCGTCTCTTACAGCATGAGCGATTTTGTGCCCGAGCCGGGCCAGTCAGAATTCGCTGGTTATGGAATGGGCACCAGGGCACGGGGGCGCGGTCATGTAGTGGCTGCAAAACGCGGAGCCGAGGCAATAATCATTCGCTCGGTGGGTACCGACAATAATCGTTATGCGCACACTGGCAGTGGTTATGGTTACGTCGAGGATGTGAAAAAAATTCCGGCAGCGGCTGTTTCCGCGCCGGACGCAATTCTTATTCAGAACATGATGAAGCGCGGCGAGCCGGTAACAATGAAGATGAACCTGACCTCGGAGATTACGGGTCCGGAGAAAAGCGCGAACATTATTGGAGAAATTACCGGCCGAGACGGTTCGGATAATTATCTTGTGCTTGGGGCGCATGTCGATTCCTGGGGCGAGGGTACTGGCGCAATCGATGACGGCGCCGGTGTTGGTTCAATGATGGCTGCTGCAGTATTTATTGGACAAATGGAGCAGCGACCCAGGAGGAGTATTCGAGTGTTGCTTTTTGCCGGTGAAGAGGTTGGCTTTTACGGTGTGAACGCCTATATGGAACAGCACAAGGATGACATTGGTGAGCACATTCTGGGTGCCGAAGTGGACGGCGGCGGCGGCAGGATTAATACGCTGACATCAGGCGTTGGCAAGCAGTCTGTGCCAATTGTTAAAGAGATGTATAAACTCATCGCACCATTAGATATTGCCTGGAATGACAGCAACGATGCGCGCGGAGCTTCCGATATCAGCGTGCTAAGTAATGCAGGAATGCCTGTGCTGGATTTTTCGCAGAACTCAAATGACTATTTCAACTACCATCACACGCCGAATGATACCTTCGACAAGATTATTCCGGAGGATATGCGCTACCTGACTGCGACGTATGCAACCATTTTTTATATGGCGGCGGAAATGGATGTGGATTTCCGAAAGTAGGGGATTAGACGCGAAATCCGCTTACCCGGTGGGCGTTTACAGGCTAAAACGTGGAAGAGCGTTCTTACGCCGCCGCTTTGACTCGGGCATGCCATGCTGACGACAATTGATTATCTGATTATTGCTGGCTACCTCGTTGGCGTTGGTGTCTTCGGCATCAGGATGGCCGGGCAGCAGACAAGTACTACTGACTACTTTCTCGGTGGACGAAATCTTCCGTGGTGGGTTGTGTGCTTTTCAGTCGTTGCTACCGAAACCAGTACGCTGACCATCATCGGAATTCCGGCTGTCGCCTATGGCGGTACGCTGACATTTCTACAACTCACCCTTGGCTATCTTGTTGGACGTACCGTAGTCGCGTTTTTCTTGCTGCCACGGTATTACAAAAGCGACTTGGTCACGACCTATGAGTTTTTGGGGCATCGCTATGGTGATGCCATGCGCATGGCGGCATCAGTCACCTTTTTGTTCACGCGTTTGCTGGCGGATGGAATCCGACTATTCGCATCAGCAATTCCTCTTAAAGTTATTGCTGGCGCTGCAGGTCTGCAGTTGGGCTACTTCGAAATTATATTTGTCATAGTCCTGATAACCGTCATTTACACCTATATAGGCGGCATCAAGGCGGTTGTTTGGATGGACGTCGCACAGCTCATCATTTATCTTGCAGCGGGCTTGATTGCCATTACTTTGTTGCTCGGTGAGGTACCGCCCGACTGGTGGGCGGGCGCCGTTCGCGAGAACAAAACGCTGCTATTTGATTTGGGCCTGGAATTGCCATTTGCTGTCTGGTTCACGCAGCCTTACATCCTGCCAACAGCGGTGATTGGCGGTGCGGTATTTTCAGTGGCATCACACGGTGCGGACCAACTGATGGTGCAGCGCCTTCTGGCTTGTCGCTCACTGCGAGATAGCCAGAAGGCAGTAATTGGCAGTGCGCTTCTCGTAATGCTGCAGTTCGCACTATTTCTGTTTGTCGGTTTGCTTCTTTGGAGCTACTACGATGGAGCGACACCAGCGGAGCTGGGACTGTCCCGCGGTGATGAAATATTTCCCCGCTTTATCATTGAAGGATTACCCGCAGGGGTATCAGGGCTGCTACTTGCGGGCATTATTGCGGCAGCGATGAGTACTTTGTCGTCATCGTTAAATTCACTGGCTTCGTCATCAATGCTGGATCTTTACCAGCGTTTTCGAAAAGTACCGCTTGAGGACGCTCGTGCGCTAAAAGTCTCGCGAGCATTAACGCTCTTCTGGGGCGTGGTCCTGGTCGGATTTGCGAGTTTGTTCGAAAGCACGGAAAATCCGGTCGTAGAGCTGGGCCTGACTATCGCTTCATTCACCTATGGCGGGCTGCTGGGTGTCTTTTTACTGGGGATTCTTAACAAGAGCAGTCAACAGATTGATGCATTGATTGCTTTCACGGTCACTATTGTTGCGATGATCTGTTTTATTTTCGGTGTTTGGTATAGCGTGGAAACGGGCTGGATTTTTCTGTTCAACCCGGCAGAGTCGGTGGTTCAGGAACGGGGCCTGGTGCCGATCGCCTGGCCGTGGTTCCCTGTAATTGGTTCGTCGATCACGGTTGCAGTGGGCTCCGTGTCAGCATTACTCAGGCGTCAGTAGATGGGTCAGGAAGCACTAATGACCGTATTGTCGACAAATTGAACGTCTACGCAGAGTCGTTACTCCAATTTCTTACATGAGAGGTTAAATCGCGTTTTTGAGCGGATGCGGGCCATGAGCAAAATCAGGATTATTTTTTTCGTCACCAAAGATGGCTGTAAAGACATTGCCTTATTCCCGGCTGAAGAATTGCCGGTTGCCAATTCCTGTTAGCTCACTCCATAAAAGGTTCAACTCGCGGCCAAGACGCGACGGGGACTATTGACTAACTAGGCCGCGGCGCCTGACCCTACTGGACAGCGGCCAGATTTTGGTGGCTCTCCATCCACGCATTGACGAGACTATCGCCTTCGGCAACCTCTTGGGCCGACATGTGCCCGGCCAGGTCATCGAGTTTATAGATTGCGTTTTTGTCACCCAGATTGGCGGCGATGGCGTACCATTTGCGTGCTTGTACGGTGTCCTTCTCTGCGCCAAAACCATCTCTGTACATCGTGGCCAGGCTTATCTGGGCCTGTGTTACGCCTTGCTCCGCAGCAAGGGTGTACCATTTTATTGCAGTCTCATTGCTTTGCGGCACACCCCAGCCATTTGCATGCATCACCGCGAGATTGCACTGCGCTTCGGCTTGGCCCTGATCCGCCGCCAGCCCATACCATTTGAGAGCCTGTTCGTCGTTCATGTCCACGCCAAATCCATTTGCGTATAGCAGGCCCATGCCGTACTGGCCATCCATATGCCCAGCTTCTGCAAGCGGTTGCCACTCGGTCATGGCGGCCTGGTAGTTGCCCGATAAATAGGCGTCCTGGCCTGTAGAGAAGTCCTCGCTCCAGCTGGTTGCTGGAAACATAATTACGGACGTGACGAGAATTACGGTTTGAAGTATTCGCATCTGTTTAACCCTCCCAATCCGGCGGTCGATCCACCGGAGGCTAACCATTATTATTTTGCAACAAATCTGTACGCATATCTATTCGTGAGATGTACGTAGACCAATGTAAGCGTTGTGCCGGCAGGTGTTGGGGCCTGGCATACTGTCATAATACAACTCGAATGAGTTTCTATAGCATTGCGGTGTCGAGACGAATTTCCGGGCGAGATGCTGGAACGACCATTCTACGGTGCCTGCGCGACAACGGGATAGCGCTCGCTATCCAGGGGATCACCCTGGTTAAGATCAGTGCAAACGAGTGGTTGGCTTAGTCCCGGGCGCATGTCGTAAATAACGTCGTCACCCGTGTAGCGAATCGTATATCCCCGCCGTCGACCGTCGCGCAATGAGTTGCCGCCAGCGCCATGCACTGTCAGCCCATGGAATACATAGACATCGCCGGGCTCAAGGTCCCAGGATATGATGTCGTAGTTGCCTCGCTCGGCCTCTATATCCGGAATGTCTTCGAAATCCGGGTTGCGCTCATACTGATTGATTGCGGCGGTTTTGCCGAAGACTTCTGGTTGAAACCAGCGATCCCATTTATGTGAGCCACGTATGAACTCGACCCGGCCATTTTCAGCGGTCGTCTTGTCGAGCGCTATCCAGATAGACAATACCTGCCAACCGCGGATAGGCCAGTACGGCTGATCATTGTGCCAGCGCGTGCGCTGGCTCATAGCCGATTCCTTGACGAATAACTGGTCGTAAAGCAAATTAGTCTTGTTGGCGCCGAAAATCGTTCGTGCAACTTCTGGCAGCTCTGAATCCAGGCACATATCGCGAAATGCTTTGTGTGACTCCCAAAGGCGTAAATTGCCATGGAACCTGCCTTCATCGGATTCGTAGCCATGGAAGTAAGGTCCGGGTGTGCGAATATCGTCTTCAACGGCGTGCTGCAGTTTTTGCACGTCAACACTACTGATGAGGCCGCGCAGAGGCACAACACCATCCCTGTTGTATGCGTCGATATCTGCTTTGCTGACACGGTCAGACATTTCAGGCCTCCTGATTACGGATACATTTTTAGCATAATAGATTTGTCTGCGGACCCCAATTCAGCGAATTTTGACCTGGCGATAAAACGATATTCACTTCAAAGGGAGACGGACAATCGTTACGATACAGTCCGGTGTTTGTCCTGAGGGCTGTAAATGATCGTGAGACTGATTAATGTTCTGCTTTTTGCGCAGTTGATCTCAATCTGCACAGTCGTGGCGGAAGCTAATCCCGGCCTTGAGGCAGTGGCGCTTCGCCCATTGCCGGCACCCGTTACCAATAACGCCGTTGCAAGCGTAATGGTTGATGGACAAGCGTACCTGGTAAGTTTCAATGGTCTGGCATCCGGGCGTACGCACAACGATACGTCGTCGGTGACCTACGTACTGGATATCGGCAGCAACGAATGGACAGAAGCGGCGCCAGTACCGGGTGGTGTCGGCAGGCTTGCATCGGCTGCCGTCTCCGTTGGCGAGCTTGCTTATGTATTCGGCGGCTACAGCGTGGCTGAAGATGGCGCGGAGGCTTCAACACCCTGGTCGCACTCGTTCAATCCTGCGAGCGGTGTGTTCATCGAATTGCAATCGATGCCTGTGCCGGTGGATGACGCCGTTGCCATAACCTATGCCGATCGCTTTATCTACCTGATCAGTGGCTGGCACGATATTGGCAATGTCAATCTTGTGCAGCGCTACGACACACATACAGACAGCTGGGACCAGGCAACGCCGATTCCGGGAAAGGCGCTTTTCGGCCACGCCGGTGGGAGTGTTGGCAACCAGGTCGTTTATTGCGATGGCGTAGCGATTCGCTCACATGCAGACCGTTCGCGGGACTACGTAGCCAGCAATGAATGTTTTCTTGGCATTATCGATGCAGGAGATAGTCGCCGTATTGACTGGCGTAGTATCGATGCCCATCCTGGACTGCCGCGATACCGCATGGCGTCAGCTGGAATGCCCGGAATAAACTCAGTGCTGTTCATTGGTGGCAGTGATAACCCTTACAATTATGATGGCATCGGTTACAACGGGGAGCCGGCGGAACCCTCAGCAGATGGTTTGCGGTTTAATCTCGACTCACTTGAATGGCAGGTGTTGACGCAGAAAAATCCAGCGACAATGGATCATCGCGCCCTGGCCGTTATTAATGGAACCTGGCTGACTATTGGCGGCATGCTCAAGGGCCAGGTCGTCACCGACAAAGTCATCGCCTACAAATAACAGGAATAAATTTATGCGACGAGTTAATTGCACAATCCTGGGTTGCGCTTTCCTGGTTATGGCAGGCGGCGCCTGGTCTAACGAGAAACTCTTTCAGGACCCGGAAGGTTTCGATACTGACTTGCCGCCGTTGATGATAGAGGTATTGATTCCATCACACGGTGAAATGCTGACTGGAACCTTTTACGCGGCGGCAGGGAAGGGACCACACTCAACCATCGTTATGCTGCACGCGTTTCCTGGCTACGAGAAAAACCTGGACCTTGCTCAATCGCTGCGCCGAATAGGCTATAACGTGCTGTATTTTGATTACCGTGGTACCTGGGGAGGTCCGGCAAACTTTTCGGTGGCATCCGGATATCAGGATGCGGCAAGCGCCGTTGCATTTGCGGTTGACCCGGACAACGCCAGTGAACTTCGAATTGATCCCGACAACATCATTTTCCTTGGCCATAGTTACGGTGCTGTCGCGGCGCTGGATGTTGGTGCGAAACATCCGGATGTACGTTGCATAATTTCGCTGGCGCCTGAGGATATGACGCTGATGGTGACTACTGAAGAGGATCAGCAGGGATTGGCGCGCTATACAGACAATCTACGTGTTGTAAGCGGTTATTCAGGACAGAAGCTTGTCGACGATCTGCTGGCGCACATGAATGAATGGGCAATGACGACAACCGTAGAGGACCTTGGTGACAAACCCTATTTGCTGATTGGGGGCGGTCTGGATAGCAATTTCGACCCGAACGAAGTCGCCAGGGTGCTCGCGGCAGGGGATGCAGCGGGCGCAACTGCGATTTCAGCCATGGTCATCGAGGGTGGAGACCACAGTTTCTCTGCCAAGCGCATCGAGCTCACGTTGAAAGTGGCTGCCTGGCTGGAGAACGACTGCCGCTGATACCGACAGATCGTGTCAAAAATATCCACCAGTGGCCGCAGCTATGCGGCGCAATTTTCTACGCCATTCCCTTATATGATTCCACGCGCGAGAACAGTACTTTATTGGCGCCTGGTCCTGGAGGTCCTGTCAGGACTGGCGCAGACACTTACCGGCAATCAGCATGAATTCATACCAACGACATTTGACCATCCTTACTCTGTGCTTCGCCGTGCTGGTACACGGAGCGCAGGCGGAGACACTGGAGGATGCCTGGCTAATCTCAAGCAGTGAAGACAAGACCATTGAAGCGGCTCAGATTCGCGTTGAGGCGGCAGAAGCTGAGTTGGCTGCGAGCCAGGGAACCCGCTGGCCGACAGTAGTCGCAAGGGCGAGTGCCACTCAATATAACGAGACGCCCGCTTTCGATTTTACCGGAGCGGGATTGCCTGGTCAGTTGCCGCTGTTTGATGGTTCTTCGCAGTTCATGGCAGATGCGCGCATTACGTTGCCGATATTTACATTCGGCAGGATAAGTAATGGCGTACAGGCAGCAGAGTCCGGCGTTCGAGCACACGAGTTGCGAGCCAGGGTGCGTAGGCAGGATGTAAGGCTGGCGGTTGCGGCTGCATATATAGGTGTGTTGCGGGCACGTAGTGGACTGGAAGTTGCGAACAGCCGGGTCAGGAGTCTTGAAAGCCATGTAGATGATGTCGACGATATGTTTACGGCTGGTGCTGTCGCCAGGAATGACCTCCTGGCCGCCCAGGTATCGCTGGCAGACGTTCAGCAATACCAGTTGCAGGCGCGAATTGGTGTTGAGATCGGCGAGGCCGCATACAACAAAGCACTCGGGCGATTGCTGACCGATCCGGTCAGTCTCGATAAGAACTTTCCCGGACTCGACTCGCGTCTCGAACCAGATTCTTTGTCGGCGCTGACCGCAACAGCACTTGAAAATCGTGCAGAACTGGCGGGGCTGCAATCGGCGGCAGAGTCGATCGACTCACAGGCGCAGTCGACACGCGCAAAGTCCCGGCCGCAATTTGCAATTATCGGTGGCTACACAGCGATGGAGAATAATTTCCTGAATCGCGAGGATTTTTGGAGTATCGGGCTCGGCATGCAGTGGGATATTTTTGACAGCGACCGATCACGCGACAGGGCGAACGCATTGTTTCTGCAATCGACGGCGCTATATCGCGACTATCAGGAACTGCAATCTGTGGTGGAGTTTCAGGTGCACAGTACCTGGTTGCAGTTCAATGAAAGCAAGGCTCGCATAAAACTTACAGAACGTGCGGTCGAACAAGCTGAGGAGAATTTGCGAGTTACGCGCGATCGCTATCGCAACGGCGAGGGAACCAATACAGAAGTTCTTGACGCGGAGGGGCTGCGGACGGTTAGCAGGAGTAACTACGATAATGCTTTGTATGACGCGGCATTGTCCCGGTATCGACTAGCAAGGGCTACGGGGCTGTTATGAATAAACGATCAACATTCCATATCGCGCCATGCCGCAGGCTTGCGGGTTGCGCTGGTTTTGCGTTGCATGCCGTTTCTTTGACGATTGTCGGCACTATATTGCTATCAGTTCAATCAATGGCGCAGTCAACCCTGTCATTAGCGCCGGTAGTGTTCGAAGTTACCCCGCGCGAGCGTATCTGGGACGGCACGGTCGAGGCGATCAACCAGGGCACCGTATCAGCACAGACATCGGGACGTGTCGCCGAAATTTTGTACGATGTAAACGATTTTGTCCCTGACGGTGCCGTTATTGTTCGTTTCACGAATACTGAGCAGCGTGCGGCACTCGATAATGCAAGCGCAGCGCTGGAAGAGGCACAAGCGCGACTCGATGAAGCGGACAAGGAATTCGTGCGAATTTCGAGTATGTACGAAAATGAAACCGTGTCACGAGCTCGCTTCGAGCAGGCGGAGGCTAATCGGGCTGCCACACAAGCCCGACTTAACGCTGCCCGATCCAGGGTTACCGTGGCAACGGAACAATTGGAATATACGGTGGTACGCGCACCCTATGCCGGTATCGTTGCAGAGAGGCACATAGAAGTCGGCGAGATGGTGGGGCCCGGTCAGCCAATAATGAGTGGTCTTTCTCTGCAGTCTCTGAGAGTCAATGTTGATGTGCCGCAAAGCATGTTCGATCCAATCCGGGAGATTGGCAAAGCATTTGTCTACGTCGGAGAACAACGCATTGTTGCACAAAGCCTGACTTTCTACCCGGTTGCAGACCCGGTAACGAATACATTTACCGTCCGGGTGAACCTGCCCGACAGTAGTGCGGATTTGTTCCCGGGAATGTTCGCGAAAGTAGGATTCATCGTTGGCGAGTCCAGGCGATTGCTGGTTCCAGAAGGCGCCGTCGTGCGTCGCAGTGAGCTGACCGCGGTCTATGTGGTTGCAGCAGAGCGGGTCTCATTGCGGCAGGTCCGTCTCGGTGGTCACTACGGTGACCAGATCGAAATTCTTGCCGGGCTTAGCGAAGGGGAACAGGTTGCAACGGATCCGGTTGCGGCAGGGATTCTCCGCAAGGAACAATCGGGATCAATTGGAGCCAATGAGTAACGAGACTTCGCTGGGATTTTCGGGTGCGATAGCAAAACGCTTCCAGGATTCCAAACTAACGCCTTTGCTGGCCGTGACCGGGCTATTGCTCGGGTTTTTCGCGATCCTGGTGACGCCGCGTGAAGAAGAGCCACAGATTGACGTTACGTTCGCCAACATATTTGTGCCATTCCCGGGTGCCAGTGCTGTATCCGTCGAAAACATGGTCGCCATTCCACTTGAACAGGTGCTGTCCGAACTCGCCGGTGTAAAACACACATACTCGGTATCGCGGCCCGGTATGGCGGTGTTGACAGTCCAGTTCAAGGTTGGCGAGGGTCGTACTGAAGCGATTGTTCGCCTTTACGACGCCATCATGTCGAATCAGGACTGGTTACCACCTGGTAGCGGAGTGCTGCAGCCATTAATCAAGCCGAAAGGTATTGATGATGTTCCCATGGTAGGCATAACGCTATGGACCAGGAATGAAGAAAAGGGCGCGCACGAACTCCAGCGAGTTGCCCATTCAATCGAAGCGGAAATCAAACGGGTTCCCGGAACACGGGATGTTTACACGATCGGTGGTCCTGACAATGTGGTGCACGTCGTTATTGATCCACAGCGTATGGCATCGAAGGGGCTGTCGCTGGTTGCATTGAGACAGGCACTACAGGCGAGTAACGTCGTAAGTCACGCCGGCGCCACCGTTGCTGATAACGCGGTTGTGCCAGTAACAGCCGGGACATTCCTGGCCGATGCAGACGATATAGCGGAACTCGTTGTTGGCGTGTTCGCGGGCAAGCCGGTCTATCTTGATGATGTAGCGGAAATAGGCAGCGGCCCCGACCAGCCCGAGCAATTCGTCTGGTTCGGGACGGGTGCCGCGGCTGCCGACATTGGTCTGCTGAAAGGTTTTAAGTCGCCGGCGGTCACGCTGGCAATAGCCAAGAAACCCGGCACCAATGCAGCTGCAATTGCGGACCAGGTCATAAACCGACTACATCAACTGCAGGGGACCATGATCCCCGATGACGTCGAGTTCACAGTTACCCGCAATTATGGCAAGACGGCGGATGACAAGGCGAAAAAGCTGATCCAAAAACTGGTATTTGCCACTGCGTCTGTAATCGTCCTGATTATATTCGCACTGGGGTGGCGCGAGTCCGTCATCGTTGGTTCGGCAGTTGTTATTACCCTGACGCTGACGTTGTTCGCGTCCTGGGCCTGGGGCTTCACCATTAATCGCGTGTCGCTCTTCGCATTGATTTTTTCGATCGGCATTCTGGTCGATGACGCTATAGTCGTCGTCGAAAACATTCATCGCCATATGGCGATGGGTAACAAAACTTTACTTGAGGCAATTCCTCCTGCTGTAGACGAAGTGGGCGGACCAACCATCCTCGCAACGTTTACGGTGATCGCTGCGTTGCTACCGATGGCGTTCGTATCTGGGCTGATGGGTCCTTACATGAGCCCGATACCGATCAATGCGAGCATTGGAATGTTGTTGTCACTTGCCGTCGCACTGATATTTACACCGTGGGCGAGCCACAAATTGTTGCGCCAGGGTGCCGATCATGAAAATGTATCCAATGGTTCCGATTGGTTAAACCAGTTTTTCCAAAACATTATCGGTCCTTTTCTCCGTGGCAAAGACGGCGCAAAAGCGAGGAAGTGGTTGTTCGGTGGAGTAATGGCCGTAATCGTCCTCGCGGTTGGTCTGGTTGCAGTGCAGCTGGTCGTGCTGAAGATGCTGCCTTTCGACAACAAGTCGGAATTCCAGGTCATCCTCGATATGCCGGAGGGAACAACAGTCGAACAGACGGGCAGGGTGTTGCAGGACATGGCTGACTATATCGCGACGGTCCCTGAAGTTACCGACTATCAGATATATGCGGGTACCGCGGCACCAATTAATTTCAACGGTCTCGTGCGCCAGTACTATATGCGCGAGGGTGCGAACCTGGGAGATATTCAGGTGAACCTCGTGGAGAAATCGCAGCGCAAACGTAAGAGCCATGACATAGCACGTGCTGTGCGTGGTCGGCTGGATGAGATTGGCCGGCAGTTTGGCGGCGCTGTGCAAGTGGTCGAAGTGCCGCCGGGTCCGCCAGTGCAAGCACCGTTGGTCGCTGAGATTTATGGGCCGAATTATTCGGGTCAAAGCGAGATTGCCACAGACCTGCGACAGATTTTCGATGACACGCCAGACATCGTCGACATCGACCTGAGTGTTGAGGCAACGGCCAAGCGATTGGTTGTCGAGGTGGATCGAAACAAAGCAGCGCTTCTTGGCGTCGCGCAAGCGAATGTCGTAAGAGCAGTGCATATGGCATTGGATGGCGAGGACGTTACTTATATCCACAATGATTATCAGAAGTACGCAGCGCCAGTACGTCTCGAGTTTTCCACTGCTGATAAAGCGGATCTGGATAAATTGCTGGCGCTACAAATATCCAGTCGCGCCGGCAACCTTGTGCCACTTAGCGAAATAGCCGCAATACGCGAGGCGCAGTGGGAGCAGACGATCTATCACAAGGACCTGCTGCCGGTAGTGTTTGTGACAGGAGACATGGCAGGCCCGCTGGATAGTCCCCTGTATGGCATGTTCGATTTGTACGGGACGATCAGTGATGCCGGTGTTGGTGGCCGGTCGCTTGAGCAGCGCTTTATCTCGCAGCCCGATGATCCGTACCAGTTCAGTCTGAAATGGGATGGCGAGTGGCAGATTACCTATGAGACGTTTCGTGATATGGGCATTGCCTATTCTGTGGGCTTGATTCTGATCTATTTATTGATTGTTGCGCAGTTTCGCTCTTACGTGGTGCCGTTGATTATCATGGCACCGATCCCATTGACTGTGATCGGCGTAATGCCGGGCCACGCGTTACTCGGTGCGCAATTTACTGCAACTTCAATGATTGGCATGATCGCACTTGCGGGCATCATCGTTCGCAACTCGATTTTGCTGGTGGATTTCATGCGTCATGAAATTAACCGGGGCGTGGAATTTCAGACTGCGGTAATCCGGGCCAGTGCAGTACGTGCCAAACCGATTGTGTTAACGGGGCTTGCCGCAACGCTTGGCGCGTTTTTTATCCTTGATGATCCGATCTTTAAGGGACTGGCTGTATCACTGATATTTGGCATCCTGGTATCGACATTGCTGACCCTGATTGTTATCCCGGTTTTGTATTACGCTTCCGAGTATAAAAAACAAATTGCAGGGTAGTAGCGCAATTTAGTTCGCTTGCTCGTACACCAGCTTACCTTCGAAATATGTTTGGTAAATTTGCGTATCGCCCACCTGTTCAATCGGAATCTGCAGAATGTTGCGGTCCAGGACGATGAAGTCAGCGAGTTTCCCCACTGCTATCGTACCGATTTGATCCTCGAGCTTAAGTGCGCGTGCACCGTGAATGGTGTAAATCTCGATCGCTTCCGTAAGCGAAATAGCCTGCTCCGGCCACAACGTGCCCGGTGTCTGCTCGCGCGGATCTTTTCGCGTGACGAATGCCTCTATACCAATCCACGGATTAGCGTCGGGTGCAACAGATGGCCAGTCGGATCCGCCTGATACGGCGGCCTTGGAATCGAGAATATCTCGGACTGGCCAGTATGCTGCACCACGCTCGGCTCCGACCGCGGCGAAGATCACGTTAATTATGGGCGATGGGTGCCAGATGATTGGTGACAGGTCGGCAACCGCATCAAGTTCAGCGAAACGCGGCAGGTCCACAGGGTCAATGTAACCGGCATGCGCCAGCTCGTGCCTAAGCCCACTATTACCATTGGCTTTGCGTGCCGCTTCAATTGCATCGAGCGCCACACGAACCGAGCGATCGCCGGCTGTGTGCATTTTGACGGTAAAGCCGCGCTGGTCCAGTTCAATGAGATCATCAGCTAGCGGGTCGATGCCGACGTGTAACAGTCCACCATTGAAATCATCACCATGTTCGTCGTCGGGCAAATAGGGCGCCAGCATTGCTGCAGTTCGGGCAGGTGTTGGTACGCCATCGAGAAATATTTTTACGAACTCTGTGTGCACGTGTTCTGATGCGTAACGATCCCGTGCTGCCTCAATCAAGTCATAATCCAGCGGTTCGCTACGTTGTCCATCCGGCGTGCGAATGCAAACCGCAACGTGAACCGTTAAATCGCCCAGTTGATCGGCGGCATAGAACGCTGCAGCCTCCTCGTTGTAGAGGCCGGCCCCTTTCGCGCCGGTAATGCCAAATGCATTCGCGATTCGGGAAAACTCACGCGCCGCGGCAACGTACTGCTCATCGGTGTAATTGGCCGCAAACGGGCGCATGAGTTTTGTTGCTGTTTCGATCAGAATTCCGTTCGGCATACCATCAGCATCACGCTTGAACCGTCCTCTCGGCGGATCAGGTGTGCTGCTATCGAATCCCGCGAGTTGCAGGGCTTTTGTATTGACCCACGCGTTGTGCGTAGCGTCATCACCCAAAACGATCGCTTTATCGCCCGAAACCTTATCCAGAAATTTCCGCGGTGATTCGATATCGAAGCGCTCGAAGAATCCGCTGTCCCACTGTCCACCGGTAATCCACTGCGCGTCTGGCATATCTTCTACACAGCTCTTTACTGCTGCCTGTACCTCTTGTGGCGTTGCGCTAAATGGAAAATTGCACTGGTACAGTTCCTTGAGCGCGCCGCGTATCGGATGCAAGTGCGCATCGATCAGGCCCGGCATCACCATGCGTCCTTCGAGTTCGACAACCCTGGTTGTCGGTCCAATGTAGGCCGCTGCCGATCCGTTGTCGCCAACGAACACAATGTTGCCGCCTGTCACAGCAATTGACTCAGCGCTGGGTTGGAACGCAGCAACCGTATGAATTGTACCGCCACGCAAAACAAGGTCGGCAGGTTGTGGGCTTACTTGCTTTGGTTGGCAGGCGAGGAGGCATATCACCAACACGACAGTCAGGATTGCTTTCGCAGGCGATATAAGCGACATGTGCCCCTCAGCATTATCAGGTTTCGGTATTCTCGCAGGAATGAAGTCTGACACCCGTTGCCACGATAGCAATACTATATTTTCCCAGTCGCTACGGCTGTTCTCTTGCACGGACGGCTGTCCGGACACTTTTGCTGCCTGGCGTCCATATCGGCACACCAGGCAGCCGGCGTCTTTTGCCCAGGGAGGGATATTCAGCCAGCAAGATAATTAATTCGTATTTTGGGGAATAAATTCAGGCCTCGCGCGTATATATACTAAAGCCCATGAATATTAATGATATGAAACATGAACTGGTATCACTTGGCAGCGGCGCACACGCACTGGCTTCCCATATCCTTGGTAATTCGGAGGATGCGGCAGACGCTGTGCAGGACGCATTTGCGACAGTCCTGGGCAAACCACTTGCCTACGACAATTCCAAGGGCCCGCTGAAGCCGTGGTTCATGAGAGTTGTGCGCAACCGTTGCCTTGACCTGTTACGTCGCAGGCGGCCTGGTGACACGCCGCCAGACTCGCTGGTGGACGGAAATGCTACGCCGGAACAAGCTGCAGAAATCGAAGATAGAGACCGTGAAATAAGGAGCGCACTGGCGGCCATTTCTGACGAGCAACGCCAGATAGTCATTTTGCGAGACCACCTGGATTTGTCTTATTCCGAGATCGCTGATGTTCTCGCCGTGGCGCCCGGCACAGTAATGTCCCGGTTACACCGGGCAAGACTCGCACTCAGAGAGGTGCTGAAAAGTTATGAGTAATGAAACCCCGAATATTGACGAACATGTAGTCGAGCAGCTGTCTGGCTATGTCGATGGCGAACTAACGCAGCAACAGCGACAGCGTATCGATGTGCACTGCGCCGGTTGTGCGGAATGTGCGCAAGACCTCCGTGAATTGAATGAATTAAGAAAGAGCATTGGTAGTGCCAGGCTGAGCAACAAAAATCAGGATGTTTGGAGAGAGAGGATGAATGACACGACAGTACAACGTTCGCGTGGACTAGGCTGGCTGTTGTTGATTGGCGGAGTATTAGCCTGCCTTGGCATCGGCGTTTTAGTATTTCTTTTTGATTCGTCGATTAGTCTTGTCGAAAAGATGATTGTAGGCGCCATTTATGGTGGCCTGGGATTGCTTTTTTACTCAGTGTTGCGGCAAAGATTGATTGAACGGAAAACAGATAAATACAAAGATGTGGAGATCTGATAATGATTATTGTGACGACGGAAAACATCGCCAACAAACGTATCGTAAGAACACTTGGCCTTGTTCGAGGAAACACGGTGCGAGCGCGGCATATTGGCAAAGATATTATGGCGGGCCTGCGCAATATTGTCGGCGGTGAAATTCATGAATACGCGAAGCTTATGGCGGAGAGTCGCGAGCAAACTCTGGATCGCATGATCGAGGAGGCTGAAGAATTAGGTGCGAACGCAATTGTCACCGTCCGGTTCACCACCTCCGTTATGATGGGTGGCGCTGCGGAATTGCTGGCGACTGGCACAGCGGTCGTGATGGAGGATATCTAACTGAGTTAATTCCCGGTACCCGACCCGGGACCGTTGGCTTGAAAAATGAAACGTTGGTTCGACGCACTGCTGGTCCATAAACTCAAAATCGGTGCATGGATGAAGTCTCAAGTTTGACTTGAATAGCTCGCAATCGCCCGCTGGACGGGCTCCTGCATTACTAATTGGCATTGTAGGAGCTCGCCCAGCGGGCGAAGTCTCAAATCCGCAAAAATCCGGAACATCGCGCCAACGCTTCGCCCCATGGCCACGAAACTCGTCTTATTCGGGGCAGCAGTGGGTTCGATCGCGGTGTTTAGCTAGCGGCCGGGCATCAGGGCGTGGCGATCTAACTCTTCTTGTTGGTTTTTCATTTGCCAGCGCAGGCCGCGCAGAAAAATCATGCCGAACAGGTAACCGGCGATGCCGCCGGATACGTGCGCCATGACATTGACGATGCCGTGATCGTCATAGGCGAATAATTTGTAGATGTCGCCGCCGATGTACCAGAGCGCAAGTGCCCAGGCTGGCACTGCTACGGATCCAATGAATATTACGAACCAGTAATAACAACGAATTCGGCCGTGCGGCAGCAGAAACGCGAAAAGACCAATCATGCCAGTGACTACACCAGACAAACCCACC
>RCNF010000616.1_pt1 | contig 18327 bp, 13 predicted proteins | sample 2041311 | NCBI WGS metagenome assembly RCNF01 (sample SAMN09708228, study PRJNA481090) | Marine sediment metagenome, whole genome shotgun sequencing project. | biome: marine sediment; feature: ocean; material: sediment; isolation source: Sewage treatment plant 2 marine sediment (STP2) ... | reverse complement strand
CCGTTCGACCCATTCCTGCCAGCTGGTGTGTGACAACGGCAGTTGTTGCAGGCGCGTCCCCTTCATCGAGCCGGTGACGGCCTGGACCATCAGCTGTGACCACAGGGATTTGGTTTCCCGGTCGTACATCAGTACATCACTGTTGTAGAGCAGTCCTGACACGCCGAACTCATGATTACGTCCATTTATGGCCGCTTCGAATGCGGTACCGCTGCCGCACAGGGGGCAATAGGTAACGACGACGGAAGTGCCACCGACAACATCGTTTACGATTTCGTGGTAATTGAGTATCCGTATCGGATACGCACGGGTGATGCCATTGATTGATATGCCTAAGACACGGTCGCGGCCATGCAGATACGCCGCATCGTCAGCAGCAACGAAATCGGGGTCATCCAGTGATGGAATTCCGTCGCGCGGTGGCCCGCCTTTGAGTATTTCGTCGACAGGAACCAGCGCTTTATCGAGACGAAATCCGTTCCTGGATTCTGCACTTGCCGTGGAGAACGTCAAAAACAGAAACACCGTGAACCCTGTTTGTATCGAGAGATAAGCGCATTTCTTCATCGTACTTTGCCTGCTGTAGCCAGAAGGTAATCGGCGCCGATCATCCCAATAACAAACAGGAGGCACTTCTTCACTTTGCTTTCAGCACGTCAGACACGCGTCCCTGAATCGCTTGTAGGACAGCCACGACATGACGAAGAAAACGGCTGCCATTGCGAACGAAAGGTAATCAAGATCGCCGCGATCAAGAGTCAGATACGTTCCCATGGCTAACAGAATCACACCAAAGAACGCGTACATCGACACTGACGCTGGCATCGGCGGCGTCAATCCAACACCAAGGCTTTGCTTGAGCTTCATTGTCAGCCGATGGTTGTCCAGAACCTCTGCTGCACAATTCGAACTACAAGCGATTCCTTGCCCTGTATCGTCACTACAATCGGGGCACGCCGCCTTACCGCAGTGGCGGCACACGGCAATTGCCGCGCGCTCTTGATGTCGGAAACATTGCATGGCTCAATTCTCTTTAGGTTCCCACTTCGGGATACGCCGAGTTACTTAAGAGGACCATTCAGTTCCGCCCATTATTACAACCCGTACTGACAAATTAACCTCTGCGGATTGACACAACCTGGCGAATTTTCTCACTCAATTATATAGGTCGCGAAAATCTCCCCAGCTCCGGGCTCAACTGCCTCCGCGCACGGACCAGCGCAGCTAGCGGTATCAAAATCGTCCTCCCCATTCCAGTCGGGATCGTAGAACTTGAACGACAGATGTTTGATCGTATCGGATCTGACGTCCTTTCCCTCGAACACTCCGAGAACCTCCTGTGCGTTCACAAGCGCCGGGGTCCCGTCAATTCCACCGAAGTAATTCCAGTGATACGTCGTCTGGTCAACGTCGAATTCTCCGACCCGGCCTTCGATTGAGAATCGCTGATTCTCTGTCAGGCCGAAGGTTACCGAGCGAATGCTGTCGGGAATTTTCCACTTCGGATCGAAGAACTCAATCTCGTCACCGTCGTCCATCTCAATGCCGTCCGAGCTCGCTGTGCCATCAGGCTGGTTGTGAACGCAAGGCGTGTTGTCGTACTCACCGACCCATGTGGGGGCGTTGCAGACCGTCAGGTACGGGCGGTACGTCCAGTCGTTCGCGATCGTATGCGACATGGCCTCAAGGCCTGTGGCCGTCGAATCGTCCGGGCGCCGGACCTCGAAGTAGAAACTGATCTCGCCGGCACCACGGCGGGATCCGTGACCGACCCGGGGTGCGGTCAGTCCCCATGTGGCATCGCCGTCCTCGTCGACACGAATACCACGGTAGAAAACCGTTACGCGAAAGTCGACCTCCAGTGGGTTGAGGCCGAGCGCAATCTCCTGCGCGTCATCGCGCCGGTCGCTGTCCGTGTTCGACGAAGTTGGGTCCGATCCGTACGTATACTCGTCACCGTCGACGACCGTATCGAAGTCTTCGTCAGCATTGCGCGGATCACTGTAGACCCGGTAAGGCTCGTCTCCTGCAACGCGTACGATCCAGCGGCCGGCGACCGTATCGTCGATTTCTACCTCCGCGCCGTCGGAGCGCTTGTCGTTGTCGGTATCGGCATCGGCCGGGTCGAGCGTGATAATGCCGAGATTACGCAAAGCGAAGCCGCGCGCTTCGGAAAAATCGTCCAGCCCGTCGTCATCGGTGTCGGTATCACGCGGATTCGATGCGAGCGTCCACTCAACGCCGTCGAGCAACCCGTCGCCATCCGTATCTGCGTTGTCCGGATCCGACGATACGTTAACGGTCACAGGCAGGACCTCGTCGCACTCAGATTCGCAGATTTCGCCGAGCGACAGTACTCCGTAAACGTCGATTGTCCAACCGTCCCTTTCCTCAATGTTGGCAAGGCCGTCCCCGTCGTCGTCGGCGAATTTGTCACGGTCGGTCGCATCCGTCGGATCGCCACCGAGCTCCCGTTCGACGCCATCGGAGGCAGTGTCACCATCGGTGTCGCTGTCGGTTGGTGACGTTGGCACTGCGGCCAGAATGATGTCCTGTCCGGATGGGCCGGTTTCTACATCGAAGCCACAAATTTCTTCTTTGTCTGGTATGCCGTCACCATCAGTATCTTCGCTGCTCGGATCGGTCACCCAAGTACCGTTCGGGTTGCCGAATGCGCTGCAGTCGACAGTGGCACCGGCCTCCTCGGCATCGGATAGCCCATCACCGTCGGTATCGGGTGCCGAGCAGCGTGGGAACACTCTGCGGATCCCGGCATCGGTCGTGACATCCCAGCCGATCAGGGCCTCCGTACGGTCATCGAGTCCATCAAGGTCGGTGTCCGCCATGAGGTCCGAGCAATTGTGCATGTACTCAAGGCTCGCAACGATGCGATCCTGATCGAGGTCCTGAACATACGCCAGCCTGATATCGTCTTCCGTCTGCAGGATGAAATCGTCGAGGCCTATCGTCTGGTCGATGCCGTTTGCAGTCAGGACCTCCCAGGCTTTCGGGACGCCGTCCTGCACGGCAGCCTTTCGTACGCGGTAGATGCGTTCTACGCCGACGCTGTCGAATACAGTAGAGAAACTATCGTAGATTTCCTGCTCCGATAACGAAGTCATCGGCGTGTCCGTTTCGATGTAGTGTGTGAGGCCAACAGCCCCCAGCGCGTCTCGCAACGTTATGCCGACATGGCCGCCACTGCGGTCAAACACGATGCGCCGGTCCATATCACCTACGATACGACCAGAGCCGGTTGATACGCGGTGGTACTCGGTCAGGTCGCCTTCGAGATCACCGTCGCTGTCGAAGCTTCCGAAGTCGATGACGAGAGCCGTCGTATGTTCGACAACTTCCTGCGAGCTGAACGCGAAGTTCCTGCCCAACTCATCTTCAATGTCGTAGTTGGAAATGATGAAGACGAGTCCACGCGGATTCTTCATCAGGCTTTCGACGAGCTGCGGAAATATCACGTCGTTGGAGAATATGAACGGCCCGCGTTCCGGAACGAGCGGCCCGAGGTGGAAGCCTTCGTCAGGCTCACTGTCGGGTAGCAGCGTTGCGACCGGTCTCAGTCGGGTCGGATCCTGTGGGTCCTGGATGAACGCCGTAACCTGCAGGTTGCTGATGCTGTAAGCGAGATCGCTCGCGTTCTCGATGGATATCGTCGCCTGCATCCTCGCGCCCTGAACTGAGCGTGTTACGGTCGCGCCCTTGGTCGTTTCAACATCAGTCGACAGAGATTCCTGGTATGCATGTTGCGTTTCCGCGGCCGACGTCTTCGTGCTCGAGGAAGTCCAGCTTCCGGTCCAACCCGTCTCGAAACTCACGTTGGTCTTCCACTCCCCGCCTGGTGCCAATATAAACTGGCCGACTTCGTACTCGGTGCCGACGGAGAATTTCGCCATTGCCTCCTGCGTGTTCGAATTGGTGTTGCTGTATCCCTGCTTTTCGCTCTGGGTCAATGTCGAGCTGACACTCTTGGTCTCGAGCTCTCTGGTTTCGACGGACGTGGTTGCCGTAAAACGCACATCGAGCTGCAGGTCGATGTCGCCAACCTCGATGGTTGGTGAGGGAAGATCCGCGACCCGCGGATTGCGGTTCGCGCGGACAACCTCGTCATAATCGTTGATCTGGTCGCCGTCGGAATCGGCGAAGATGGGCGACGTCAGATGAAAGTTGAACTCGATACCGTCGACTAGCCCATCCTCGTCAGTGTCCTGGCGATACGCGACGCTGTAAATCTCTTCCAGTTCCTGCCAGTCCGTCAGGTCGTCCGCGTCGGTATCGGCGCTTCTGGGGTGAGTCAGCGCCATCTTCTCCCGAAAGTCCGACACGCCGTCTTCATCCGTGTCTCGCATTCCGGGGTCACTGGTGACCGGCGTGGTCTGAATCTCGCCGTTGGCTAGAAAGACGGTGACCTCCCAACCATCCGCTTCCGCAATGTCGGAGAGGCCGTCGCCATCGCTGTCGACGGTATCAGGGTTGATGCTGAGTTGTCCGGCGTTACTGCCGCTGCCACAGGCAACGATTAGTCCGCTCGTGGCAAGAAGAAGTCCCAAAAAAAATGTGCGATAAGCAAGCATAGGTCCCTCCCATTAAATCGCTTCTCTAAGGTTTGCGAAGCGCCCCAGGACTGGCTCACTTGGTCAGGCCCGTTTTCTGGGCATCGGTTATATTGGGGGGCAGGAGAAAATCTGTAGTCGTGGAAACTACTTAGGCAGTTCGGGCGTACCCATTTTGGACCGATCGATTTTTCCGACCATTCATCAGATCGAGCCGGACGAAGAAGAAAACGTGTCAAAGAAAACGTGTCAGGTTCATTTTTAGGCTCTCGGTCTTCCGGATTATTAGCTAGAAAATAAACCGGACATCCTTTCTGACACCTGGAAAATGGACCTGACACCTTATCTGCTCGCACCCTGGTCGCTAGTGAGGATCCGACGCTGTTTATCGCGTAAAATCATGCAAGAATATAGGCTGAGGTGAAATCATGAAGATTAGGATCTACCAAGCTTCAATCTTATCTGCGCTTATCGCATCGGTTTTAACGCACTCAATTCAGGGCATCGCTCAAGGTACTGTCGAGAGAAAAGGGATGTCAGCCGAGTTGCGTCAGGAGCAAGTCGTCACTGGTAACCTGGAAGAACTGAACGGCAAGTACAAATTGCGTGTCGCCGCGGTTACCTATGACATCGGCGGATTCATCGGCAATCATCATCACGCTGGACCGGGATTGCGGTGTGTAACCTCCGGCACATTGACGTACGTCCAGGAGGGCGAGACGTTCAAATTTGGACCTGGTGATTGCTTCTACGAATCCGGCAACGTGGATCACCACGCAAATAATTTTGGCGATGAGCCTGTCGAGTTGTTCAACTTTCAGGTATTGCCGGTGGATTGGGAAGGGTCGTCGGCCATAACGGTGACAGCGATTCCCGAATAGCATCGCGAGTAGAGGGTCCTTCCGTTCTTATTGGAGAATATTCTATGTCTACACCTGACGAAATGGGACTTACACCTGATGCCGCTCAAGGATACGAGCAGTTTTTTGTGCCGGCCATCTTCCATCAGTGGCCTGCGCAGATCATTTCCAGTGCCCAAATATCTGGCACTGACGATGTGCTGGACATCGGATGTGGCACTGGTGCGTTAACACGTGAGATCGTCAAACACGTTTCTGACGAGGGAAGTGTCGCTGGCTTTGACTTAAGTGAGAGCATGCTGAGCGTCGCACGGCAAGTGTGTCCAAGCGTACATTTCCAACAAGGAAACGTAGCCAATCTACCGTTCGACGAATCAAGTTTCGATGCCGTTGTCAGCGCGTTCATGCTGATGTTCGTACCAGACTCAAAACAGGCGATTGGCGAGATGCGTCGCGTTTTACGTCCAGGCGGTCGTATTGCGGCAGGCATCTGGCAGGGCCTGGACAATAATCCTGTCTACAACGCTTTAGTCGAAGCGACTCGTGACGTCGTCGACGACAAGTCGGCAGACTCAATGGCCTGGCCGTTCACAATGGGTGATGCTGGAAAGCTTGAAGACATCTTCAGTGTCGACGGACTTGCGGACGTCGCCATAACACCACATGACGGTTTTGCCGAATTTCCATCAGTTGAGGACCTGGTTGGAGTCGAGATTCAGGCGTGGCTGCTGGCGGACAGTGTCAGCGCGGATCAAATTGCAGAGATCGCTGCGAAGCTTCGTGTGAAGTATCCGGATTTTACTGACAGCGACGGCCCGATCAAATTTCCGCTCAATGCATTCATCGTGAGTGCGAGCGCCAGCTAAAAGGGTAAAGCCCGCAGCCCCTAACCCGTTGTCAACCAGCCATGCGATGACGGTTTTGGCGCGGCGTCCGGAAAGATCCTGACCGCCAAATCACAGCGCGACGACGAGCGCCGCGCTGATTGTGCAAACTTGCAAGAATGCTAAGGCTTACTACATTGGCGATATTCGATCGCCGTTCTGGTTGCGCTTATTTTTTATCAATCCAGCGACAAACAATAAGACGACGGCTCCGACGGTGGCTGTAACCAAAGCGCCAATCAGTCCACCGGCTGACGGTGGAATCAAGCACCCTCATGCTATCGGGAAGGGCCACCGGCGCATCGTGATACGTGCCAGACATCATGCCCCTTTGCCGTATACAGCCGATCGGTGAGATGTTTTCGGCCAACACAGGCCCCACGCTGTGGTCGCGATGCCAGTCACCCCAGTAAAAGTATGCATCGGAAAAATTGAGGGAATAGAATTGGGGTCCTGCAAGCTATCAACCTGGTCTTCGCGCAGAAACTGTCCGTGGAGCGAGGTCAGTATGCGAATATCCGACGCGTCGCTCCGGTGTTATGCGCCGATGGCAGAACTGCTGCCGCCGATCAAAAGCAGGCTCGCGAGGCGGAACAGTGCCAAATGGCGAAGTTGAGGTTGCGTCCAGCAAAGTAGCGATCATCTGTGAGTACTGAGGCGCGTATATACTTGAGACACTCAAACTAGCCGCATAATTGCCGAATCAGGTTATCCTCAGCAGATGACTCAACACGTGATCTTTGCAGCTCCTTTCTTCATGGAGGCAACGCTGCGATTCCTTAAAGGTGCTGCAGCGCTTCCAGGCGTTGCGTTATCTGTAGTCAGCCAGGACCCGGAAGAAAAAATACCGCAGGACATTCGCGCTTTAATCGCCGGGCACTGGCGTGTCGACGACGCCCTGGACCCGCAGCAGCTGGTCGATGCGGCGCGTGCACTGGGGTCCCGCTTCGGCAAGGCGATCAGCTACATGGGGCCGCTGGAACAATTGCAGGTGCCGCTTGCGGTAGCCCGCGAAGCACTCGGCATTGACGGCTTGTCATCGGAGTCTGCGAGAAACTTTCGCGATAAGTCGCGCATGAAAGACGTACTGAGAAATGCGCAGATTCCGTGCGCGCGTCACACACTCGTTGGCGACCGCGAGACAGCGGAAGCCTTCGTTGCCCGGGTAGGCCTGCCCGTGGTGGTGAAGCCCCCTGCGGGAGCGGGTGGTAAGGGGACTTACAGGCTGGATCGCCCTGAGGATGTCGCCACCTACTTGCAGCAGTCGCCACCTAATGCACAAAATCCAACGCTTTTCGAAGAGTTCGTGCGCGGTACCGAACACTCTTTCGACAGCGTATTCATCAATGGCGAGCCTGTCTGGCATTCAATATCCCGCTACATGCCATCACCCCTGGAAGTGCTCGAAAATGACTGGATACAATGGTGCGTAATACTGCCCCGCGACGTATCGGGCGCCGAGTACGATCCTATCCGTGCGGCCGGGTTTGCGGCCAACAAGGCGCTGGGCTTGCAAACGGGCCTGAGCCATATGGAATGGTTTCGTATGGCGAATGGCAGTATCGCAATATCAGAGCTGGGCGCACGTCCGCCGGGCGCCCAGATCTCGACGCTACTGTCCTATGCCCATGACGTCGATTTCTACAAAGCGTGGCCACGCCTGATTGCCTTCGGCGAATTCGAGCCGCCGCAGCGTCAATACGCTGCTGGTGCAGCGTACATCCGTGGCCAGGGCCGCGGCACCGTAAGACGCATAGGCGGTGTGGACGATATACAGAGGCGCTTCGGATCGATCGTCGTCGAGGCGAAGTTGCCGCGCGCAGGGCAGCCACCGAGCGACAGCTACGAGGGCGACGGCTACATCATTGTGCGGCATCCGGATACGGACGTAGTGCAGGACGCTTTGCAGGAAATCGTCAGTACAATTCGCGTGGAGCTTGCATGAACGAGAACGAGCCATGGCAAATTTTGCTTGGCCCACAACGCCCGCATGTCAATCTCGATGCAGCGATAGCGCAATCCGGGATTGGTGACGCCCCGATTGCCGTCATTTCAGCCGCATGGCAGGCAGCTGAAGGCGACATCGGAGATATTCAGCGTTTGGTCGCCAATCCATTGCATGACCTCGGTATTTACAATCGTGCTGAGAAAATATTCGCGGCAGACGAAGCGTTGCAGTCGGCCTATCGGCAACGACAAGATCAACTAATAGAACAACAGCAAATGTACCGACTGCGGCTGCGCCAATTGACGATCGCGGCACGTGCGATTCTCCGCGTCGAAGGCAATACCGCCGCAATCGCCGAAGAACGTCGCCATGCCATTTCGCAATTGCGTGCGCTCGATCGGCATCACTTGCGACAGACGCGTAAGATAAGCGCGCGTTTCGATGAGCAGCTCAGCATAGAGAGCAACCCCTTACTGGCAGAAACTGTTGCCGCACTCAAAGAGGAATTGGCACGCTGCGACACCGTGTTGATTACAGGCGGCCATGTCGTTGTCCTCATAAATCGCCTGAGCCTGTTTGGCTTTGATTCGTTGCTATTGAACAAAAATATTATCGGCTGGTCCGCCGGGGCGATGGTACTTTCCGATCGCATCGTCTTGTTCCATGATCTCTTGCCGCAAGGTCGTAGAGACCCCGAGGTTATGTGCGAGGGGCTAGGCATCGTGCCAGGCACCGTACTATTGCCGGACGCTAGTGGACGATGGCGACAAAACGACCCGGTTCGCACCAGCCTCTTCAGCCGCCGCTTTTCACCCGCAACCTGCCTCACCATCGACAATGGGTCATTGCTGCGTATGCAGGGCGGCAAAGTGACCGCTAGTGAGGCGATACAACACGTTTCGCGCGAAGGGAAATTTGTAACGGTGAAAACGCGATGAGTCGCGCTCTGCAAAAGTTGTTGCGCCAGTCGAAGCCGGATGCGGCTGAGATCGATACCTTGCTTCGGGACACCCGCTTTCCACTGGTCGACGGTACCGACGTTACGTTTGTTTATCGTGGCGCTGTCGATGCCGTCTATTTGCGCTGCTGGATAGCGGGTCTCGACACCGCCCAGCCATTTCAGGCAGTGCCGGGCACAGACCTTTGGGCGACTACGATCGAATTGCCGAAGGGATCACGCATCGAGTACAAATTCGAAGTTGTCTCAGGTGACAACAAGGAATTGATTCTTGATCCCTTGAATGGCGTGATCGCACACGACCCCTTTGGTGCCAATTCAGTTTGCCAGGGATCTGGCTACAAGCGACCGGAGTGGTCGGAGTACAACCCCTTGTCGCGCGAAGGTTCATTGCAGCACCGGCAGCTGGACAGCGCCGCGTTCCAGGACAGGCGCGATATACAGGTGTATTTGCCGGCGACCTATCGCGACAATCGGCGCTATCCGTTGTTGATCGTGCATGATGGTGACGACTATCTGCGTTACGCAGATCTCAAGGCCGTGCTGGACAACCTGATCCACAGGCTTGAAATTCCACCGTTGATCGCAGCATTGGTGCATTCGCCGGATCGCCTCAATGAGTACTCGGGTAATGATCAGCATGCAAAATTTATCGCCGAGGAGTTACTGCCGTTTATGTCCGCAGAATATCCTCTGGTTGATAAGCGGGACTCGCGCTGTCTGATGGGAGCCAGCTTCGGTGGTGTTGCTTCCTTGCACACTGCCTGGCGCTACCCGGATCGTTTCGGCTCTTTGCTACTGCAGTCCGGCTCGTTTGCATTCAGTGACATCGGCCGTCACAACCGTGGCCCCGCGTTCGACCCTGTGGTCCGCTTTATGAACGAGTTTCGAGAACAGCCCGAGCGGCCCGCGGAACGGGTCTTCATAAGTTGTGGCATGTACGAATCACTTATCTACGAGAACCGCTCATTGGTGCCACACCTGCAATCGAAAGGCGTCGAAGTGCGCTTTGAAGAAGCACGCGACGCCCATAACTGGGAAAACTGGCGGGATCGGCTGCGCATCGGCCTGTCGTGGCTTATGCCGGGTCCGGCATGGCAGGTTTACGAATAACGATTGAGTACCTGCTATATTTAAAGCAATAACAGATCAGAAAGGAAAAACAGTGACTCAAGAAACAAGACATATCGGCCTGTCCCTGGGCGCGGACATTTGCTGGCCAATTTGCTATGAGGCCTTACTAAAGGAACTCGACCTTTCCCTGCCGATCGGCAAGAACAGCGTCAGCTTTGAAGTCGAACGCGTTAATATCGAACCATTCGATCTGATGCAACCCTGCAAATACGACGTCGTGATCGACCGACTGACACATTGGTACTACACGTCGCGCGAGTGGATCAAAAAATCCATCGTAGTCAATGATCTGTACGTTCTCAATAATCCATGGACGTTGCAGTCAATGGAAAAACACACCTCATATTGCGCGATGATGCGACTCGGGTTCCCGGTTCCCAAGACGTGGATGGTACCGCCGAAAGAATACCTCGAGTCCGCCGACCTGCAACCAACGCTACGGCGCTACGCCAAGCTGTTCAACCTCGGCGATATAGGCGACAAGATCGGCTATCCGCTATTCATGAAACCTTACGACGGCGGCGCCTGGGTTGGTGTCACAGCGATCAAGGATCGTGAGGCTCTTCTGGCAGCGTATGAGGAAAGCGGCACGCGCGTGATGCACTTGCAAGAAGGCATCATTCCATTCGATGGCTTCGTTCGCTGCATCGGCCTCGGCGCACAATGGCGTTGTGTGAATTACGACCCCGATGCACCGTTGCATGATCGCTACCGAATGGACCTCAATTTCCTTTCGAGTGAAGAAGAACAACGTCTCCAGGACATCACCATGGTTATCAATGCCTTCTTCGGCTGGGACTTCAATTCCTGCGAGTCACTGTTGAGTGATGGCGTATGGCACCCGATCGACTTCGCGAATGCGTGTCCCGATTCGCAGGTGACATCACTGCACTTTCATTTCCCATGGCTAATCAAGGCTAACTTGCGCTGGTCAATCTTTTGCGCCGCAACCAAGCGCCGACCGAACACAGACCTGAACTGGCGTGAGTATTTCGACATCGCTGACAAAGACATCCCATTCGACGAAAAACTGGCGGGCTACGTGAAAATCGCGCGCAAGCGATTCGATGTGGACGAGTTCAACGCGTTTTGTGACAAGCATCTGAGTCACCTGGATGAAGTCGCCGATGCTTATTTCACGACCGAAGGTGTTCGTGATGCGATTCGCGAGAAAGTGGAATCGCTGTATCCGGAACATGAGTTTGACGAGTTCACACAGCTGTTTTGGGGTCGTATTCAGAGCTCGCTGGGAGCTGACCGCGCGACCGCAAAGTCGTGAAGGATGTTTTTCGCTGGTATTCGCGAAACGTTGAACAGGAAGTGCAACTCGTGCGCTGGGGGCACATGGGTACGCCAGTTTTGCTATTTCCAACCGCCGGCGGTGATGCCGAAGAGATTGAACGCTTTCACCTGATCCGTGTGTTGCAACCGCTGCTTGATGCAGGGCGCATCAAAATTTATTCCACCGATAGCGTAGCCGGAAGGGCCTGGTTCAGCGGTGAGCACTCGGCTGAGTACTGTTCGCGTCTGCAAAACTGTTTCGACGCCCTTATCTATGAGGAGATCACGCCGGCGATTCGCAGAGACTGCCAAACTGCGGATATTGAGATTATTACAGCCGGCGCATCGATAGGCGCATTTAATGCCGTTGCTACAGTCTGCCGTCACCCGGATGTCTTCAAGCTGGCCATCGCAATGAGCGGTACCTTCGATTTATCCAAGTACCTCGAAGGCAGCTTTAACCAGGACTTCTATTATTCCTCACCTTTGCACTATCTGCCGCGGCTCGAGGGTGCCCAGCTCGAGTTGCTGCGCAAGCGCCTTATCTTGTTCCCGACTGGCGAGGGCGACTATGAAGATGTCGGCGAATCATGGCGCATCGCTAATATTCTGGGCGCCAAGGGCGTGCCGAACCGCGTCGACCCCTGGGGTACGAACTACCATCATGACTGGGTCACCTGGCGCGAAATGCTACCGAAGTATCTGGCGGAGTACGCCTGAGCGCCGCTATTCGGCGAACATCTCCAACTCTGAGCCAACGGCATCGGCCATGTCCATGGTCGCCTGCAGATCCGGATGACGCAGCATAATAAAACCGTCTGAAACCAGCGTCTTGCGCCAATCCCTGCGTGGCATACCGGGCGCCAGCAAGGTATTCCAGACGACGTGTTCGCCGAAGCGTGCCTGCAATTCATCCGTACCGTGAATGTGCGTTATGCGCCCGATGCCACGCGCGCGCTTGAAAATGGTCGCGACATTGTAACGACGATCATACGACTCCAGAATTTTGCCTTGCGTGAGCGCCTGCCCCCACGCCTTGAAGACGTCGAAGTCGCAGGCGTACTTCATTTGGTCGACCTGGTGTGCACCTGGCGGTCGCCCGCCAATCTCACCAAATACAACTTCACCGTCAGCCTTGCGATACCACTCCATATGCGTAAAGCCGGTTTCGAATTGCAGTGCCTTGATGACGTCGAATCCCATTTTCACACCATCGGCAAGATCCGGGTGGTCGACATCTTTGAGAGCGATGACCTGCGGGCTAATCCATTCATTGCTGCGCGCGATCAGGGGCCGTGGTCGATACCAGGCGATATTGTAGTAAGCGATTTCGCCATCAATCGTAATCGTGTCGAAGGTGTATTCCTCGCCATCGATAAACTCTTCGATACTTATCGTTGGCACATGGCGCAACAGTGGCAGCACCGCGCGCAGCTCCTCTCGCGAAGCAACGCGATAGGTATCAGCAGATCCGGCACCATCGATCGGCTTCAAAATGACTGGAAAACCAATGCTTTCGACCGCCTCCCAGCATCCGGCGATGCTATCGACCGCGAGATGGCGCGGCGTTCGAATGCCGGCCTTGTCGAGCGCTGCCTTCATGGCTTCCTTGTCGCGAAACAGACGGGAATGCTCAACATTCATGCCGACAACACCAAAATGCTCGCGCAACTCCGCCGCCAGCATCACGCCCGGCTCCCACAAACATTCGATGCGGTCGAGTTGCCGACCTCGCAATTCGCGTTGCAGTTCGGCAATGACAGCGCCGCTGTCCCACAGTGACGACACTTGTACATAATCTGACAAATGCTGTTTGACCAGATCTGGCAGCCCAGCCGCATGCTGATCACCTACGCCAAAGACCCGCGCCCCGGCTTGCGCCAGCCCGCGAGTGAATTCAGGCATGTCGGCAGGATAACCAGGAGATATGATAAGAACGTTCATACCGTAGAATAGCATTCGTGACGAGAAGCAAAAAATGAATATCTGTCTGGCGACCTCGGAGTTTGCCCCGCTCGCCAAAGCGGGAGGATTAGGTGACGTAAGCGCGGCACTGTCCGCCTATCTGCATGGCGCCGGGCACGATGTCCGCGTGCTCATGCCCTATTACTCGACGCTCAATAGAGACGGGCTTGCAATCGAGCCGGTCGATGACCTGCAAAACCTGAGCGTGCGTATCGGCCCATGGGACGTCAAGTACGATATCGACTGGACCGTGCTGGAGAATGACACACCCGTTTTCCTGCTGCGCTGCCCGGCTTTTTATGATCGTGATGGGATGTATACCTCCGCCGACGACGAGCATTTGAGGTTTCTGCTGCTGTCCCGTGCGGCGATCGAAATGTGCCAGCACATGGAGTTTTCACCCGACATCTTTCACTGTCATGACTGGCACACCGGACTTATTCCGCTTTACCTCAAAACTATCTATGCGTGGGACAAGCTATTTGCCGACACGAAGTCGGTCATGACGATTCACAACATCGGCTATCAGGGGATGTTCAGCAGTGACATCGTTGCCGACCTCAGCCTTGGCGACGACGAGCACATGCTGCACCAGGAGGACCTTGAGGAAGGTGTCGTCAATTTTCTGAAAACGGGTTTGTTGCACGCCGATTTGCTAACCACAGTCAGCCCGACTTACGCGCGAGAAATACAGGGTGCCGAGTACGGCATGGGGCTTGATAACGTTTTGCGCGCCCGTGGCGACGCGCTCATCGGCATTCTTAACGGCGTCGACGACAAGGAGTGGAACCCGGCAACAGACGCCTTGACTCCAAAGCAATACACCTCCAAAGATCTCAGCGGTAAGAAAGTCTGTAAACAGCGGCTGCAAGAGGAGCTGGGTCTGGAAGTGAGCGAAACTCGGCCCATAATTGGAATTGTCAGCCGACTGGTTGGCCAAAAGGGTTTCGATCTCCTGGAAGGTGTTTTGCCGCAGCTGCTTGAGCAAAGAGACTTTTCACTGGCGGTGCTTGGCAGCGGCGAGCCGCGCTTCGAGAAGTTTTTCGCAGCCGCGCAGCAGCATGCGAGTGGCCGTGTCAGTTTTTATCGCGGCTACAACAACAGGTTGGCACACTGGATTGAGGCAGGATCAGACATGTTTCTGATGCCGTCTCGTTACGAGCCCTGTGGCTTGAATCAAATGTACAGCCTTAAGTACGGAACGGTTCCGATTGTGCGTGAGACGGGTGGCCTGGCGGACTCGGTTCAGCCGATCAGTCCGCGTGACGGCAGCGGCACAGGGATACTGTTTCGCGACTATGATGAGACCGCATTAATTTGGGCGATCAACACCGCTCTGGACCTGTATGACAACAAGCCATTGTGGGAAAAAATCGTTCGCAATGGCATGGCCATGGACTTTTCCTGGCAACAACAAGGAGAGCAGTACGTGAATATTTTTGGCCAGCTGGCTGGCAAATGAATATCATTTTTGTAGAGCCGTCGTTTCCACGTAACCAGCGCGAATTCGTACGGGCCCTGCAGGCCAGCGGCGCAAATGTCATCGGTATCGGCGAGCGCCCGGTTGAATACCTGGACGATGAAATGAAGGGCTGGTTAACTGAATACGTTCAGGTCCGCTCCGTTGTGCACGAACCCTCATTACTTGAGGCAGTGAAGAATGTTCAGAGCCAGGTGTGGGTTGATCGCATCGAGGCGACGATCGAAGCACATATCATGCCGGTTGCCAGCGTGCGCGAGGCGCGCGGTATTCCTGGAACGTCCATCAAGACCGCGTATTTATGTCGTGACAAGCCGGCGATGAAGGAAGCATTGCGCCAGGCCGGGATTTCCTGCGCGCAGTCGACGCGGGCCGAATCGCCACAGGATGCCAGAGAGTTTACAGCCGCGGTTGGCTATCCCGTGATCATCAAGCCACCTGCCGGTGCCGGCGCATCAGGAACCTACAAAGTACGTGACGACGCCGAGCTTGAGCGCGTCATTGCTGAATCGGGTCTCGCTGACGGCCACGCTGTGGCGATCGAAGAGTTTATCGAAGGACACGAAGGTTACATCGACACACTAACCATTGATGGTGATGTCCGGCATGAGTTTATTACGCACTACTACCCTGGTGTTCTTGAGGCCATGCGCGAACGCTGGATTTCACCGCAGATGGTCACAACGAATCGCATCGATGCACCGGGCTACAAAGAAGTCCGCGAGATGACACGTAACGTCATAAAGGAGTTGGGAATCGGCACATCTGCAACGCACATGGAGTGGTTTTACGGGCCGAAGGGACTCAAGTTTTCGGAGATCGGCTGCCGTCCGCCCGGTGTTGGACAATGGGATGTTTACAACGCGGCAAACGAGTTTGACCTGTTCTTCGAGTGGGCGTGCGCGCTGGTCAAAGGTGATACGCATACGGCGCCATCGCGGCGCTATGCCGCCGGCATGATCGCACTCCGACCTGACAGGGACGGCCAGATCAGCGGCTACTCAGGTGTCGATGAGATTCATGCGAAGTACGATGACTGCATCGTCAAGGCGCACTTGCCAAACCCGGGAAGCCCGACGCAGCCCGTGGAAGCGGGCTATATGGCTAACGCGTGGTTACGCGTGCGTCATCCGGACTACGACACCTTGCGCGGCATTCTTGATGACATTGGGCAGACGTTGAAGGTACATGCCTCGTGAGTGATGGTGAAGCCAAACAGTTCAGGGCGCTGCAAAATCAATTGCCCGTGCACTTCTGGAGCTTCGGGGACGGCGGCCGATATTAAAAATGCAGTCGTCAAGTTGAATGAAGGTTTCGGTGGCGAAGCCTGCACGGTATTTACGTATTCAGATGTAAGCTCTGGCGAAGCAGGAATTCGTGCGGCGCTGCTGGAACTGGCGTGGTTGTCGGGCAATGAAACGTACGAAAAGATTCCTGCACAAATTCGACATGATGGGCGGCATCATCGAAGAGTTTATAGTCGCAGCCGAAACACGATCGTCCAGTGTGCAGATGCGAATTTCGCCGAACGGTGACCCTCGGGTGGTATCGAGCCACGAGCAGGTTCTCGGGGGATCAACGGGCCATGCCTACTTGGGTTGCCGTTTCCCCGCCGACGAGCAATATCGCGAACGGTTGTTGGACGATGCGGCCCAGATCGGCGAAGTGCTGAGTCGTTGCGGAATTCTGGGTCGCGCCGATAGCCGGTGCTTTGATTGCCGGACTCATCAGCAGACGCCTGGACGACTAAACCGGCGATATTGAACAATACAAACGGTTCCGTAACGGGCTTGGAGTAGCCCGTTTTTCGATCGCATGTCCGCGATAGAACTAGGACAAAACTTGGGTACCAGGGCCGTTAATTTCGCAATGAAATCAACAGGCTCGAAGATCACATGGGTCGTGCCATCACGATACGAGGTTTTCAGCTCATAGCGAACCTTGCCCTGATTGGTCAGTGACAGGCGCTTGCGCGACTCAGGTCAACGCGGCTCAACCCTGGGCGGGTCAATTGGGCACCTGATGGGGTCCAATGGTATTCTGATCTTCAATGAGCTTGATAACAGCAATAAAAACCCGGCTCTCGACCTACCGCAAACGTGCGCTGGCCCTGCTCGCCGCACACCTGCTGGGCTATCTCTTGCTCGGCAGCGCTATCGTACTACCTGGCATCCCGGACAATGAATGGGTCGCACTCGACCAGTGGGTGCGGACCGCCGTCTTTGCTGTCGTGCGGCCGAGTAGTACAACGCCCGTAACGTATGTCGATATCGACAATGCCTTGTATCGCGATACCTGGGGCATGCCGACCGTGACTCCGCGTGGCGAACTCGTCAAAATTCTCGAACCACTGGCCACGTCCGGAGCTTCGACGCTGGTTGTCGACATTGATATTGCATGGGGAGACAAGAACCCGGAACTCGAGTCATTCCTGAGCAACTACGCGGGTCCTGCGCCGCTCGTGTTCATACGCCATCTGGAAGATACGGATGACGGCATCCGTGATGTTGCAACACCCTATGACGATATCTTTGTTACTAATGACGCGTGGCTGCATTGGGCGCATGCGTACTTTATCAGTGATGGGGACGGCGCCCTGCGTGAATGGCTACCGTGGCTCGCAATGTGCGTCAACGACAAACCCGTCTTCCTGCCAGCCGTTGCGACAATCATCGCGGGCAAGGACAATCCGCCGACGGCCACGAGCAGGGAATGTCCAGGCTTTGATGAGTTGGACGCCTACCCGATCATATACACCGAGGAATTCGGCTTCGCGTCGACCAGCAACGCCAGCGAAAACGAAGCTGACTTGTGGTTTCCTGACCCGAAGAGCCCTGCACGAAAACTGCCAGCCAAGGTCTTGCTAGACGGTACCAAAATCGAATTCGGCGCTTTGTTCGGCGGACGGGTAGCCATCGTTGGCGGCAGTCACACGGCAGGACAGGATTTACGGCTAACGCCGTTGGGTGTGTTGCCCGGCGCGGTCGTGCAGGCGAATACCGTTATTCACGCGATACCACAGCTCGCTTCCGGCGAGACCTCCGAGTGGTTGCAGAGAATCACTGTTGCAGCATTGTTTTGCATCTTGTGTCTGGTCGCTTTTCCACTCGCCGTTATCTCCGTCATCCTGATCGCTGCGATTGCCGCGGGAGCGTTTTCACACTACGTGATCTTTACCCAACTGCAGCTCGCCGCACTACTGTTCGTACAATTTCGCGTGCTTGCATGGCTGGTCGAGCCCTTCTGGAAGGA
>RCNF010000615.1_pt1 | contig 18337 bp, 14 predicted proteins | sample 2041311 | NCBI WGS metagenome assembly RCNF01 (sample SAMN09708228, study PRJNA481090) | Marine sediment metagenome, whole genome shotgun sequencing project. | biome: marine sediment; feature: ocean; material: sediment; isolation source: Sewage treatment plant 2 marine sediment (STP2) ... | reverse complement strand
CGAAATACAACGATTTGGAAGCTGTATTTAATGCAGCCAATCTGAACGTGCGGGTGCCTGAGGCAGGTACCCGCATGTCATTTCAGGAGAATGATGCCAACCGGCAAGCGAACATTTTAATGTGAAGTCTGTGAAACACATCTTTTCTAAAGGACCCGCCTATGCAAATACCCGTCAGTGAAATTCACGAGATCATCGATAGGGAAGCCGGCGACGAAGGCTCGATCATTTCTGCGTTGGAAAAAGTTCAGGAGCGCTACCGCTATCTGCCCAAGGAGGCTTTGATTCTGGCCAGCCAACGATTGGGTGTGCCGCTGTCACAAGCCTACGCTGTCGCCACTTTCTATAATGCCTTCAGTTTGAAACCGAAAGGGAAGCATTGCTTGCATGTGTGCATGGGCACAGCCTGCCATGTGCGCGGCAGCCAACTAGTGTTGGACCGAATGGAAACGAAACTTGGCATCGCGGCGGGTGAGACAACCCCAGATAAACTCTTCTCCTTGGAGACGGTCAACTGTGTCGGAGCATGCGCCTTAGGTCCAATCGTTGTTGCCGACGATGAATATTCAGGGCAAATGACACTAGAGAAAGTAGATCGGCTGATCAAGAACATTATGAAGACGGAACCCAAGCAATGAACCGGTTACAAGACGTGAAGGAATTCCAGACCTATCAAACAGCCCTTGCCGCTGGTTGGGATGAAAGCAAGCCTTGTCTACGCGTCTGCGATGGTACAGGATGCCGAGCGCTTGGCAGCCAAAAGGTCCTGACGAATCTGCGCGATGAGCTTAACAAAGCACAATTAGAGGCCGAAATTGAAGTTGTCGGTACAGGATGTCCGGGCTTTTGTGAATACGGTCCCCTCATAACGATTTATCCTCAGCGCATTTCTTACCTCAAGGTCCAACCCAAAGATGTCCCCGAGATTGTCAACCAGACTCTGATCTCCGGGGAAGTTATCGAACGGCTGTTGTATACCGATCCGGATACTGGCGATCATATTATTAAAGAACACGATCTGCCTTTCTACCTCAAACAGAAACGATCTGTACTGGCTATGAATGGGCGGATTGACCCCACACAAATCGATGATTATTTGGCTTTGGGAGGATATTCATCGCTTGTAAAAGCACTCACTTCGATGTCCCCCAAAAATGTCATTGATGAAGTAAAAACTTCCGGATTGAGAGGCCGCGGTGGAGCAGGTTTTCCTACTGGTCTCAAGTGGGAGATCTGCCGCAGCAATGTACAAACGGTCGGGACGGGCTATATCATCTGTAACGCAGATGAAGGGGATCCCGGTGCCTTCATGGATCGCTCCATTATGGAGGGCAACCCTCATCTAGTTATTGAAGGGATGATCATCGGGGCCTATGCTATCGGTTTGAGCCAAGGCCATGTATATATTCGTGCCGAATATCCTCTTGCCGTTGAGAACCTACAAATAGCGCTTCATCAAGCGGAAGAAGTTGGTTTACTAGGCCAGAATATTCTCGGAAGCGGTTTTGATTTCGCACTTGATATCCGCCTCGGAGCGGGGGCATTTGTGTGTGGAGAAGAAACTGCCTTGCTGGCCTCCATCGAGGGGAGAATTGGCGAGCCGCAGCCCCGTCCCCCATACCCAGCACAGAGCGGTCTCTGGGGGAAACCCACAAACATCAACAATGTTGAAACCTGGGCTAACGTGCCCGGCATTTTAGAACATGGCGGCCAGGAATACGCAACTATAGGTTCTGAAAATTCCAAAGGAACCAAAATATTCTCTGTTGTAGGAAAAATCAACAACACAGGTCTTGTCGAAGTGCCAATGGGCATCACTCTGCGCGAGGTGATTTTCGACATCGGCGGAGGCATCCCCGACGGCAAGTCCTTTAAGGCCGCTCAATTAGGTGGCCCATCTGGCGGGTGTATCCCAGCTGAGCATTTGGATGTCGAAATTGACTATGAATCACTAACCTCGCTTGGAGCGATCATGGGCTCCGGGGGGTTGGTCGTCGCCGATGAAGACACCTGCATGGTGGATTTTGCTCGTTTCTTCATGGAATTTACCCAGGAAGAATCCTGCGGGAAGTGTGTGCCCTGCCGCGTGGGAACAAAGGCCATGCTCGAAACACTTAACCGAATCTGCGCGGGCGAGGGCAGACCCGGGGACGTGGAATACCTGATCGAGTTGGGCGAGGAGATTAAGCGTTCCTCCCTCTGCGGCTTGGGGCAAACCGCGCCAAACCCGGTTCTGTCCACCATCCGCTACTTCCGCGATGAATATGAAGCCCACATCGTCGATAAAACCTGCCCCGCCAGGGTGTGCAAGGGCCTGATCACCTACTCGGTGATCGATGAGAATTGCACCGGCTGCATGGTCTGCTTGCGCAACTGTCCCGAAGGCGCGATTCAGGGTGAGAAGAAAGAGGTTCACGTTATTGATGCCGCTATATGTACACGCTGTGGAATGTGTATGAGCGTGTGCAAGTTCGACGCGATCCTGGTGGAATAGACGCGGACGATCGTGCTTGGTAAACGAGGAAACGATGCCCAAATTGACGATCAATGGCAGCGAGATCCAGGTAGCAGAGGGGCGAACTGTGCTGGAAGCCTGCCGTGAGCATGGCATCCAAGTGCCTACACTGTGCTATCACCCGGCGCTCGAACCCTATGGAGCATGCCGGTTGTGTATGGTCGAGGTGTCTTTCCCCCCTCGCCCACCCCGACTGGTGGCTTCATGTGTTCATCCCTGCGAGGAAGGTGCGGTCATTGAGACCGATTCCGAGGCGGTGAGAAAGAGCCGAAAGACCACAATTGAGCTGCTATTGGCCAGTGCACACAATGACCCTATGCTGCTGGCGCTTGCAGAAGAATATGGCGTGAAAGAAATCCGCTTCACGCTTCCCGAAGAAGATTTATGTGTGCTCTGCGGCTTGTGTGTCCGTGCCTGCCGGGAGATCGTCGGGGTCGGCGCTATCAGCCTGATCAACCGCGGTATGGCCAGGAAAGTCAGCACACCCTTCCAGATCGCTTCCTCGACCTGCATCGCTTGCGGAACCTGTGTTTTGATATGCCCGACCGATGCGATTAAGCTAAAAGACATCACTCATTTTCACAGCGTCCATGGTGCGGATACCAAGTTCAGCCGTGTGTACTGTCAAATATGCGACGATGTAGATTTGAGTCCAGTGGCTATTCAGGATGTTGATGTTCTAATAAAAACGAAGACTGAGCACGAAGTGGATCTCGATTAATCCTTATCACGCCAGAAGGGTTTAAGCGCCTCGAGCGCCTTGCCTTCTAAATTGAACCACAAGGATGGTTTTATGGGCGCGGACGGAAAACCGCACAAGAATTCCCCAGATCTGGATGCATCGCCCCGCATGGGCGTTCTCGTCTGTGAATGCGGCGATGAGATCGCCAGCGTATTGGACACCAATGCTCTCTGCTCTACGGCTGCGAATCTGCCTGGGGTCGTTTATGCAAGCTGTGAAGCCTATCCTTGCAGCAAGGACGGCCTTTTGCGCATGCAACAGGCGATTACTGAAAATAAGCTGGAGCGGTTACTTGTTGCCGGCTGCACCCCGCGCTTGGTGGAAAAGCACTTCCGAGAGGCGGCATTTTCCGCCGGATTGGAAGCGGGTGGAGTCGAGGTGGTCGACATCCGCGAGCACTGCGCCTATGTCCATGCGCATGACCCTGCCGTTATGCAAAAAGCGGCAGACCTGATTGCGATGGGGGTTTCCCGGCTCGCAGCAACCAGCCTGCCTTTTTCTCATACCCATACTCTAGTTAACTCGGCCTTGATCCTCGGCAGCGGATTGAGCGGATTGACCGTTGCCAATTCCCTGGCCAACGCTGGTCATCACGTCACGCTGGTCGAAAGCGCTCAGGAGTTGGGCGGAACAAGCCACTCTTTTCAGGAGAATGCGAAGGACATGATTGACGGTCTTATAGAGATCGTGTCCAACCATCCCGGCATCGATGTTTTGCTTGATTCACGCCTCACGCAAGTGGCCGGTCCTCCAGGGGCTTATGAGGTTTCGATTACATCTAGCGATCAGGATAAGACGCTCACAGTAGGAGCGATAGTTGTCGCCACAGGTGCGAAGCCCCTGCCCGTGGATAGCAGTCGATATTTCGATCCTTTACGTGTGGTAACACAAGCCCATTTTGCACATGAACTAGCCGGTGCGGCGTCAACCAGCAGCGAGTGGGCAGTCCAAGATCTCGTGCTGATCTTGTCTTCCGAAGATGGGGATGAATACTATGGCTCGCATTTGAGCAGCCTAACGGGCGTCCGGCAGGCTATTCAGGTCAAGCAACTCAACCCGGCGGCCAATGTTACCGTTCTCTTTCGAGAGCTATATTCAGCTGGAGATAACCATCCTCTAGAAGAGAGGATTCAGCAAGCTAAGGAATTGGGGGTTACCTTCTTCCGCTATCGCGCGGAGACTCCCCCACTGATCTCCGAAAAGACTGTGGATGTCGATGACCCTTTAACGGGCCAACCCGTGCGCCTGGTCTATGACCGGGTAGTACTCGCCATGCCGCTCGTTCCTCAAGACAACTCCGACACACTGGCTTCCCTCCTGAGCCTACATCAAGACAAGCATGGCTTCATACTCGAAGCGCGCACCCGACTGGTTCCCGGTCGTTATTGCGACACCGGGATCTATGTCGTTGGCAGCGCACACCAACCCGTGGATACCACCGATGCGCTGTTACAAGCCTATATGACCAGCTCTCGTTTGCAGCGCTATCTACGTCAGGACTCGCTTTCCACTAGCGCTCCAGTAGCCGAGATCGCCCAGGAAACTTGCACCGGTTGTGGAAACTGCGTTCCGGTATGCCCGGTAAACGCCATTCAACTTATACAGAAAGATGGCGTTCTTTCGCTGGCGGAAGTCGAATCCCTACGTTGTACAGGTTGTGGTAACTGCGCGGTTGTATGCCCGGTAAACGCCATAATGATCCCCGGCTGGGATGATCTCGCCATCGTATCTCAAATCAACGCAGCGTTTAATTCGTCTCCTACAAAAGACGAAGCGGAAGGCGTCGGCCATCCTCCCCGAATCCTCGCTTTTGCCTGCGAATGGAGCGCTTATGCATCGGCGGACCTGGCCGGCACTCTGCGGTTACCTTATCCCTCCGATATTCGCATTTTACGTATGAACTGTTCGGCTCGCTTTGACCCCCAACACATCCTGTGGGCTTTACTCAACAATGCGGATGGCGTTTTACTGGGTGCATGTCATCCTGGTGAATGCCATTACGGTACTGGCAACCTGTACGCAGAGGAGCGAGTGAAGGTATTGAAGCAGCAACTTGCCGACTATGGACTCGACTCCCGCCGCGTTAGGTTGGAATTTCTCGCTGGCGATGACGGCGAAGGGTTCGTAGAGACGATAAATGCTTTTCGAGATGATCTTGGGAAAAAGATGGTTAAGACCTAACGATCTATCTCCTAGAGGTGACATTGTGAACATTAGACAAGACCTGGATAAAAGTGAGGAGCCTTATGTCTAAAAGACTGGAAATGGAGGTTTGGTCACTCGACAACTGTGCCGGGTGTGGCCTATGCGTAGCCGCCTGCTCCAAACAAGTGCTGCGCTGGAACGGGGGCGATCATCCAATCTTAGAAACTCGCATTAAGACGGTTGGCTACACGGTGGGACCGCTGGATAGCTGCTCCTTCTGCGAGCACTTCTGTGAGGAAGCTTGCCCGCGCTTGGATCGCTGGACCGCCATAGAACCCAGCGCTCTGTTCGCGGCGAGTGCGCGCGGCCCGGTTGAGTCAGGAGCGCCGAACGATGTGATCCGCAGTATTTTAACAGCCGGGCTCACCACGGGCATGCTCGATGGCGTCGTTATGCTCGACCTCGACCCCTGGACACTCGAACCTAAAGCCCGCGTGGTAATGACCGTTGAGGAGATCGTCTCCAGCGTCGGACCACAATATCTCTGGGCTCCTGTTTTTGATGCTCTTAACGAAGCCGTCTTTGTTCGGGGATTGAAGAACATCGCCGTCGTCAGCACACCTTGCGCTGCGCAAGCCATCCGCAAAATCAAAGCATCTCCAAATACCCTGCTGAGTCCATACCAGGACTCCATCCGTTTGAGCATCGCCGTATTCTGTACCGGCATCTACCGACCGGAGATGATTGAAGAGATTCTGGTCAAGAGCATGGGCATCTCCCGCGACCAGGTCAAGCGGCTGGATGTTTCCGCCGACCGCGAGGAGCTCTCTGTGGAGCTATGGGACGGCAACGTACACTCCATAGCCCGACAAGACGCCGAGAAATACACGCTTACCGGCTGTGGGAGCTGCGACGACTACCTTGGAGAATCAGCTGATCTGGCTGTCGGCACTCTAGGTGCGCCTGATAGCAAGTCTACCTTGATCGTTCGCTCTCCAGCTGGCGAGGTATTTGTTCGCAACGCCAATCAGCTGCATCTGCTAGATTTAGCCCCCGATGTGGATAGCGCCAGCCTTGAAGCCGCTTCCGGCGAGAAAGACCGACGCGAGCGAGCGCAAGCGTTTAACGATCTCAATATTTTGATGCTGGACGCATTGGCTGATCCGATGCAGCGTAACGAGGCTATTAAACAGTTCGTCCGTCTGTACCGAACGCCCACGCGCTCCACCTCACCGACAAAGGCATCCAACTCCTGCACGGGATGCTGATACAGGAAACCTTGATTTCTGCTGCTGGATTTCAGGAAGGAAATACGATGACTGCGATAAACGCAAAGTCCAAGAAACTTAAAGCCCTAAGCTCTCAGTTGAAAGAGGCTTTGGGCGACGAACCGGTGGAGGTTACAAACACCAAGCACCTAAGTGGGGTCGCCGCCGGTTACAAGCATGGCGAATTGATTATTAAAGGAGATGCTGGCGACTACTTAGGCGTCCTGAACGCCGGGGCCACCATTAAACTAACCGGGAACGCCGGAAAATACATTGCCGACAATATGACTGCAGGCACTATTATCGTTGATAAAAACGCTGGACTTGGTGCCGGGATGTATTGCTACGGGGGAAACCTAATCGTGCGCGGCGATGCCGGCGACTTTACCGGGACCATGAATAAAGGAGCTACCATCCTCGTCGTAGGTGATGTTGGCGCCGAAGCAGGCACGTACATGCTCGCGGGCGATCTGATCGTTGTCGGGAACGCCGGAGAAAATTTCGCTAATTACTTGATTCGAGGCAATGTCTTCATTGGGGGCGACTGGGAAACACTTGGCAACAATTGCGATGTCGTGCCGTTGTCGGAAGAGGACATTGATAAGTTACGTGCACTTTTTGAAACCTATAAAGTCGAATCCCCAATCACCGAGTTTAAAAAAGTAGTGGCTGCATCAGAAAAGCCATTCTATCACTAGGAGGACATTATGTCCGTAGTCGGCGCCTTCTGTGTAAGTGTAAATCGAGAACTTTGCATCAACTCTCAAATGCCGGGCAAGTGCGCCGTGTGCGCCGAGGTTTGCCCCCATGGCGTATATGCGCTTGACCCTTTTACGGGGGTGATGCATATCCAGAACTACAATGCTTGCGTGGGTTGTCGTATCTGTTCTGAATTTTGCCCTGCAGACGCCATTCGCATTAACCCAGCCGAATCTGAATATCTCAGCCGGTTCCCCTGGACGTTGTCGACGATTGAAGAGATCCACCATAAAGCCCAAACAGGTGATTACCTGCTAAGCGGTTTCGGCACTCAACAGCCAACTCCCCATTTTGACACCATTACAATCGTCCCCAGCCAAATCGCCAGCGCGGCGCCCCGTGATAAATATCGTGAAGAGTGCGATATGGAAGTTGTCATTGGCGAGGACACTTGCGAGAAGCCTCTGCACTTAAAGCTGCCGTTTGTATGGGCGGCGATGTCGTACGGTGCGCTGAGCAAAGAAGCCAAATTGGCATTGGCGATTTCAGCGGCTCAAACCGGAATCGCCACCAATACCGGAGAGGGTGGGCTTCTTCCTGAAGAGGCATGGTTATCGCGCGGCTACGCTGATCCCGAATTCACACAAAAAGAATGGGAACCCGGCGGGCACTTGATCATTCAGTGGTCTACCGGCCGCTGGGGCGTGTCGGCTGATTATCTCAACAGCGGAGATGCGGTTGAAGTTAAAATCGGGCAGGGTGCAAAACCGGGCATGGGTGGGCACTTGCTGGGCGCCAAAGTGACGGAAGAAGTCGCCCGCGTGCGCGGCATACCTGTTGGCTCAGATGCTCTCAGCCCCTGCCGCTACTACGATGTCCAAACAATCGATGACATGAAGAACATGGTTGAGTTTATACGCGATGTGACGGACTATCAGTACCCCATCCTTTTTAAGCTCGGTCCTTCGCGTCCCTATGATGACGTATCGGCCTGTATTGAAGTTGGCGCAGACGCGATCAGCATCGATGGCTTGGTCGGAGGTACCGGCTGCTCTCCAAATGTCGTCACCCAGGGCGTAGGCATTCCCACAATCGCCTGTCTTCCCCCGGCCGTGCAAGCGCTAAAAGATCACGGCGTTCATCGCAAAGTGAAACTGATCGCCCTTGGCGGCATTCGCAATGGCCTGGATGCCTACAAAGCGATGGCAATGGGGGCTGATGCGGTTGGTTTCGGCAGCGCAGCTGAAGTCGCCATGGGCTGCCGGGTTTGTTACGCCTGCCAAAAAGGAAACTGCCCTTACGGAATCACCAGCCAAAAACCTGAGTTCCGTGCTCGCCTCGATCCTGTTGAGGCCGGGCAAAGGCTGACGAACTTCATTAACGCCTGCGCTGAAGAAGTCAAGATCCTAACGATGCTGTCAGGACACAATAACATTGCGGAACTTTCCACCGAAGATATTCGTGCTATGGACTTGAATACTGCCGCTCTGACTGGTCTCAAGCTGGTCGGCTATGAACGGCCTTTATCCATGTGGGAGGGCGGCTTCACGCCCTCTGCGCTGACGAGTGATAACGGGAAATAAGCAGCTGCAACATCGTGTGTGATTAATACAGCCGATAGACTGAAAGAATTCTCTCTGCGGAGATGCCATACTTCTCCTCAGGATAACTTAAGTAGAGGATTCTTCTCTATCGGTTGTATCTCTTCTCCCCCTTCGACCCATTAATTTTCGGTCATCCATTGTAAGAATATCTCCGGCGCGTTAGAATTTAGCGGTCCTTTTAATTCCAAAGTAGAGGCAAACAACGTTTGCAAATCAAGATTCCACATACTTCAATGCTTCTAATCAGATTTGTACATCCTACCCCCCAGATAACGCTCTCTTTCCCTTGTCTATGCTCTTCTAATCCCTTCGTGTCCTTAGAGCCGAGGGGAATATATAATGAAATGGATAACTCTCCTGAAAACTACTCTATAAGAAAAGGAATGCAACTATGAGACCCCTGGCAGACGGAACCACCCCCCCGAAAGATAGTTCTTATTGGGTCGCACTCCAACAATTTGATGAGGCTGCTGCAGTGCTTGACCTCAAGGAGGATATGGCCGATCTCCTTCGCCATACCAAACGCGAATTAACAGTAAATTTTCCGGTCACGATGGACGATGGCTCGATTCGGGTTTTTACCGGTTTTCGGGTCCACCACAATACTGTCCGTGGTCCGACGAAGGGCGGCCTCCGTTACCACCACCTTGTAGATATGAACGAGGTCCGCGCCCTCGCCATGTGGATGACCTGGAAATGTGCGGTTGTAAACATCCCCTACGGTGGGGCGAAGGGTGGCGTTATTGTTAATCCGCGGGATCTCTCCGAAGACGAACTCCGCAAGCTCACGCGCCGCTACGCAACTGAGATATCCATCGTTATGTGCCCTGAGGGAGATATCCCTGCTCCTGACGTCGGAACCACCCCCCAAACGATGGCCTGGATTATGGATACCTACTCCATGCACCATGGTCACTCCGTCAACGCCGTAGTGACGGGGAAACCGATAGAGATCGGAGGCAGCTTGGGCAGGTTTGAAGCAACCGGACGCGGGGTTATGATCACCGCCAGGGAAGCTTTGAAGACGGTTGGAAAATCCTTCCAGGATGTGACCGTCGCCGTACAGGGTTTTGGTAATGTCGGCGCGGTGACAGCCATGTTGATGCAGGAAGAGGGAGCAAAAATAGTCGCCCTGTCTGATGTATCCGGCGGGATTGCCAATCCAAAGGGGCTGGACGTAAAAGCAGTAGCAGAATACTGTGAGACACATGGTAAATTAGTTGGATTCCCGGGAAGCGATGAAATATCTAACGAAGAACTGCTCACCTACCCCGCAGACATTCTCTCTCCTTGTGCGCTCGAAAACCAGATAACCGCCAAAAACGCCGATAAAGTTCAAGCATGGATGATCGCCGAAGGAGCTAATGGTCCCATGACCCCCGAGGCAGATCGCATCCTTGAGGATAAAGGGGTGTTCATCATCCCCGATATTCTCTGCAACGCCGGCGGCGTAACGGTTTCCTACTTCGAGTGGGTGCAGAGTCTTCAATTCTTCTTCTGGAGCGAAGAAGAGATCAACCAGCGTCTCGAACGGATTATGGTGAACTCATTTCACGCCGTCATGGCAGAGGCGGAAAAACGTAAGATTGAAAGGCGAGTAGCAGCCCAGGTCCTCGGAATCGACCGGGTAGCAAAAGCTACTGAGCTGCGCGGTATCTATCCATAGAAACGCATCTCTGTGACCTAAAGAAAATGTTCAAAAAAGACGAGAAAGGAGCATTCGCCTTTTTTGCTTTTCCCCACATAGAATTATCACTTTTAATATGTTTAAATAGTTATAGTAGACGTAGTAGAGGGTGTGAGTATGTGGAGGAAGATGAAAATGGTGCTATCTTTACCCATATAGGGGGGTGTAGCTAAATGTAAATAGCATATGTTGGGGCGAAGTGCGGTTTTTCTTTCAACAGCATTCTTGTGGAGAACAAGGGGAGTAGAGAAAGAGTGAGACGAGAGGGACTGGGATGGAAATGGCTTTTTATATATTGCGCTATAAGAAGGGGAAAGAGAGATATTCAAGGGAAAGTTATCCAAGCTTTCTCCCCCTGTATCGACAGATATCCACAGCTTTAATTGAGTTATCCACAGGCAGAAAGGGTGAGATAATGGTTCTGGAGAGGGAAGAACAGGATAGAGTCAGTATAGTGCTGGAAGATATTGAGAAACCAGACGATTTCGAGGAGAGGGTCGATTGAAAGAAAACCAGGACAGGGTTGGATAAAGGGGATTCAGGAAAGAAGGACCCAGGGTTAACGAACACAAACATCCGGCTTCCTTCTGTCAGCTCAACAAGAGATTTTTCTAATCAATTGCTCTTGTATTCTGTTGTACGATTTTTTCTCCGCCTAAGTTCGCTTGTATAGGTTCTCCCGAGTGACCCAGCGTGTTCTCTCGCCCACTGGGTCAATTTTGTTTCTCCCGTTGGCGGGGAATCAACGAAGAGAAGATCAGCCATAAGCCCCTCAATCTCCTCACGAGTGATCAAGACATCGCCTACCAGCTTTCCGAGCAGTTGGCCGGCGAGGTAACCAATGCTTGGGTGAATAGAGATCAGGGGTTTTTTCTCCCCAATAATCTCTCCTACGGTCTCAACAAGAAATTTGTAAGTGAAGGTTTCGGGGCCAATGGCGTTGACGATAGAATTTTCGGTGCTTTCTCCTTCATCAACGGCCATCCGAGCGAGATCGTTTACATAAATCGGCTGGAGACGATACTCGCCATCACCGAACACGCCAAATACGGGAAGTTTTCGCAGAAGCCAGGCTATGTTGTTGATGAGAATGTCTTCTTTGCCGAACAGGACAGTGGGGCGAAGTATTGAATAGGAAAGGCCCGAGTCTATAAGCGCCTTCTCGAGTCTTGCTTTGCCGCTAAAGTACTCTAAATGAGATTTCTCCGATGGGTTGGTTATGCTTATGTGAACAATCCGATTAACCCCGGCGGCTTTGGCGGCAGCAAACAGAACCAAAGTATTCTTAACCGCATCTTCATGGCGGAACAACTTGTGATTGAAGCGAACCCAGTAGGTGTTGTAAAGAACAGATACGCCCTTTAGTGATTCAATCAGTGCCGCGGGGTCATTAAAGTTGAAGGGGTAGGCTTGTATCTTCTGTCCGAATGGGTTTGCGCGGTGAAGAGAGTTGGTCAACGTGATTACAGTATGCCCTTTTTCCAATAATTTCCAGGCAATGTATTTTCCTGAGTATCCATAGGCACCTGTAACTGCATGGATTTGTGATTCGCTCATGTGTGCTCCGTGTGTATCTAGCCTAAGTCCTGCAATCCGTGATGGGAGCTATATCGAAGGGTGACTCAGGAAAATGTCATAGAAGAACCAACCCAGAATCGATCAGGTGTTGATTTTTTCATCAAGCAGCAGATCGGCGAGGTCCAGGGTTCGTTCAAAAACGACATTCGCACCAGCTTCTATGAGTTCCCTCCTCTCGCCAAAACCGCTGAGAACACCAGCCGTCTGTGCCCCGGCGTCACGTCCAGCGCGGATGTCTACTGTTGTGTCGCCAACCATGAGCAGGGAATGTGGATGAACACCCAGCTGATTAGCAGCCCAAATGATGGGCTGAGGGTGTGGTTTCGCTCGGAGCGTCGTTCGGGCAGTCGCCACGCACTGGAAGAAATGATTAAGGTCTTCTTCATCCAGGATAGCGGCCGTACTCCAGCGGTCGCGGGATGTAGCAATGCCGAGAGGGAAACGTGGGCCAAGACGCTCCAGCGTGGCGAGAGCGCCAGGGATCACGCTTATCTCATCCACCGTAGCAAGGCCGCGTGAACGGTGGAGCTTGTCAAGCAGCGGCCCAAAAAACTCATCCAAATTAAAGCGATCAAACAACCCAAGTGCTGCATTAACAGGGGTCTCAACGGCCATGACAAAGCGGCGGGCAAGAGCATCTGGATTGCTGTCGGGAAGAATATGGGAGAGGGGGCGCAGCCACCGGGCAGCACGGGCGACGTACTTCTCGTCTGTGTCAACGAGAGTGCCGTCGAGGTCAAAACAGATCGCCTGGATACGAGAAATGTCAAGGGATTCCGTCACGAGCTCGTCCGCAGCGGAAGCGGGATAGCTTTCTGCAGGGACTCCAGTGTCTGCTCGTCAGGAGCCAGAATCCAGAGCGTTTGATTGGAGACACGCTCGAAGTAAGAGATGCCGTCTTCAACCATCCATCGTGCCGAAGTGGAGGAAGGTCTTTCTGGATCTCCGTAGCGGGATAGGCCGTAATCAAGGAAGGCCGCGGAGAATTCATGTGCATCTCGCATGGTATCCCATTGTGTAATCAATACAAACGCATCGACGTCGTCTTCTTCTTGATAGAAAAATAAAAGAAGGTCACCGCCCCACCCTTCGGCCGCCAAGGATGCCTGGTCTATGGGCAAATATTCGTTAAGGACCATGAGCGTGGCCCACTCGCCGAGCACGTCGTGCACGGTCTTTTCCCAGCCGGAGTTGAGAGCATCTGATACGTTCGGTGAAACGAGATCTACCGGAGGATCCTTTGGATAACGCTCCGGGTGGAGGATTTGCTCACTTGAAAGCGGAGGGTTTTGATACGCGGTATCGACAGCGGCCCATCCCCCATCAAGATAAAGAGTGCGAATAAAATGCAATCCCCAGAAATATGGGAAGGTGAGTTCAGATTGTATATAGGCTGGGGCACTATCGAATACATGCATATCAAAATCAGCGAAGAAATCGAGCAGATCTGAGCGATCTTCGTCTCTCGCAAAAGTCCGCAGCCATTGCTCCTGGAGCAATGTAGCATCACCTTCAATCAAGGCTTGGATAGCAAAACAGCGTTCACTATCGGCCTCACAGGCATCGCTGTTGTATTGAAGGCCGTCCCTGATATCATAGTTTTGGTCTTGAAGTGCATGTGTGTATTCATGTGCGTAGGTGAGACGTTCAACGCCCCCAAATCCCGAGCCACAGATGACAATCATTTCATCCGTTTCGGTGTCATAGAAGCCGGCGACCTGTTCGGTAAGCAGGTCGGCGTAGAGCTGCCACAGATCGATCCCTGGTTCGATCAAGCCCAATAGAGAGAGAAGGCGAACATCTTGAAGAGCGTCTTCTTGAGAGTAATCACCGAGGAAATCATGAATCACACGTTCGCTAAGCTCGTCCGGTGAGAGCAAGTCGCGGCTGACGGATTCGGACGGTAAGATACCGCGCAACTGGATCACTTGGGATTCGATTTCGGCCATTTGGGCGAGAAGGTCTGCGTCGAGAGGGGGACAGATTGATGCATCTGTCGCTTCTGGAGTTGGGTTTGGAGTAGGCAATGCGGCTGTCTGAGTAGGTGTGGGTAATGCAGTCGTGGGAGACGCAGGCACAGCGGTTGTGCTTGAGGAGCTCTGGCAGCCGTTCAGTATCAGGGCAACAGCAAAAGAGAGCCATAGCAGGTGATGTTTGATTCTCATAGAATAATTCCTCTATCGGTCGAGATTGTATCACTGCTCTTCTGGACATCCCAGGAAAACAATTATCCAGGAGAACGAGATGTTGGATTCTATGCTCTCTGGAGGATGCGAAAAGGGTCTATTGCGGCGTGAGGGCGATTCCAGGGGAGGATGGCGGCCGATAACTATCGTTCCAGAGTCTTGCATAAGTATTTTGTTCGCGGATCCAGCGATCATCGTCCCACCCCAGTTCAGGCTGCGCAATGGAGCGTACTATATCTATCAGCGGCCAACCGCCCTGGGGCAGGGTCAATCCCAGGCGGGCTCGCCGCATAAGCAGGTCTTCGAGGTGAACGATTCCCTCCGCGCGCGCGGCCCAACGCAGCTCAGCCCAGAGGTAAGATGTTGCGCCGATAGTCTCGAGTTCACCATTTTTTGCGCAGGCTACTATCTCAGGGGCATCATCACCGTATCTGCCGAGCAGCCGCAGGCATTTGGAGGGGTCAAAATCGCAGGCCAGAGCGTGTTCGCTCGGAGGTTGCTTAAACACTCGATGTGTGCGATCAGGGAGAGACGCCCCTGAGAAGTATCTGTGAATGGAGCGCAGCGCGTCGAGGGCCATGATCCGGAAAGTCGTCAATTTGCCTCCGGTGACTGTCACCAAACCTCGATCGTCCCAGATGACGTGCTCGCGCGATTCGCGAGACGGATCAACCTTCCCTGTATCTACTACGGAGCGTACACCGGCGAAGGTAGCCAGAAGGTCATCTGAGCAGAGATCTACATCGAGAACTTGACGGAGGCCTTCCAGGAGATAGTCAATCTCCTCGATGTCTATGGTGGGTTCCATATCCAGAGGTTGGCGGTGTTCGATATCCGTCGTTCCATAAAGCGTGACTCCTTCCCAGGGTAGGGCAAACACGGGACGGCCGTCGCTTGGATGGAGAAAGCTTACTGCGCGAGTGAGAGGAAGCGCATGTTGGGGGAATATTAGATGGCTCCCGCGTAGTTTTCGCAGGCGTGGTTTCTTGTCGATCATGGATCGAACTGTGTCGGCCCAGGCACCGGTGGCGTTAATGACTACATTGGCCTGGATCTCCGCTGTGCGATCGCGACCATTTGGCGAAATGTCCCTCAGCGCAATTCCCCGTACCGATCCATTCTGCGTACGCAGCACCCCTTCAACCCGGGCATAATTTAGGGCTACTGCCCCAGCAGCGACAGCTTCACGTACAACGCGCAATACTAATCGAGCATCATCTGTCTGAGCGTCAAAGTAGCGGTACCCGCCTTGCAGTCCTGCAGAGGAAAGTTGTGGGCAGAGCGACTGAAGACCCTCTGGACCGTAATGGCGGTGCCCCCACTGCAGGCCTATGATGTCATAGAAGATCAATCCTGCGCCGAAGACCCATCCCGGGATGCGGTCATTAGCGTAATTGACAAGCAAGAAGCCCAGCGGGTTGACCAACCCCCTCCCTTGCTTGAGAAGCGCTTCCCGCTCTCTCACAGAATGGTATGTCAGGCGAAATTTGGCCTCGCGCAGGTAGCGAAAGCCGCCATGCACGAGTTTGGAGGAGCGGCTGGATGTGCCGGAAGAGAAATCCTTACCCTCAACGAGGAGAACCCGCAAACCCATTCGGGTCGCCTCGCGCGTTATCCCTGCACCGGTAATTCCTCCGCCTATTACAATGAGATCCCACGGTCCTTCGATGCGAGACCAAACCTCATCGCGCCATCCTCGTTCCCACATGTGGCTTTCAGTTTTCCTTTCTCTGTCGGGAATGCCTGCGGCGAAGGGCACTTAAGAACAGGGCCAGCACTTCCCCGGGTTAAGGATTCCCTGGGGGTCGAGAGCCTTGCGCGCCCCTTCTAGAAGGCGCAGCCCGACCGTTCCCTTCTCGTCCTTCATATAGCTGAGATGGTCTATGCCGACACCATGTTGGTGGCTGATGGTCCCGCCATTGGCAATGATCCTGACGGATGCGGCATGTTTGGCCATGCGCCAGATATGCAGGGTCTGCTCAAGATCCACACCAATGGGGAAGATATAGGTGACGTAAAGACTTGCGCCATCGGTGTAGATATGCGAGAGGTGAGAGAAAACAAGGGTGCACGATCCTTCAGATTGAAAGGCACGCTCAATTGATTGGATCACCTCGGCGCGCGCAGCGTCAATGCCCCTCCAGGGAAGAGCAGTTTCCAGTGTATCCAGGGCATATCCTTGATCCCAGAGCGTATTGCGCAGGTAGGGGGTATAAAAACGCGATTTTTCCCACTGGCGGCCGATTATCGTTCCGACGGGAAGGCCGCCGTATCGCCGTAGGAGAGCGCTGACATCCTGCCGGGCGCTGGAAACGAAGTCGTGAGCGCCGGTGATGCCGTATATCAACAACGTGCGGCCAACGCCATGCCCAAGGAGACGAAGGCCATAATCCGCGAAAGCGACGAGCCTCTCCCGCCCGGCAAGAGCCAGCGTAGTCTCTGTCTCGAGCGGATCGCTCAAACGAGCCATGGAGATCGGCGCATTTGCCTGGGCAAGGGAGCGCATCGCCGCCACCCCGCTTTCCCAATCGCGGAAGAACGCGCCGAAAAACATCTCCTCCTCAGGGAGAGGTTTCACCCGGACCTCGGCATGAGTGATCACGCCGAGGCGCCCTTCCGAACCGAGCATGAGCTGGCGCAGGTCAGGCCCAGCCGCGCTGGCAGGCAGTGAACGTAGTTGTATTCTGCCCACAGGAGTCTCCATGGTTCCGCCGGCGAATAAGTCCTCGATTCGGCCGTAGCGGTAAGACTGCTGACCGCTGGAACGCGTGGCAATCCAGCCTCCGAGCGTTGATAACTCCCAGGATTGTGGAAAATGGCCCAGTGTATAGCCGTGTGGCTTGAGCTGTGCCTCGATTTCAGGACCGGTTGCGCCTGCAGAGAAAGTGGCCAGGCGGCTTTCATCATCCAAGTTTAACAACTGGTTCATACGTCTCATGTCAACGGTGAGAGATGGGCGATCTCCCGGCAGGGGGTTAATATGCCCTACGACGCTAGTGCCGCCGCCATAGGGAATAAGAGCGCAGTCAGTGTCATGAGCGAAACCAAGGATCTCCCTGACATCATCGCCGGTCTCAGGGGTGGCGACACCGTCCGGGAAGGTTTCTATTTTTCCAGATCGCAATGCGATCCAATCGGGAAGGCTCTGTCCGCGGGCGTGAAGCAGACGGGTTTTATCGTCAATGGAAAATAAAGGGTGGTCTGGAAGACGGGAGGGAGGCACCGCATTGAGCGCTGTCTGAAAATCTGCATCTGGGGTATGCACGCCAGCGCCGAGGAGTTCCTCAAGGTAGGTGCAGGCCGCGAGTGGTAGATGGTACGTTCTATTCGTTTCTCCCCAGCCGTTCCAACGTTGCATGGTTTTCATCTCATATTACACGTAAGTGCAGCGTGGTGAATATACATCGGGACGCAAGGTCTACGCTATCAGACAATAGTGTAGACGTATTATGCACCAGTCTGAGAAAGTTATCTACCGATCATCTAACTTGTAAGCACTCAAGGCGAAGGCGAAGACTGACGCAGCGATGGACAATACAGCGCAGAGGCGAAAAAGCGAGGCTAGCGGGAATGAGATCAGGAACAAGAAAGCAAGAGGAGGGCCAAGCGCGCTGCCCAGGTCGCCGAAAGTGAAGATTCTGCTGAGCGTATGCCCCGACAGACTTGGCGGGGTGCTGTCGCCCACGTATGCGGTTATCAGCACTTGAACGCCGCTGGCCGTCAGGGCAGAAAACAGCACTCCGAAGAGCGCCAGCGGCAAGAAAGGAGATCCCATAAACCACAGCCCGCCGCCGCCGGTAACAAGAGCGGCCCCGATGATGATCCAACGCCGGCCGTGGATGCGGTCGGAGAGGAATCCGACGATGGGAGCACCCAACATACTGAATGCGGTGCGTAGAGCGATGAGTGTCCC
>RCNF010000614.1_pt1 | contig 18341 bp, 14 predicted proteins | sample 2041311 | NCBI WGS metagenome assembly RCNF01 (sample SAMN09708228, study PRJNA481090) | Marine sediment metagenome, whole genome shotgun sequencing project. | biome: marine sediment; feature: ocean; material: sediment; isolation source: Sewage treatment plant 2 marine sediment (STP2) ... | reverse complement strand
ACAACAGGGAACTGAAGGTGCCAACCTTTCGAGACATGCGAAAAAGCGCAGCCGCCAGGGCCGACACGCCGAGGAGCATCAAGGCTGGTTGGGCCCAGGTTGGCCCGGGCGCGGTCACCCACCACGTGGCCGTGGCGCCGATGACAGCTCCTCCGAACATGGACCACAAGGGTCGCAGGGCCCGGCCCTGCATACCTTCATCCGTCACGTTCGCTCCAACATGGAGAGGATCTCGACGTGGTGGGTTGACGGAAAGAGGTCGAAGAGCTCGAGGGTCTGGACCTGGTAGCCGTTTGCGACGAGAAGACCTGCGTCTCGCGCCCAGGTCGCGGGATCGCACCCGAGCATCAGCACACGGCGGGGCTGCCAACGGACCAGGAACTCTCGCAACGGCTTTGTCATGCCTGTGCGAGGCGGGTCAGTGATGACCAACGCGTCCTCGGGCAGGTCCGAATCGAAACTGACAAAGTTCTCTGCGGTGCTGCCGACGGCGACCGTTGCGGTTGGAAGATTGAGTGCGGCCGCTCGAGCTGCAACCCTGTGCGGTTCCACCAGGAACGCTTCCCGGTCGACGTTTGAAAGGGCCGCGGCGGCGAGAAAGCCAACCCCGGCGTGGAGATCGTAGAGCGGTTCCTGACCGCTGCCGGCAAGCTCGGAAATGCGTCGAAAGAGGCTTTCGATAAGGTGTCGATTTCCCTGGAAGAATGCCCCGACGGGCACCCTCAGCGGTATCGGAAGATCGATCGTCACTGCAGTCGCGCCCCAGCCGTCGCGAACCTCTCCGGCTCGATCGAGACTGTGAAAACCGGAGACTCCGTTGCCAAGTTCGTCACGCGCCGGAATCCATGAGGCAGCGATCCGCCTCGGCCCGCCCTTGGTCGACCGAAGACCCGCTACCGCGTCCCCGGCGCGCGAGCCCTGCAGCCACTCCACGTCAATTCGCTGCGGACACCGCCGTGCCAGGGCCTCGGCGAGAGCCGGGAGGACGGCCATGAGTTCGGGGGAGAGAATGCGGCATGAGGAAATGGGCGTGACGGTGCGCGATCTGACTTCGTAGAAGCCGAGCCGCCGGGTGGCGGGGTCCCAGTGCAGGCGTGCGCGCATACGGTAGGCGAGAGGTGAGGAGACGACCGGAGCCTGCGCCAGCATGGCCGCAAGGACCGGCGCCCCGCGGGCCGCGTCCGAAGCCGCCAGCGCTTTGAACCGGGTGCTTGCCTCGGGTTTGATGTGGGGCCAGTCACAGCCTCCACAACTGTCGGCGTGGGGGCACGGTTCGCTATCTCGAGCGTCATGAGGTGACTCGAGGACCTCGAGTGTGTCGGCCTCGATGATGCCCGCGCGGCGTCGGGTTGGTTGTGCCGAAACGAGCTCGTCCGGAAGGGCTCCCGACACCATCCAGGTCTTACCATCGTGGTGCGCCAGAGCTCGGCCGCCCCCGATCAGTTTCTCGGCACGGAGCGCCACAGGTCGGTCTGTTCCATCGCTCGGGTGGTCGCGGTCGGCGGTCACGACTCGATCTCCAAACGGGGTAACTGAATCAGGTCTCGGAGCAGGCGGTCGCGCAACGCACGAAAGGTCCGTTCGCGGGCCTCTGGGGTCGCCGCCGCCCTTTCGGCATCGGCGCGTGCACGGGCCTCGAGCTGGAGCCGATCTTCATCCTCGAGCGCGTCGAAGCAGTCGACGAGAAGTGAGGTTTCCAGTGCGTACAGGTGCTCTTCGACAAAATGGCTGTCGACACCGGCTGCTTCGCCAACTTCGCAGCTGATCCGATCCATCACGGCGGCGACACGCGGCCTCTTCGCTCTGATCCGGTTTGCGCTCGAACGAAGCGTCTCGGCCAGGCCCCGGACCGATTCTGGTGTGATCGTTGGGGCGTCGCCGGATGCCTCCGTTGAACCGATCCGCATTTCGGCAACCCGTTTGGCGTGGGCCTCAACTGCGTGCCGGCAGTAGGAAAGACTGACGACTGGTTCCGCGTCCCCCCGTTCGCGCCGTCGGGCAAAGACCTCCGCCACGCCGGTTCGGACTGCCGTCAACGGGATCTGTTCCCTCCACCACGAACGGAGCAGTTGGAAATCCTTTGGTGAGAGGACGTGCGGGACTCCGCGAAAGGTCGAAAAGAGGTCTTCGACCGCTCTGTAGAAGCCGAGTTCGGGGGCGTCGTCCGGGGCCATGGCGTGAGTGTACCGCGCCGCCCTCCATTTCGACCCGCGCCGGGCACCCGATTGTAGCGATTCCAAACCGGGCGCAAAAGATGGGCCGGGGGTATCGAATCGCGGAGTTCCTCGAGGAAAGGGAGAGACGAATATCGAGTCCTGAGGGCTCGAAATAGGTACAATGCGAAGGTTGAGATGCGTTTCATAACTCGTCGAACACTCGTTTTCTGGGCGTTGCTTCCCGCCGTCACGGCTGGCGCAGGCTCCTGGGCTTCGCTTCCCGACGCGGTGGCACAGCTGCAGGTGGATCCGCGGAACCCATCTGCGTCCGAGGTTGTGCGGCAGACCGGGGCCTCCATTCGTATCGAGGCTGAAGCGGGGCGTTTGAGTGCGGTCGCAACGCTCATGGAGGTCTACTCCAGCCTGGTGACGCGGCTTCCAGACGGTGAGATCCGGATGCGGAGAGTCGAAACCGAGGTCTCGGCTGCACTGGTGTCATACGGTCTCGCCAACCGAGCCGAGGATTTTGAAACTGCAGCCACCGCCTGGACGATGGCCGCGACCTACGATCCTTCGGGTCAGGGTATGGCGCTGATCCGCGGGGTTCTTCTGCCGCCTGCCGACCCTGAGGATGGTGCCTCCTGGCGGTCCCCCCTCGACGGGGCGGAACTCGTCTATCTCCCACCGGCTCGGACACGGGTGGGGTGTTCCGATTCAGATCGCAGGTGCCGACGGAACGAAGTGTATTTTCGATGGTTTGAGATGCCGGGGTACTGGGTTGAAAAGCACGAGGTCAGCAACGCCCGGTACCGGAAATGCGTTCAGGCTGGAGAATGCACGCTACCGCTCGATGACGTTCGTTACAACGATCGCCGTCGCGACCAGGACCCCGTGGTGGGAGTGACCTGGTATCAGACTCGCACCTATGCCACCTGGGCGGGCAGGCGTCTTCCTTCAGAAGCAGAGTGGGAAAGAGCCGCCAGGGCAGGCGACCAGCGCTGGCGATTCCCCTGGGGCAATCGTCGGCGGACAGAATTTACGAATGTCTGGACGGAAATGTCGGGGAGCGCAACCGGAACAACACCCGTGGGTTCATACCCGGCAACCGGACCGGACCTTTTTGATCTTGGGGGGAATGTCTGGGAGTGGTGTGCGGATCGTTATCAGGCCGGATTGAAGAACCTCCCCGACGATGGCACTCCGTTGCGGACGGGTATAGGCCGGACAGTGCGCGGCGGGTCGTGGCGGCGGAGCATGGACCTCGCCAGGGTGTCGTCGAGAAGTTGGTTCGATGAATGGTATCGGGCCGACGATCTCGGATTCAGGTGTGTCATGCCGCGATCCGGGGAGGTCACGGACGCGGTCGTGCTGGCGACCGCGAATCGGACATTTGCCCTCAGGATTCGCCTCGGGCATGACCTGGCCGGTGCGGCGCTTTCCGTTGAGGATCGTCGCTATCTCGACCGGCGAGCTATCACCTGGCTGCTCCTGGAAGAACGGGTGGGTTTTGCATTGCAGGTGACAGTTTCGTTGTTGCAGCGTGATCCGGAGGATTCGGTGGCGCTGGACGTGCTCAATGGAATTGACGACGAATTCAGGCAAGCTGCCCTGCAGGGTGATCTCGACCAGTTGGAAGAGATGAGCAGCGTCCTCACTCTGGCGGCGGCAGGCAACTCGAGATTTGAACGGCGACGCCGTGAGCTCGAGCCCCAGGTGGTGTCAGCGTTGCGGGCGTGCGGGGAGGCGGCGTCCCGCGCGGGCCAGAGAGACCTGGCTATGAGGTGTTTTGAAAAGGGCCTCGAGATCTCGATCAACGACACCACTTTGCTTCGCGGTATCAAAGGGGTGACGCCCAGCGCAGGAGAGTCCATCAAGGGTGAAAGAGACGGCAGAGAGATGGTGTGGATTCCCTCGGGCACCTTTCGTTTTGGCGCCAGCGAGGGCGATAGCCAGGCGGATCTCGATGAGTTCCCGGCAGGTGATTTTCTGGTCCAGGGTTTTTGGATCGATCGTTACGAGGTTACGAATGACGATTACCGCCGCTGCGTGGAAGCCGAGGCGTGTACGCCGCCCAGCCAGACGGATGCCTACGACGATCCTAATCGCGCCGCCAACCCGGTTCTGTGGGTCGATTGGTTTCAAGCTCGTCAGTATGCGCGGTGGGCCGGCAAGAGATTGCCCACCGAGGTCGAGTGGGAGTATGCCGCGCGCGCCGGCGGCGTGGAAAGATTCTCATGGGGAGATCGGTGGGATGTAGGTATGGCCAACGGCTTAGGAACCGAGGGCGTGGATCACTGGGGTGCTGAGGCGCCGGTCGGCAGATTCCCACCGAACCCGTGGGGCACATACGACCTTTTTGGCAACGCTTCCGAATGGGTTCAGGATGTCTACCACCCGAGTTATAGCGGCGCGCCCCGAGACGGCCGGGCCTGGGAGCAGGAGATCGGTCCCATTTCAGAACGAAAACGAGTCGTGCGCGGGGGCTCATTCGCTGATCCGGGATCGAAACAGAGGGTTTCCGATCGAGTCAACCGTCGTCCCGACGAGGTCCACCGGGGCACCGGATTCAGGTGCGCAACCGACTGATCTGACGATCCGCCCTTCGAAAGCGCGTGATCAGAGACCGGTCTTTTCGAGGATCCGATCGAGGGCCTCGATCTCGCCGCGGGTGGTGTAGAAATGCGGCGAAAAGCGCACGTATCCCTGGCGGACCGAGACCGCGACCCTTCGTTCGATGAGCCGCCTTCGGGCATCCTCGGGACCGATGGACGGGTGGCGGGCGGCCACGATCCCTGCGATGGGATGGCCGGACCCGGGGGAGAAGACATCCCAACCGTGAGCGAGCAGGACCCTCGTCAGCAGTCGTGCCGTCATTTCGACTCGCGACTGGATGTTCTCGCGATCGACGGCCGCCACGAGGTCGAGACCGGCGGCAAGCCCCGCGACCCCGACATCATTGCTCGCTCCAGGCTCGAACCGCCGTCCGTCGGCGCGGTACTCGAGACGGTGGAGAAAGAAATCGCGCGGGGCCAACGCCACGTTGCGCCAGCCCGAAACAACTGGATGCAGCTGCTGACGTAGATCGGGGGTGGTAGCCAGGAGGCCGGCGCCTTCCGGTCCCAACAGCCATTTGTGGCCGTCGGCCACGACCGCGTCGACTCCAAACGTCCCCATGTGCATCGGCAACACGCCGAGACCCTGGATGGCATCAACCACAAGCAGAATGCCCCGTTCCCTGCAGATGCCCCCGAGTTGAGCGAGCGGGGCGATCCAGCCGCTGTGGAAAGCGACCCACGAAACGGTCACCAGGCGCGTCCGGTCGCTGATGTGCTCCTCGACCTTCTTCGGGCTGACCCGTCCATCGGGCTGGGGGAAGCGAACGACTTCGACACCACGCCTCGCCAGCCCGAGCCATGGAGAAACATTGGCCGCAAATTCCTCGCTGCCGACCAGCACCTCGTCTCCGGGCTCCCAGTCGAGACCCTCGGCGATCAGCGACAGGCCTTCGGATGTGCTGTGAACGATCGAAACGTCGTCCGGTTGGCACCCGATGAGCTGGCTTCCGAGGTGGCGGCACGAGAGCAGGTTGTTGCGCCACTCGCGGTGTTTCTCGTGGCCGGTCTCCTCCTGTTCCGTGATGCGCTGCCGCATGGCCTCGGCCACCGATGACGGGAGCGGGCACACCGCAGCGTGGTCCAGATAGAGCACATGCTCGCGGATCGGGAACTGAGGGAGCCACACGCCGAGATCGAACGCCATGTCGTGATCATACCGTGGTTGACATTCGTTCCTGTTCATTGTGGCGCAGTCGTCCCGCCTGCGTGTGCGGCCGGGGCGGCCGCACCACGAGCCTTCAACGACGTCCTTCAGGGGTCCGGCATCCCGATTCTCTCGGCTGCATTGCCCGTGAGTGCCCCCTTTGAGGATATTTGCGACCGAAACATCCGCTCGTGTCGATGATCAGCCATCGCAAAATCCTCAAAGACGGCACGTCCGGTGAACGCGAGCAACCCCCAATCGTGTCATTTCGACCGAGCGAGTGAAGCGAGCGAGCGGAGAAATCTCTAGTCGGAGAGTCCCCTCTGGTCAACGTGAGCATCTCGCCTCGAGTGGCGTCAAGCCCCAAGCCCCAAGCCTTTACACGTTTGGCATCAAATGGATGCGCTGGATCTGCAGCAGACCGACCTTGGCCAGTGCATCCGGATCGCGGAGCGCGAGCGGGATGAGGTCGCTTTCGGGAATGCCCGACTCGATCATCGCGGGCCCGCGCAGGAGACCGTGGCCGCACGCGCGCCCCGTGGGTTGGGCGCGGTCGCTCATCTTTCGCGCCAGATCGACAAGGACGCGCCAGTTCTCGGTCGGAAAATTTGGTTGGCTCGACAACGGGTATACGACATAACCGACCCTGGTCCGGAGATTCGCAGCGAGCAGGATGTCCGAGTCGGCGGCCATCGCCAGAAAACGCTGACTGACAACGTAGGTGTGCTCGGGGTCGAGGTCGCGGAGAATCGCCAGATGCTCCTGGTCGCTGAGCCGGATCGGAATGTCGGAATCCCTGATGACATCCCTCAGCAGGGCCTGGACGTGATCGCTGATTTGCGAAACGCCTCCGAGCGGCGCCGGAAACCAGTCGCCCTTGATCGGTTCGAGCCGAACACAGTAGAGACCGAGACACGTCCCCGGCGAACGATCGGGGGATCTTGAACTCGTGACCATCGCTCGGCGTTGGGCCAGACGAAGCTCATATGGCAGGAAGACCTGCAGGAATTCTTGGCCGGCGATCGGGATGTCTGGCTGGTTGGCTGGTTGCTCGCTCATCGATCGATGTTCGCAGAAAACCCCTTGGCCGTCAACGAGCCGAAGTGGCTCAGGTCATATTTGTCCTGAATACCCGCGGCCCGAAGGAGCATGGGAGTTGCTGGCGGCCTTCCGGCTTCGCCCGCATATCGCTGCCGGCGGCGGGTTGGGGAGCAGGGGAGCAGGGGAGCAGGGGAGCAGGGGAGCAGGGGAGACGCGCTCCTTATCACGTTCGAATACTAATGAACGTCATTTCGACCGAGCGTTAGACACGGCGAAGTCCGGAGGACGAAGCCGGAAGCGAGTGGAGAAACCTCTACCGGCTTCCTTTCTCCCTTTCTCCCGTTCCCCTCTGCCCGTCCTGTAACCGGCTCAGCCCTTGCTCCGCAGCACGTTGAGCGAAGAGCCCGCCTTGAACCACGCCACCTGCTCCTTGTTGAGGCTGTGGTTGAGTCGGATTGTGTCCTCGGAGCTGTCGGCGTGGTGAATGATCGCGGTCACCTGCTCTCCCGGAGCGATGTCGGCGAGCCCGGTGAGGGAGATCCGGTCGTCGACGAGAATCTTCTCGTAGTCGCCCGGCTCGGCGAAGTGCAACGGCAACATGCCCTGCTTCTTCAGGTTGGTCTCGGCGATGCGGGCAAAGGACCGCGCGATCACGGCTGTGCCGGCCATGAAACGGGGCTCCATCGCGGCGTGTTCGCGCGAGGACCCTTCGCCGTAGTTTTCATCGGCGACCGCCACCCAGCGGATCCCGCGCTCCTTGTAAGACCGCGCCAACTTGGGCAGCGACACCACGTCTCCGCTTTCAATGTCGACCCCGAAACCGGGTTCTTCGGCAAAGGCGTTGACAGCGCCGAGGAAGAGGTTGTCGGAGATGTTGTCGAGGTGGCCGCGGAAGCGAAGCCACGGTCCGGCCTGGGAAATGTGGTCGGTGGTGCACTTGCCTCGGGCCTTGAGGAGGACCGGCATTTTTTCGAAGTCGCGACCGTCCCAGGCGGCGAACGGCTCGAGCAGCTGCAGCCGGTCGGAACCGTCCTTGACCTTGACGTCGACCGACGACCGGTCCTCTGGCGGGCCGAGGTAGCCGTCGGCCTTGAAGATGAAGCCCTTCTCGGGCACCTCGGGTGCGGGTTTGGGTGGCTGGAGGCGGTAGGTGGACCCGTCGTCGGCCGTCAGCTCGTCGGCCAGCGGATTGACGGTCAGGTTTCCCGCGAGGGCGTAGGCGATCACCACCTCGGGGCTCGAGATGAAGGAGTTGGTCTGGGGATTGCCGTCGTTGCGCTTGGCGAAATTGCGGTTGAACGAACTGATGATGGAGTTGACGTCACCTTTGGTGATGTCCTTGCGGTGCCACTGGCCGATGCACGGCCCGCAGGCGTTCGCGAGTACGGTGCCGCCGAGTTTCGTAAAGGTCCCGAGTTGGCCATCGCGTTCGATGGTGGCCTCGATCTGCTCCGATCCCGGTGTGACCCAGAGAGTGGTTTTCGTTGTGGCACCGTGAGAGATCGCCTGTTCGGCAACATCGGCGGCCCGCGTTAGATCCTCGTAGGAGGAATTGGTGCAGGAACCGATGAGGCTTGCGGTGAGGTTGTCGGGATAGCCGTTCTCGCGGACGTCGGCCGCCAATTGAGAGACCGGCCGGGCGAGGTCGGGTGTGAACGGGCCCACAACGTGCGGCTCGAGCGCGTCGAGGTCGATTTCAATCACCAGGTCGTAGTACGTCTCGGGATCGGCTTCAACCTCCGGATCGGCGGTCAACAGGTCCTTGTTGGCCTCGGCCAACGTGGCGATCCGCGCCCGTTGGGTGGCGTCGAGGTAGGTTTTGGCCCTGCGATCGTAGGGAAAGATCGATGTCGTCGCACCGAGCTCGGCGCCCATGTTGGTGATCGTGCCCTTGCCGGTGGTCGAGATGGACGACGTCCCGGGACCGAAATACTCGATGATACGGTTGGTGCCGCCCTTCACCGTGAGAATGCCGAGCAGCTTGAGGATCACGTCCTTCGGCGAGGACCAACCTCTGAGGTTCCCCGTGAGCTTGACTCCGACGATCTCGGGCTGCAGGACCTCCCAGTTGAAGCCCGCCATGACGTCGACGGCATCGGCGCCGCCGACCCCGACGGCGATCATCCCGAGGCCGCCGGCGTTGGGGGTGTGCGAGTCGGTGCCGATCATCATCCCACCCGGGAAGGCGTAATTCTCGAGCACCACCTGGTGGATGATGCCGGAACCGGGCTTCCAGAACCCGAGTCCATAGCGCGCTGAGGTTGACTGCAGGAAGTCGTAGACCTCGCGGTTGCGCTCGATGGCGCTCTCGACGTCTTCTTCGGCGCCGGACTCTGCCAGGATCAGGTGGTCGCAGTGGACTGTCGAGGGCACGGCCGTCGAGTCCCGGCCTGAGAGCATGAACTGGAGCAACGCCATCTGCGCTGTGGCGTCCTGCATGGCGACCCGGTCGGGCTGAAGATCGAGATAGGCCCCTCCGCGATCGAGCTCTTCATTTGGATCCGCCAAATGTCCGAACAACACTTTTTCAGCCAATGTGAGTGGTCTACCGAGGCGTCGCCGGATCACCTCGAGGCGTTGGCGCGTGGTGTCGTAAACCGATTGCACGAACTCGGGAGTTGATTCAATGGTAGGCATGGGGCGTCTCCTTGACGTGGGCTTCGGCACCCGGCGTCGTCCGACTGGCGCCGCAGTGCGTCACGCATTCTACACCCGCCCAGTCCGACCACCCAGCCGATGCTCGATGCTCGATTCTGGATTGGATACTGGATACAGGATGCTGGGTCCTGGATGTTCGATGGGATTATCAAGCATCCAGTATCCAGCATCCTGTATCCTGAACTCGTTTCCGGACGCCCCCCCATGCAGGATACGCAGACACCGCCGTCGACCCCCGTTACCTTTCTGTGTGACGCCATGCTCGGCTCGCTGGCGCGGTGGTTGCGATTCTTCGGATTCGATACGACCTACCTGGAACCCGGCGTCCCGGATCCTGTGCTTGCGGACCTGGCGCGATCCGAGGAACGATGGCTTCTGACCCGCGACCGCGAGCTCTCGGCTGTCGGGCCACGAACTACGCTGGTGCAGGCCGAGATACTCGATGACCAGTTGGTGGAGGTGCTTTCGCGTCGTGCCCTTCGCCCGACCGCCAACCTCGAGCGCTCACGGTGTGGTGAATGCAACGGTGTTCTCGAAGCCGTCACGAGGGAGGAGATTGCAGAGGTGATTCCACCATACGTTTACGCCACCGCTCCCCGGTTCCGGCGCTGTGTGGGTTGTGGCGGGGTCTATTGGCCGGGAAGCCACAGCGCGCGGATCGTCGCCCGCATGCAGACGATCATTCAACGTTTAAACGTCTGAACGTCTGAACCTTAGGACCGCTCCGCGCTACAATACGCGCATGATGGCGAACTCCGATGAAGCGCTGGAAAACCTCGAGGAGATCCTGGGCCACCGTTTTTCCGACCGAGATATCCTGCGGATGGCCCTCCGCCATGGCTCGGCGGCCTCCGCGCAACGGCGAGGGTCGTATCAACGGCTCGAGTTCCTGGGTGACGCAGTCATCAGCCATGCCGTTGCGCAGTTGCTCTTCGAAACCTTCCCCGAGGACGACCAGGGAATCCTGACCCGAAAAAGAGTCCACCTGGTGCGTTCGGAGCGGTTGGCGGAGCGTGCCGCGCTGCTCGGTCTCGATGGCTGGGTTGAGGTGGGGCCGAGTGAGGAGAAGAGCCGCGGGCGGGAGCGGACCGCGATGCTCGAGGATCTCTTCGAAGCGGTGGTCGGGGCCATCGTGCTCGACGCCGGCTGGGATGTTGCCTACTCGTTTGTCGGTGACCAGTTTGCAGAGGATCTCGGAGGGCTCGACGAACGGACATTGGCGCTCGCGGATCCAAAGTCCTCCCTTCAAGAGGCTGCGCAGGCGCGCGGCCTGCCCTTGCCCGAATACCGAAAGGTCGCCGTGTCCGGGCCGGATCACAGTAGACGGTGGGCCTATGTGGTGATTTTCGACGGCGAGGAGATTGCTCGAGGCGACGGTGTGAGCAAACGAGAGGCTCAGCAGCAGGCCGCACGGAGGGCGCTGGTGAGGCTCGGGCTGGTACCGGAAGAGTAGTTCGAATCGCTCAGACGTTTGGCGCTTGCCTGGATCGGCGGCAAATCCGAAATCCGAAATCCGAAATTCCAAACCGGGTAGGATGAGCCGGTGACGACTCCGCACCCGCTGCTCGAACGTGCCCACGAGGCTCCCGAAAAACCCGGGGTGTATCGCTTCCAGGACCGCACCGGAAAGGACATCTACGTCGGCAAGGCTCGCGACCTGCGGCGCCGAGTCCTGACCTATTTTGGGCGTCACGATCTTCCTGAGCGCACACAGTCGATGCTTGCGAGGGCGCGGCGGCTCGACTTCACGGTGACGGCAAGTGAAGCCGAGGCCTTCATCCTCGAAAACACCCTCATCAAGAGGTTGCGGCCGCGCTTCAATGTGCTCCTCAGAGACGACAAGACGTACCCGTACCTGAAACTGACGACCGGTGATGCGTGGCCGCGAGTCGAGCTCACGCGTCGAGTTCAAGATGACGGCCACTCGTATTTCGGACCGTTTATGGGTCAACGGATGGCCCGCAAGCTGATGGATCTCTCGCGCACCCACTTCCAGGTTCGAACCTGCCAGATCGAGATTGACGGCAAGCTTCCGCGACCCTGTCTCTACTACCACATGCGCGCATGCCTCGGGCCGTGTGTGGACGGCCTGACCACGCCGGACGCCTACGCCGAAGTCGTAGAGGAGCTGCGGCTCTTTCTCGACGGAAAGCACCGCCAGCTGCTGCCGCGGCTGGAGCAGAGCATGTGGCGAGCGTCGGACACCGAAGATTTCGAGATGGCGGCGCGCTATCGAGACCTCATGTCGGTGGTCAAACGTCTGGGCGAGCGCCAGGATGTGGAGCGTCCGGGACGGGGCGACGCCGACGTCGTCGCAGTGTGGACCGATGGTGAACACGCTTCGGTGTGTGTCCTGCCATACCGTGCCGGACGTCTGGTGGACAAGCGCGAGTTCCATTTCGAGGGCGTTGGCGAGGTGGTTGTGTCCGATCTTCTGGTGACCTTTGCCTCCCAGTACTATGAAGCCAACCCGGCGGTGCCGCGCCGGGTGGAAACGGCGCATGAGCTCGACGAGGACGACCGCAGTCTGCTGCAGGCCTATCTCCGCCACATCGCCGGACGCGCAGTCGTCGTCGCCACCCCACTTCGCGGGCCGCGGGCGCGGCGGGTGGCCCTCGCGATGAAGAACGCGCGGACCGCGTTCGATCTGCGTTTTCGGGCCCCGCGTTCGCAAGCTCAGCATCTCTCGCGACGGCTCGGCGAGGCTCTCGGTCTGCCCGGGCCGGTGAGCCACATCGAGTGTTTCGATATCTCACACTCGAGCGGGAAAGACACGACTGCGTCGTGTGTGGTGTGGCAGGACGGCCGGATGAACAAGCGCCAGTACCGCAGCTTTCATATTCGGGAGGTCGAGGGCGTGGATGATTTCGCCTCGATCGCCGAGGCGGTGGGCCGTCGCTATCGGCGTCTTCGGGACGAACAGCGGCCGTTCCCGGATCTGGTCTTGATTGACGGTGGTGTTGGACAGCTCAACTCGGCGATGGCAGCTCTCGATTCTCTGGGGCTCGATCTGCCGATCGCGGCCCTCGCCAAACGCGAGGAAGAGTTGTGGCTGCCGGCGGCATCGGAGCCCTTGCGTCTGGATCGATCGGATCCCGCGCATCTGGTGCTGCGCGAAACCCGGGATGAGGCTCACCGTTTTGCAATCAGCCGTCACCGAGCGCGACGCAGCAAGAAGACGCTTTCGTCGCAGCTGCTGTCGGTCCCCGGAGTGGGCCCCGGCAGGACACGGGCGTTGCTCAACCGGTTTGGATCGGTGCGGGGGGTCCAGAACGCTCCCGTCGAAGAGTTGCAACGTGCCCTGGGCCCGCGCCTCGGCCGCCACGTGTGGCACCACCTCCACGCGGGCGAGTCGACAGCCGGGGATTGACCAGCGCAAATTTCGGATTTCGGATTCCGGATTTCGGATTTTCTTCTTAAAGATCTGTCGGCCTGTCATTTGCGGCCCGTTCCATAAGCGCCTCGGTCGTGGTGGGCCGTGAACAACTCGCCTTCGGTTTTCGGACAGGTCGCTCGCGCCCTTCGATTCGCTCAATCGCGGGCATTGGAGCCTCCCGTTCGGAATCATCTCGCCCCGCGCCGACAATTCCGAAATCCGAAATCCGAAATCCGAAATCTTCGGCTTCTGGGAGAATGCTAATGTGATGCCGCATGTTCATCTCCGAAACCTTTACCAGCCTTCAAGGCGAGGGGCTGCTGGCCGGCGTGCCATCGTTCTTTATTCGGACGTCAGGCTGCAACCTCCGCTGCCGATGGTGTGACACACCCTACACCTCATGGGTGCCCGAAGGTGGCCGGCGGTCGGTGGACGACCTTGCGACCGAGGCCGTGGCTTCCGGAGTCCGGCACGTTGTCATCACTGGCGGCGAACCGCTTCTGCAGCGCGAGATCGGCTCGCTGACCGAGAGGCTGAAGCTGGCCGAGCTGCACATTACGGTGGAAACCGCGGGAACGGTAAGCCCGGCCTTTCAATGCAATCTGCTGTCGGTTTCGCCAAAGACTGCCAACTCCGATCCGCCGGGTGCGGCGCGGGACCGCCACCGGCGCCTCCGCGGTGAGCGTGACCCCCTCCGGCGCCTGCTGCTGCGTTGTCCGGAGTACCAGCTGAAGTTCGTGATTGAAGATGCCGACGACCTCCCGGAGGTCCAGTCGGTGTTGGAATCAATCGGAGAGGTGGATTCCTCTCGCGTCCTCCTCATGGCCCAGGGGCGGACCGTGATTGAAGTTGCACAACGCGCGCCCGGAGTCGCGGCCTTGTGTCTGGCACATGGCTTTCGCTACACTCCCCGACTGCATCTGGACCTCTATGGAGGCGGCCGGGGAGTGTGAATGGGTTTTTTCAGAATCGCAAAGACATTCGAGGTGGAGTACGGCCACCGTCTGAGCAAGCATCCCGAGAAGTGTCGATTTCCGCACGGGCACAGCCTCCGCATCGAGGTCGTGGCTCGGGGCCGTGAGCTCGACGGCAATGACATGGTGTGCGACTACAAGGCCTTGAAGATGTTGGTCGTCGACATCGTCGATCGGCTTGACCACGCGATGGCGCTCAACTCAGCAGATCCAAAGCTCGAGGGACTGATGGCCATCGGTGAGCGGGTCATTCTGTTTGACGATACCGACCCCACAACCGAGGTGCTGGCGCGCTGGCTCTACCAACAGATCGCCGATCGTCTCGCGGCCGACGGCGTCGTCTCTTCGCCGAGCGGGACACCGTACGAGATCCCCAAGGGCCTCGAACTCGAAAAAGTCAGAGTGTGGGAGACCTCGTCCTCGTGGGGCGAATACGTAGGGATCGAATGAGGAATGAGGAATGAGGAATTCGGAATTCGGAATTTCATCCCAACACCCTGCATACTCAAAGGATCCGAGTGCTCGGAGGGCGCGAAACCGCGTGCGGTGGAGGTGCCTGGCATCCGGCCCGTCCGACGGGCCGCGTGCCTGGCTCCTCTCGGGAAGCGCGCGCTGATACGAGTCGCGTGCGGTGGAGGTGCCATCTTCAATATTGTCTGATCCACGCACATCCACGTCTACGGGATAATCCGGGCAGACAATGATGAAGGTGGCTCCTCTCGGTTAGGAAGTCTGGAAAGCCATTCTGGCCTGTTGCAATTGAAGGCGCCCCAGATCTCCTCTCACATCGCTACAATGCGACCCGCGATGACGGATTACTCCCATACTCACCCGCTCGTACCGCCCGCAGCTGTCGCCAGGTGGCTCGAGGCGTTACCGCAACCGGTGGCGATAACCGGCGGCACGGGTTTCGTCGGTTCGCACCTCGTCGATACCTTGTGTGCCGCTGGTCTGACGCCAAAGGTGCTCGTCCGCGACACGACTTCGCCGAGGTGGATCGATGGTGCTCCAGTGGAGCGGGTCCCGGGCTCGCTCGAGGATGGTGCGTCGCTGACGCGGCTGGTTCGGGAAGCTGGGACCGTCTTCCACCTCGCTGGAGTCCTGAGGGCCGGGAGTGAGGCCGGTTTTGATCGCGGAAATCGTCGCGGTACCGCCAATCTGGTCGACGCTCTGCAGCGGGCGGCGCCGGATGCGAGGTTGGTCCATGTGTCGTCGCTGGCCGCGGTCGGGCCTTCGGCCGAGCCCGATGGCGTCGGGCCGGAAGCGGAACCTGCACCGATCTCGTGGTACGGGCGCTCCAAGTTGGCTGCTGAGTGCGAGGTTCGCCGAGCGGGTCCCGAGTGCTGGTGGTCGATCGTGCGTCCACCGGCGATCTACGGCCCGCGCGACAGCGACATTTTCGAGTTCTTTCGCATGGCCAACCGTGGTGTGGTCGCCGTTCCGGCCGGCGAGCGCTGGCTGACGGTGGCCTGGGTGGGTGACGTGGTGCGTTCGATCGTAGCGGCAGCAGTCGGTGAGTCGGAGAAAGTGTTCCACCTGGGTGAGCCGGTACCGATGCTCATGGACACTCTGATTTCTCAACTGTGCGGAGCAGGTGGGGTTGGCTGCAGATTGGTCCGCATTCCGCCGTTTGTGGTCAGCAGTGCCGGGGCGATTGGGAGCGCCTTACATCGAGTCGGCTGGCATCGGCTGCCGTTGACAGCGGACAAGGCGCGCGAGTTGTTGGCGCGCCACTGGACGGCTCGTACCGTGGAGTCGTCGCGCGACCTCGGGATCGACCAGTTCACGGGCTTCCCCGAAGGGGCGGCTCGTTGCTGGGAATGGTATCGGGAACAGGACTGGTTGCGCTGAAGGAAGGGCATATCCTGCTATGATTGCCGCGCTGCAGGAGTTCTGCGGGTCGTCGGGTCCGGTACGCGTATCGGCGACCATTTCAATGGAGTGTCATGGACGTCTTCGATAAGTGTTCTAAATTTAGAGACGCGCACGTGATCCGCGACCTCGGCATCTATCCGTATTTCAGGGTAATATCGTCGGGGCAGGATCCCGTGGTGAGTATGAACGGCAAACGGGTGATCATGCTCGGGTCGAACAACTATCTGGGTCTCACAAACCACCCGGAGATCAAGGCTGCGGCCGCCCTGGCGCTCGAAAAATACGGGACGGGCACTGCGGGATCACGTTTTCTCAACGGCACCCTGGAAATCCACGTCGAGCTCGAAGAAAAGCTTGCCCAGTTTATGAACCGGGAGGCGGCGCTCACCTTTTCCACCGGGTACCAGGTCAATCTGGGTGTGATTTCGACCGTTATCGGTCGCAAGGATGTTGTTATTCTCGACGGCCTTGATCACGCCTGCATCCTGGATGGTGCTCGTCTGTCATACGGCCGGGTATTGAAGTATGCCCACAACGACATGGCTGTCCTCGAAGAACGATTGCGGTCTGTCGAAAACGAGAGGGCTGCGATGATCGTCGTCGATGGTGTGTTCTCGATGGAAGGCGATCTCGCCGACATCCCGAATATCGTCAAACTGAAACAAAAATACGGCGCGAGGCTGATGATCGACGATGCGCACGGCGTTGGAGTGTTGGGCGACCACGGGCGTGGCACGGCCGAGCACTTCGGGCTCGAAGACGATGCGGATCTGGTCATGGGTACGTTCTCCAAGTCACTGGCGACCGTTGGCGGTTTTGTTGTTGGAGACGCAGGTATCATCGACTATGTCAAACATACGGCGAGGTCGCTGATGTTTTCTGCGGCGCCTCCCCCGGCGTCGGTTGCGTCGGTCATCAAGGCGCTCGAGATCATCGAGCGTGAGCCCGAGAGACGGCAGCGTTTGTGGGAGAACACCGCCTATATGAAGTCCGAATTCTCAGCCATGGGTTTCGATACCGGAGAGTCCGCCTCACCCATCATCCCGTTGGTGGTTGGCGACGACATGGCGGCGTTCAGGATGACGATCCGGTTGCAGGAAGAGGGTGTGTTTGCCAATACGGTTGTCTCGCCGGCAGTGCCGGAGGGACGCGCGATGATCCGCACGTCCTACATGGCGACCCACACCCGCGACCATCTCGATCGTTCGCTCGAGGCCTTCCGCAAAGTCGGCCGTGAAATGGGAGTGATCTCGTGACGGTGAAGCCCGTCAAGGGGCGCGCCGACCGTAAGAGATTCATAGACCTGCCCTGGAAGATCTACCGGGGTGACAGCAATTGGGTGCCGCCGCTCAAAGCGTCGGTTCGCGAGATGCTCGACGTCAAACGCCACCCCTTTTACGACGGTGGCCGCGAAGCGGAGCTGGAGCTCTTTCTCGCATGGGAAGGGCCCGATGTGGTGGGCCGGGTGGCGGCAATCCTCAATCACGCCCATAACCGGGTTCACGAAGAAAAGGTCGTCTTTTTTGGTTTCTTCGAGACCATCGACAGACCGGACGTGGCACGGGATCTTCTCGGCGCGGTTGAGAAGTGGGCGGCGGAACGTGGCGCGACAGTGGTCCGTGGACCGATGAACCCATCCACCAATTACGAGTGCGGCATGCTGATCGAGGGTTTCGGCCGTCCTCCGGCACTGATGATGACCTACAACCCACCATCGTATCCGAGGCTTGTCGAAGGTTCGGGCTATACCAAGGCAAAAGACCTGCACGCCTATATCTCACCTGTGCACGGCGCGAGCCTTAAACGGTTGCAGCGGCTCGCCGATCGGACCCGTGATCGCAACCCGACGCTGACCACCCGCGGTGCTGATCTTTCGAACTTCGAGGGTGAGGTCAAGCTGGTGCAGGAGATCTACAACGAGGCCTGGGAGAAGAACTGGGGTTTTGTTCCCATGACCGACTCCGAGATCGGGTGGCTGGCCAAGGAGCTCAAACCCCTGGTTCAGACCGACCTGCTGCGCTTCGCCCTCGACGACGGAGATCCGGTTGGTTTCCTTCTCGTTATGCCCGATTGGAACCCCGTATTGGCCGATCTCGACGGGTCGCCGTGGCGTCATCCGCTGAAGACCATCCACCACCTGCTTAAGAGCAAACCGGAGACCATGGAGGGGATTCGCCTGATCACGCTGGGGGTCAAGCCGGAGCACCGGAAGCGGGGCATCGAGGGGATCCTGATTGGCGAAGGTCTGCAGAAGAGCCTGGAGATCGGTTACTCGTGGTGCGAGTACTCGTGGATCCTCGAGGACAACGAACTCACCAAACGAGCGGTCCGCTTGATGGACGGCGAACTCTACAAGATCTACCGGGTCTACGAGAAGTCAGTTCTCAGTTCTTAGTTTTGAGTTTTTAGTTCCCGCCCACTCACTCCCTTGCTTGCTTGGCAGACGGGCAAACTCAAAATTCAAAATTGAGAATTCAAAATTCAAAATTACTGACACAGCGG
>RCNF010000613.1_pt1 | contig 18387 bp, 21 predicted proteins | sample 2041311 | NCBI WGS metagenome assembly RCNF01 (sample SAMN09708228, study PRJNA481090) | Marine sediment metagenome, whole genome shotgun sequencing project. | biome: marine sediment; feature: ocean; material: sediment; isolation source: Sewage treatment plant 2 marine sediment (STP2) ... | reverse complement strand
AGGATGAATGTCGGCGGAAACGCCGCCCTTGTCGGCACATTCGCATTCTGTTCCACCGGCATGTTCATCCCCATCTACCTCCACGGTATGGTTAAACACCAATGAATTGTAATTGTCAAAACTCCTGAACTTCAAACAGTACATGGTGAAATGGCACAATGAATGTAATTTCGATGAGGTATTTGGCTGGTGTAAAGGTGCTCTTGCCGAGTATGTGTGCGTTTCCGAAGACCGGCTGGCGCTCAAACCTGCGAACCTAACGTTTGAGCAAGCCGCGGTCGTACCTTTGTCCGGATTCACCGCCCTCCAGGGTCTCCGCGACAAAGGACAGATACAGCCAGGCCAGAAGGTTTTGATTATCGGAGCGTCGGGAGGCGTAGGTACGTTCGCGGTGCAGATCGCCAAGGCGCTCGGAGCGGAAGTGACCGGGGTGTGCAGCACACCGAACCTGGACCTGGTCCGATCGATCGGCGCCGACCAGGTCATTGATTACACCCAAGAGGACTTCACCGAAAACGGACAGCGCTATGACCTGATACTCGACATGGCCGGGGATCGTTCGTTGTCTGATTACAGGCGGGCGCTGAGCCCACAGGGCACTCTGGTAATGGTCGGAAGTTCGGGCTCGACGTCGGGCCATATCTATTTGAGGGGCATGGGTCGTTGGCTCAGAGCTCTGCTGTTGTCAGTTGTTGTGCGTCAGAGGCTGCGCTCCTTGATTTCAACGCGGAGCAAAGAGGACCTGGTTGTTGTCAAGGAGCTCATTGAGGCCGGGAAACTCACGCCCGTCATTAGCGCGCAGCACCCGTTGAGCGAGGTCCCCAAAGCGATCCGGCACTTCGAAGAGGGCCACGCCCGAGGGAAAGTGGTCATCACCGTGTGAGGCGCCGACCGCCGCCCAGAACACCCTGATCTCGCGCCATAACGATCACTTCCCCAAAGAGCTGGTTCTTGTCCTCGTGCCCCTGCTATTCATCCTGGCGGGTTAGGAAGTTTGTGTTCGATCGTCGGTCCTGGAAATGGCTCTTCCCGTCAAACGGGAATCATCGCGACGAGTACATCGATCGGGGACATCGTCGGCGTAGTTGCGCATCGCCGAGTGGGCGGCAACAGGTAACCCGCGCCAGAACGACAAATACGTTACGAGAACGAACGCATTGCCCACTATCCCCGATCGGCACGTATCGGTGCGGATGGCGGGTTGTTGCGGCGCCTTTCTGACACCTCTCGGTGGCGGGTGTTGACTGTTACGACGGCTGCCCGGTGATTCCTTGAAGGGCGTCGAGCAGCTGTTCCTTGGAAGGCAACGCGGCAAGCCCTCGAGGTGTTAGATAAACACGGCAGCTCAACCCGAACGGCGCCTCAGGGTCTGCAAATGGGTCTGCCCCGTCGATAAGCACAGTAGGTGATCCCCGGAACCTGTGTACCTCCGCCGCTTGTTGTGTGTCGATCAACTGATACTCAACGTCGGCGACGATCCTATGGTCGGCCAGCAGGGAGCGGATGTTGCTCGCGGTGGTCTTCCAGTTTGGACAACCATCGAAGTACTGCAGGGTCACCTTCAACACAGCTCCGCTTCTAATTCAGCGACGAACCGTCGCCTACACCTTGCTGACCTCAACAACGCCGACGCCGCGGAGATTCCGGACTCGACCCTATCCCATTTCACACACCATGGCGCCCAACTCTCACCAGCACCGATCAGCAATTATCGAGCAAGAACGAGCGTTTCGCAGAGTGTCCGGGACCGGCACTTCGAGGAGTGGTTATCAGCAGCCGGTTGCGTCCGTTAAGGCCTGACACGCCTCCGCCATGCGGGCGGGACCAAGTTGGGTAACCATGCGTCGAAACGATTCGCTCGGCAAGGTGTGGAGATTATCGAAGTTAGCGACGCATGCGGTGGGCACGCCGTCGTCTTCGGGCGTCAGTTCCAACTCCGACACCACACCACGGCTGGTTCGCGTCAGCGCGGCTACGACAACCGAACCAATGCGATCGGCAACAGGGTCCCGGGTGAGAATCAGAACTGGTCGGTCGCCCCCTGGAGTGGCTGCAAACCAAACCTCACCCCGTTGCATCGGCCCAATCCGACCAATCCTCGGCAGGACCCCAATCAGCGATTTCCCCAAAAGCCAATTCGTCATCAGTGAGTGGCGTAGTCTGCCATGCTTCGATGTCGATCTCGGCCCGAAGCCGTACCAGATGGCGGTGTAGCGCCTCACGCAACAACTCGGACCGGTCAACACCAAGTCGCAGCGCCCATTGTTGGGCGATGGCTGCTTCTTCGTCATCTACTCGAAAACTCAACATTGTCATACAGTAATCATATCGTGTATGACGCACAGTTCAACCCTTCTGTAGCGAGAATGAGCATATTGGAGAGTGTTCGGAAACGGCACCTCGGTGTGTAGTGGGGTCCAAGACCGTCACCACTCGAATCGACGCCAACTGGGCGGGGTCTACCATGCCGGCACTTGCCACCCCAGGTCTGCCCAACGTGAACCCGCCACATCGCAACGATTCAACGGTCATCTCGTTGGAGGGCGTTTCGGTGGTGCGGGACGGCAAGTATCTGCTCAATGATATCGATTGGGAAGTACGTGCCCACGAATGCTGGGTGGTGCTCGGACCCAATGGTGCCGGCAAGACCACAATGCTCCAGGTCGCTTCGACCTATCTGGGGCCAACCCGCGGTGCGGTCCGTCTGCTTGGCAAGACGTACGGCGAGGTCGATGTCAGAGAACTTCGGGCACGTATCGGGTATGCCGGGTCAGCACCCGCAGAGCTGGTGGCGGGCCGGCTCCCCGCACTCGAGATAGTGGTGACCGGCAAGTACGCATCATTCGTCGATAAGCGGTGGAATACCTATGACGACGCCGACTGGGAGCGGGCGCAGTTGCAGCTTGACCGCCTCATGGCAGGCAGCCTGGCAGACCGCAAATTCGGCACCCTCTCCACCGGCGAGAAACAGAGGGTGCTGATTGCCCGCAGCTTGATGACCGAGCCCGACGTGCTGTTTCTGGACGAGGCAACAACGGGTCTCGACCTGGGGGCGCGGGAGCATTTGGTCGCATCGCTTGCCGACCTTGCGGCCGACCCAGCTGGCCCAGCCATCGTGCTGGTCACCCACCATGTTGAAGAGATCCCGCCCGGATTCGATCACATAGTGATGGTTGCCAACGGTCGGCGGATCGATAGTGGGTCGATCGAAGAGGTACTGACGGCGCGGGCGCTCTCGGATTGCTTTGGACAGAAACTGCATCTTGACACTCACGACGGACGCTATCGCGCTTGGTCACCGCGGAGCTGAGCTACGCCCAGTTGGAGAGGAAGTTCTCGAGCCTGGGGAAGGCGGTCTTGTAGAACTCCGACGGATCGTCCCTGAGGTTGGCGACGTAGTTGACGAACATCAGAGTTCGGGCGGCCATGAAATGCTCGAGCTCGCCGTCATAGGCGACCGGCCATGGGGCGAGAGTCCGATAGCCTTCCTCGAAGGCAGCGCGGAGGTCGGCGTAGCCACGATGATTCCGTTCGTAGAACAACGTCGTTGCCACGTCCTGGACCGGATGGCCCCAAGTGACGTCCTCGAAGTCAAAGGCGATCAGTCGCGATCGATAGCTGTGTACGTTCCATGGATGCAGGTCGCCGTGGATCATCTGGGCCGAGGCGCTGTCCAGTTGCTCAAAGGCTTTCTCGACCTTAGCGATGGCCCTGTCGAGGGTGGCACGGCGATTTCCCACGAAGTGGTGAGCCATTTCCGGATTGAAGATCACGACCGGGTCCACCTCTTCTGGCCAGTAGAAGATGCGGTCCCACGTCAGCGGCCGGTGGGGAGGGACAAACTCTTCTCCGTGGAGGTGCAGACCTGCCGCCAGCTTGCCAAGTCGTACATAGCCCTCCTCCGTGAGATTGTCAGCTAGGGGTTTCCCAGGTACCCAGCGGAACAGCACGCAGCGTCGTTCCCCTGGTACCCCCGGTGCTCCCGCATAGACGGCACCGGCACCATCGTTGGATTCGATGTAGCGGACGATGTCGAGCTCCGTCTCGGTGGAGAGGGCGTTGAGCCACGAAAGCTCGATGGCGATGTCTTCGTCAGAGTGGTCCTGGTGCAGATCGATCCGCAAGGCGAGCGGTCCGGCTGCTGTATCCACACGAAAGATGACATTGGTGAACCCACCGACCAGGCTCAATTTGGTCGGGGTGACGGGGTAGCTCTGCAGAGCTGTCATCGCCAGCGGACGGAGGCGCTGGATCTGGCCGGCTTCGGTGAGATCGTTCCAAGGCTTCATGTTGCTGAAGGCTACCGGGTGCCCGCAGGGCGGGCACCTTGCGAGTTCGGTGTGCGCCGAACTCGGGGCGGGTGCTCAACCCACCAAAGGTGAGTCACTCGCCGATGGATGGTTGGCGGGTGGGGATCACGGCAAGCTGATCATCGATCCAGATCACATTGACGTTGGCGTCGTAGTGGACGCGGATTGTCTCTTCGGTCAGAACCTGGTGGGGTGTCCCAGTTGCGACAAGCCGCCCATCGGCGAGCAAAGCCAACCGATCGCAGAATTGGGCTGCCAGCGTCAGATCGTGGATGGCCGAGACAACAGTGAGGCCGCGGGCTGAGCGCATACCGTCGATGACTTCGAGAACCTGTTGCTGGTTGCCGACATCCAATGCGGAAGTCGGCTCGTCGAGCAGCAGGATTTCTGGCTCTTGAGCCAGCGCCCTGGCCAAGACAACCCTCTGTAGTTCGCCCCCCGACAACGTGGCGATGTCTCTGCGACTGAGGCTGTCGACACCGAGCTCGACGAGAGCGTCAAAGGCGATCTCGACATCTCGTCTTCCTTCAGCTGCGAAATAGCTGAGGTGTGGGGTCCGACCAAGTAGGACGTAGGTGAACGCGTCCATTCCCGGTGGGATGATCGGCCGTTGTGGCACCAAGGCGACGCGCCTCGCCCGCTCCCGGGGGTGTAGCTCGGACAAGTCGTCGCCGTCGACTCGCGTGATACCAAATGAGTCGACTACCCCGGACACCGCACGAAGCAAGGTCGTTTTGCCGGCACCATTGGGTCCAATCAACCCAAGCCACTCACCAGGAGCAACGGTTAGGTCGATGCCGGTGAGCAATACCGATTTGTCGATCTCTACACCCAGGGAGTGCACCGAGAGCTGAGTCGTCACATCACCCTCCTCGAGGTGCGCAGCACCAGCACGAAGAACGGTGCTCCGAGGAACGCGGTTACTACTCCGATGGGGACTTCGGCAGGAGCCAGAACCGATCGAGCAACAATGTCGGCAAGTACGAGAAATGCACCGCCAAACAACGCCGACAGCGGCAGCACTCTTCTGTACGAGGTACCCGCAACCAGTCGAACTGCATGTGGAACGATGATGCCCACGAAGCCGATCAGGCCGGCAACGGCGACTGCTGCGGCGGCGCCAAGAGTCGCCGAGGCGACCACGATAAGCCGGGTGCGACCCACCTCCAGGCCCAGGGAGGATGCTTCTTCGTCGCCGACGGCCATCACGTCCAGTGCTCTGCGGTGAGCAAAAATCCCTACCGCGCTCACCGCCATGTAGGGGAGGATCAACGTGAAATCGCTCCAGCCTGTTGTGGCAAGACGTCCCAGTATCCAGTCGTACACCTCACGCAGCGTTTCGGCATTACGTTGTTGCACGAAGGTCTGGATTGCCGTCAGGAACGCTGCGACCGCAACCCCGGCCAGGATCAGCGAGGTGACGGTACGGTTCCCGCCCACGGTGCGGCCCAAGCCATAGCTCAGGACCACACCAACGATTGCTCCGAGAAAGGCGGCGGCTGGAATGAGCGGGAGCGAAGTCTCGGCCCCTGCGCCGATGCCCACGATTGCCAGTGTCGCCCCGAGACCAGCGCCAGCCGCAACGCCGAGCAAGTACGGGTCGGCGAGAGGATTTCTAAAAACACCCTGATAGGCCGCACCGCTTACCGACAGGGCAGCTCCCACGAGTACCGCCAAGAATACGCGCGGGAAACGAACCACCTCGAGAATGCCGAGTTCAAGTTCGGAGAGGTTGGTGCCTAGATCGATCCCGGGGATCATGCTGACCAGGGCTTTGGCCGCATCGAAGAATCCAATACTGGCCGGACCGACAACTGCTCCGATCAGGATGGCGCCCACCAGGACCGAGGTTGCGCCAAGCCACCATTTCCAGCCAACGCTGGGGGTGGCGAGCTCGGCTTGAGCCACCATTAGGCGTTTACCCGCAACGCATTGATTGCATCGGCGACATCACCCATGTACTCAACGATGCGGGGGCCCCACCGCGAGGCGATGTCGTCGTTCAACTCAACGACCGCCCCGGTCCCAACCGCGGCGAGAGCACCCCATCCGGGTCGCTCCGCCAAGGTTGCGGCCGACATCCCGCAGCACACAGTGTCCGCGAGAAGAATGAGGTCTGGATCCTGTTCAAGTATGTACTCCTCAGACAATTGGGGGTAGCCAAAGGCGCCGTCGCTCACCGCGTCAGCGATATTGACCAGACCCATTGCTGCATAGATCTGGCCGATGAAGGTTTCGCTGGTGACCGAGTAGTAGGTCGCATCGAGCTCGTGATAGAACGTGAGCGGCTCATCGGAAGCGGGTAGCGAGGAGAGGATCTCCTCGATGTCTGTCTCCATCTGGCCGACGAGCTCGGCTGCCTCACCGATATGGCCAGTAGCGGCTCCGAGCACCTCGAGTTGTGTGTAGACGTCGTCAAGGGTGAGCGCCGCGGGCAGGATCACAACAGGGATTCCGAGCTGGGTGAGAGCGCCCATGCTGGTGCCATCCCAGTCGCCGTCGGTGACAACCAAGTCTGTCTCATAGCCAACAATCGCCTCAACGTTCGGAGCAAACCCGGTCAGATCAGTGATCGGCGCACCGGTGGGATGGTTGGAGAACGCATCAACCGCAATGACCTGGTCGCCGGCGCCGATGGCAAAGAGCATTTCGGTGTGCGACGCCGACATAGACACGATCTTGGTCGGTATCCCAGCGAGCTCGATGTCACCGTTGGAGGCGGCGATGGTTACAGGGAACCCGGTGGCGGTCTCGGTAGTTGCACGCGGGGCGGGGGTGGTTGTCGTGATCTCCGACGGAGTCGTCGGGGCAGGCGTGGATTCATCGGGAGCGGTGGTCTCCGCGCTGGAAGAGCCGCCGCACGCCGTGGCGAGCAGCACAAGGGCTATCAGCCCCAGTATCAATCTGGTCCTAAACAAGAAAATCATCCTCCGTAGTGGAGGATGAAGGTTTGGGGGTCGGCCTGTGCCAACGACGTCTACCTTCATCCGAGGCTCATTCGTCACCTCTCCGACAGGCGTCCTGGCTTGCCCTTTGCAGGGACACACAGTTGCGGGACAGCACCGGATTCACACCGGATTTCGCTGCTGGAGCGGTCTATACACGCGGAATCGTAGCAGCGCCATAGTTGCGGTTGTCTTTGCGCCATACTCACAACATGGAACGAAACGTGTTGGGGAGCTCGCTTGAGTTGTGCAGTATCGACCCGGTGACCGGGTGGTTCCGTGACGGGAATTGTCGCACCGATGCCAATGATCGCGGCAGCCACACCATTTGTGCCGTGGTGACAGCGGAGTTCCTGGAGCACCAGGCCAGCATCGGGAATGATCTGATGACAGCGATGCCGCAATACGGTTTTCCTGGTCTTGTTCCCGGCGACCGTTGGTGCGTAACGGCTCGCAACTGGCTACTCGCCCATGAGGCTGGTGTCGCGGCACCGGTAGTGCTTGCCGCCACGCATGAGAGTGTGATGGAGATAGTCGCTTTGGATGTTCTGAGAGAGCATGCGGTTGACGTTCCCCCCGATGTCAGCGGAATCGACAGTCCGCCTAGCTAGCGGGGGCGAGTTCCTTGGGAGTTCGCTATGCAAACTCCTCGGCAACGATCCTGCAAATCTCGGGCCCTCACCTACTAATACTTGACGCTGAACCCTGCTGCGTCCGGGTTGGGTGGACATTCGTTGACATCGCATGAGGTGACCCGTGCCGCCGGAGGTCCCTGCTCGAGGAAAGCGACCAGTTGTCTCACCGCGGTGGGTGGTCCCTGGGCCATTACGCTGACCGTCCCGTCCTGTTGATTGCGGACCCAGCCGTCCAACCCCAGATCTGCCGCAACCCGCTGGGTCGTATAGCGATAGCCGACACCCTGGACTCGACCTGTAACGGCTGCCGTGATCGCCTTTATGTCGTCGATATGCATCAGTCCTTCCCGAGCTTCACTGATTCTAAAGACCGATCCATCGGCGATAATCAGACCACTGTGACAGATCTCCAAACATATCTTGCGACAGTGCTCGACAGCGAAGTCGTTGCGATGGCGCCCCTCGGTGGTGGCGATGTTGCCGACGCCTATCGAGTGATGTTGGCTGATTCAACCCAGGTCTTTGCCAAGACAAAGACTGATGCTCCAGTTGGGTTCTTTGTGACCGAAGCTGCCGGTCTGAGGTGGCTTCGAGAACCTGGGGCGGTGTCGGTACCCAAGGTGATAGCGGTGTCGGACAGACCACCAGCCTTGGTGCTGGAGTGGATTGAGTCGGGCTATCCCAACCAGGGAACGGAAGCCGCCTTTGGCCATTCGCTGGCACGGCTCCACCAGGCCGGTGCCCCCAGCTTTGGCCGGGAGGACCGTCGCAGCACCGGTTCGCGAGGGCTTCCCAATGAACCGTATGCAACCTGGGCGGAGTTCTATGCGAGCCAACGTCTGTTACCGCTGGCCCGGCTCGCGGCCGATGCCAACGCTCTCCCTGAACAGACAATTCGGCAACTCGAGTCGGTGGCTGCACGGATCGACGACCGATGTGGCCCTGCGGAACCACCGGCACGGCTTCACGGCGACCTATGGGCGGGCAACCGACTCATCGGCGATGGGGGAGTGAGTTGGATCATCGACCCCGCTGTCTTTGGCGGGCATCGTGAGTTCGATCTGTCGATGATGAGACTGTTCGGTGGATACGGGCTGGACTGTTTTGCGGCCTACGAAGAGATAACGCCACTGGCCGACGGTTGGGCTACTCGGATCCCACTCCATCAATTGGCGCCGTTGGTGGTGCATTCGATCAAATTCGGTGGACCGTACGTCAGTGCCACCCAGGAAGCGTTGGCGGCACTGTTGTAGTCTCCGTGCTAGGAAACCTGCAGCTCTGTTAGATTTTCGGCATGTCCAATCTTCGGAGATACCGAGAAGCATCAGGAATGTCCCAGTCCCGGTTGGCGCTGCGAGCCGGGGTAAGCCGGCAGTTGATAGGAGCCGCAGAAGCCGGGAGGAACGTGCCCAGGGTCGATGCCGCGATCGCGCTTGCCGACGCGCTTGGGGTTGACGTTGCCCAGCTCTTTGCAGACGAGGCTCCACCGACGGACGTCAAGAGCGGCGGTGTACCACGAGACGGAACGCCGGTACGGGCAGCTCGGGTTGGCGACCGCATAGTTACTGCACCCGTCGAGTCGGCCAGCGGCGGCTGGAGTGTGGCAGATGGCCAAATAGAACATGGCACTCTTGCGCCATTCCGGCGACACGCCGATGGTCTGGTCGTGGCCGGATGTGAACCAGGTCTCGAGGTCATGGCGAGGATGTTGCGCGAGGCGGGCATGGGTGCCCTGTGGGTTATGGCGTCGAGTGCGGCTGCCATAGAGGCCTTGACCGCAAGGAGGGTCCACGCCGCAGTGGTCCACGGACCAGCCCTCGGCCGGTACTCATCAGATCTGGAGGTGACGCGGTTCCAGCTCAGCAACTGGCAAGTTGGTCTTGCCGCGCCCGATGACGCGGCACCCGGGTGGTTCGAGGAAGCCGCTTCGGGGCGGGTACCGGTAGTGCAAAGGGAGCAAGGTGCCGGGGTGCAGAAGGCCTTCGAAGACCTCGCAGGCGGCAACGTTCCCGGCCCGCGGGTTGGTGGCCATCTCGAGGCGGCAGAGCGGGCAGTCCTCACTGGAATTCCGGCGGTCACAATCGAGCCGACCGCCCTTGCCGTAGGAGCTGCCTTCCACCCAATCGATCGACACGAAGTCCAAATATGGATAGCCGACCGATTTATCGACGAGAGCTACGTGACTGAGGCGCTCCACATGATGGTGAGCAGACCCTTCCAGTTGCGGCTGCAGTCAGTGGGCGGCTACGACCTGTCGCAAGTGGGAGCGCTGGTGTCTTGATGAGGCGCGGGGCACTCCTCTGTCTTGTCCTTGTGACGATGGTCAGTGCCTGTGCCGGGGGTACGTCTGATCGTAGAGAGCTGCTGGTTTCTGCAGCGGCCTCGCTGACAGACGCATTCGGAGATATCGAGTCGGCATTCGAGGACGAACATCCTGACGTTGATGTGGTTGTCAATCTTGGTGGAAGCTCCGCTCTACGTGAGCAGATTCTGGCTGGTGCGCCTGTCGACGTGTTTGCGTCGGCCAATGTCGCCAACATGGACAAGGTGATTGCTGGCGACCTAGTCGAATCGGGCCCAACGGCCTTTGCGACGAATCAGCTACAGATTGCAGTTCCTGTCGACAACCCTGGCGGTGTGGTCGGTCTCGCAGACTTTGCCAACCCCGACCTTCTCATCGGCTTGTGCGCCGAAGCGGTGCCGTGTGGTGACTTCGCTCGACAGGCTTTGGAGCTGGCCGCGATCGAAGCCGTGCCCGACACCAACGAACCGGATGTACGCGCTTTGCTCACCAAGATCGAGGTTGGAGAACTGGATGCGGCGATCGTCTACTCGACGGACGTTGCCGCTCGCCCCAGACTTGTCGTCGGCATCGACATCCCAGCACAGTTCAATGTGATCGCGGAATATCCGATCGCGGTGCTCAACGACGGCGACCATGGAATCGACGGAGCGGCCTTCGTCGGGTTCGTGTTGTCTGCTCAGGGTCAGGCCATTCTCCGCCAACACGGGTTCAGCACACCTTGAGTATCAACCGGAAGCGGCACACGATGAGACCGCCAGCGGCGCTGGTCGCCCTGGCCATGGTTGGGCTGGCTTTCTTTGTCCTTCCCCTGATAGGACTGGCCGCACAGACCCCGTGGTCGAATCTGGGGGAGATATTTCGCAGCGAAATTGTTGGTGAGGCATTGCGTCTCTCTCTGTTGACTTCAACTGGAGCGACGGTGATCGCCTTCATTCTCGGTGTCCCGCTCGCCTGGGTTCTGGCTCGCGTCGACTTCCCTGGCAAGGCGATAGTCCGGGGGCTTGTATTGCTGCCGTTGGTCCTCCCGCCGGTTGTCGGCGGTGCGGCACTGCTGTTTGCGCTGGGTCGGCGTGGCGTCGTTGGTGAGCCACTCCACGACCTGACCGGCTTAGTGCTGCCTTTTTCGACGTGGGGAGTCGTAATCGCCGCCACCTTTGTTGCTATGCCGTTTCTGATCATCACGGTCGAAGGAGCTCTCCACAATCTCGACAAAGTGTATGAAGGGGCCGCGGCCACCCTCGGGGCGGGGAGATGGACGGTGCTGCGCCGGGTTACGTTGCCCATGGTTGCGCCTTCACTGATCTCGGGTCTCGTCCTCACCTGGGCTCGAGCCCTGGGAGAGTTCGGCGCAACCGTTACGTTTGCAGGCAACCTGCAAGGAAGAACCCAGACCCTACCGCTTGCTGTTTTCGTTGCGCTTGAGAACGACCGGGACACCGCGGTGGCCCTCAGCTTGGCGATGGTCGCCATCTCGTTGGCGGTGCTGGTGGCCTTGAGGGATCGATGGTGGAGGTCACTGTGAGTGCCGGTCTCGCCGCCAGGTTGATTGTCAGCAGAGGTGCCGGGTTCTCGCTCGATATTGAGCTGACGATCCCTCCTCGCAAGACGGTGGCCTTGCTGGGGCCAAACGGCGCAGGAAAATCGACCGCGGTGGCAGCGGTGGCAGGTCTGTTGCCGCTCGACGACGGTTACGTACGGATCAATGACAGGGTGCTCGACGCACCCGGTCAGCGGCAGTTTGTGCCTGCAGATCGCCGCCAAATTGGAGTCGTCTTCCAGGACTATGTGCTCTTTCCCCACCTCTCTGTCGTTGACAACATCGCTTTTGGGCTGCGCAGCCAAGGAGAACACCGGACGGCAGCCAGCAAACGGGCGAGGGTGTGGGTGGATCGACTCGGACTCGAAGGCCTGGAGCGGCGCCGGCCCGGCGATCTGTCCGGGGGGCAGGCGCAACGGGTCGCGCTGGCTCGCGCCTTGATCACAGATCCAGATCTGCTGTTACTCGATGAACCGCTGGCGGCCCTCGATGTCACCACCAGAGCGCAGCTTCGCCGCACTCTTGCGGATCATCTGGACAGCTTTGCCGGGCCCCGACTAGTGATAACTCACGATCCGACCGAAGCGTTCTTGCTCGCCGACGAGATACTTGTAATCGAAGCTGGTGTGATCACACAGATCGGTGCCCCCGACGACATAAGATTGCGACCACGCACCTCGTACATAGCCGATCTGGCAGGGTCCAACCTGGCCAACGGAGTCGCCGTTCGTGGCTCGGTAAATGTCGATGGTCATGCGCTGCGGGTGGCAGACACCGATGCTTCGGGACCAGTACTGATCACCATCCATCCCCGAGCGATTTCAGTCCATCGCAATAGACCAGAGGGAAGCCCGCGCAACGCCTGGCAAACCACGATTGTCAGGATGGAACACTATGGAGATCGAGTCCGCCTGCAAACTGGGGGGCCTATGGCGCTGACTGTTGAACTCACCCCCGGCGCAGTATCCGATCTGGGGCTGGGAGAGGGCGAGCCGGTATGGGTCTCGGTCAAGGCGACGGAAATCGGTGTCGCCGCCGGCTAGCGCATGCACAGTCCTGTTCCAGGATTGCTCAAGAAACACGCACGGCGACCGAACATACGGGCATGACTTCCTTTAATGGGTCCCTGAAAATCGCGGCCACCGCAGATGTCATCGAAGCAGTATTTGCTGTTGATGAGAGTCGGCTGGTGGTCCATAACGGAGAAGGCCAACTCGGGTCGTGGCCTCTTTCTGAACTAGACGTCGAGCGCCGCGGTGACGGTATTCATCTCGTTCTGGATGGCGAAGTTGTTGTTGTCCGCGTTGCGGATAGCGATAGTTTTATCGAGGAGATTGCACCTCGTCGGCGTAGGGCGAAACACAAGAAGACTCGTCGTCAAAGCAGCGACAAGAGCGCTGTCAGTAAGCCCCAATCCGTTCAGGCTCCGAAAGCTCCCAAAGCCTCAAAAGAGCCGCTAATCAAGCGCGTCGCCCGACTTCAGGAGTTGTTCTTCAAGGAGAACTGGGCTCGCTGGTTGGCGGACAACACGGTCCGATGGTCGATTGCGTCTTTCACCGTGATCGGGTTTGCGTTGCTGGCGCTCTTCGCCACCAACACGCTCGGCATGATCCTTGTGCTGGTTGGCATGGTTGCCTTGATCATCGCGGCACTTGCTGTCAGCGACGACCTCTCTGCCTACAGCTGGATCCCTGGCGAACTCTCCGAGACAGCTCTGGTGGTTGCCGGAGCGGTCTCGATGGCAATAGGCGGCCTTCTGATCTTTATCGGTTGACCTTGAGAAGGGTCAGCACCATAACGCTGGGTTCCAGAGCCTTCACCGCATGCGTCAATCCCGCATCCATGTGAACCCATGACTTTGGCCCGATCTCGCTGAGTTCCCCATCGAGGGAAAGCTCAAACCGGCCGCTCACCACTTGGATGAGGGCTGGTACCCCTGCCGTATGGTCCGTTAGCTCTTGGCCAGTGTCGAAGGCGAATGCCACCAATCGAACGTTGTCATCTTTGTAGAGGACACGACTGAGGGTCCCGTTCTCGGGTATCTCAACCTCCGCAGTGAGGTCGCTGAGCACGGTGCCGGTGATTGGTGTTTCCACGCTACGGCACCAGCAGGATCTTGCCTGCGGTTTGTCGGCTTTCGAGCGCCCGATGAGCTTCGGCAGCATCGTGCATCGGCACCGTTCTGTCGATCCTCAGCTCAATCTCGCCGTTCACGATCCAGCCAAACAGCTGGTCGGCACGCTTCTGCAGGTCTGCGGGCGCTGCGATATACGACCCCATGGTGGGACGGGTCACGTACAGCGAGCCCAGTCTGGCCAGCGTACCGAGTTCAAATGGAGGGACGACCCCGCTCGATTGTCCGAATAGCGCCATCAGGCCGCGCGGTTTGAGGAGCATTAGGCCTCTTTCAAAGGTATCGAGACCCACTCCGTCGTAGACGACATCGAGTGAACGGTCACCAGCCATCTGTTCGATGGCCTCAACAAAGTCGTCTTCTATGTAGTTGATGACATGGGTAGCGCCTGCTTCGCCGGCAAGTGCGGCCTTCTCCGGCGTCGATACTGTGGTGAACACTTCGGCGCCGGCGCGCCGAGCCATCTGAATGAGCAGCCGTCCGACCCCGCCCGCCCCGGCATGGATGAGGCATCGGTGCCCCGAGCCGAGTTGGAAAGTATCGGTTGCCAGGTAATGAGCGGTGATCCCCTGCAGCATGGTGGCGGCCGCATCGACCAGCGACATCTCGGAACCAACCCGTACCGCTCTTTCTGCCAAAATGAGTACATTCTCGGCGTAGGAACCGAGCTGGTCAGTCCACGCCACGCGATCGCCTGCTGCGAAGTCTGTAACGCCGGCGCCGACACCCTCAACGATGCCGCTGCCTTCGAGGCCGGGAATAAACGGAGTGCCGAGCGGGTAGATGCCACTGCGGTGATAGGTGTCGATGTAGTTCACCCCGGCCGCAACGACTGAAACCAAGAGTTGTCCGTGGCCCGGTTGCGGGGGAGGTAACTCCTCCCATCTCAGTACTTCGGGTCCGCCTGGCTCGTGTACTTGGATTGCATGCATGACTGAACAATAACGACCGGCGGGCAACCGCGCAGCTATTGATATGGTGGCGGTACACCGCCGTATGGAGATGAAATGGCCCTGAATCAAGATGCCTCGCAATGGGTCGCACTGCGCACCCACCGCGATGAGAGTCAACTCGACCTGCGCAGCCTGTTCTCGATGGATCCAGACCGGGCGAGCCGGCTGACCTATCAGGCTGGCGATCTCACGGTGGATCTGTCAAAGCACCTCATTGACACAGACACCGTCGAACTGTTGGTAGCCCTTGCCAAGGCATCAGGCCTCTCGGACCGGATCGAAGCGATGTTCGCAGGGGAGCGCATCAATACCACAGAGAATCGACCTGTTCTCCATACCGCGTTGCGTGCCGCCAGAGACGACACCTTTTCGGTCGATGGCAACGATGTTGTTGCAGGTGTTCATGCTGTCCTCGATTCAATGGCAACGTTCTCGGAGCGGGTGCGGTCCGGCGAGTGGAAGGGTCACACCGGATTGCCGATCCGGACCGTCGTCAACATCGGTATTGGGGGATCAGACCTGGGCCCCGTGATGGCATACAACGCGTTGCGGCACTACCGGCACCCGGACATCGATGTGCGCTTTGTATCCAATATTGATCCTGCCCACCTGGTTGCCGCAGTCGCCGATATCGACCCCGCCCAGACTCTCTTTGTCATTGCATCCAAGACCTTCACCACGCTTGAAACGCTTACCAACGCCAGGGCGGCACGGCAGTGGGTCCTCGACGAGCTTGGGGACGACAGCGCTATCGCCAAACACTTTGTTGCGGTGTCCACCAACGCCGAGGCAGTGGCGGACTTTGGAATAGATACGGCCAACATGTTCGGTTTCTGGGATTGGGTCGGTGGCCGATACTCGTTCGATTCAGCAATCGGGCTTCCCATCATGATCGCCGTCGGTCCCAGCGCGTTTCGCGAGATGTTGAACGGCTTCCGCACCATGGATCAACATTTTCGGACGACGCCGCTGGAGCGCAACGTTCCGGCTCTGCTCGGTCTCATTGGGGTCTGGTATCGCAACGTCCTTGGCTATGGGACCTATGCGGTTCTGCCGTACGCCCAGGACCTCGATCGGTTTGCCGCCTATCTGCAGCAGCTCGATATGGAGTCGAATGGCAAACAAGTCCGGCTTGACGGGAGCCTCGTCGATACCGACACCGGACCAGTGGTTTGGGGGGAGCCTGGTACCAATGGTCAGCATGCGTTTTACCAGTTGCTGCACCAAGGAACCAGCGTGGTGCCTGCTGATCTGATTGGTTTCATGGAATCGACCGACGACTTGGGTAACCAACACGACTTGCTGATGGGCAATCTGTTTGCGCAGGCCGAGGCGCTTGCTTTCGGTAAGACCACCGACGAGGTGGAGGCAGCAGGGGTCGAACCGGATCTGGTGGCGCATCGCACTTTCCCTGGCAACCGTCCAACCTCGATGATCATGGCTCCGCAGCTAACTCCGGGCGTGCTTGGTCAGCTTGTCGCCATGTACGAGCACAAGGTGTTCACTCAGGGAACCATATGGGGGATCAACTCCTTCGACCAGTGGGGAGTTGAGCTGGGGAAGGTGCTGGCTACCGCAATCATCGAAGAGATCTCCCGAGAGTCAGTAGACCTTGGCCACGACGCATCAACTAACGCATTAATCGAGAAGTATCGATCCCACCACGGTCGTTCCTAGCCGGAGCTAGCCGCGGCGATCAGGAACCGGGAGAGACGCCGAGCGATGTCATCAGCGTGACCACACGGCCTCTGATCTCATCCCGTACTTTTCTCACGATCGATAGTGGCTGGCCGGCCGGGTCGGTCAGTTCCCAGTCCTCATACCGAGTGCCTGGATAAATCGGGCAGGTATCGCCGCATCCCATGGTGACCACAACGTCGGCGGTCTGCGCCATTGCGTCAGTCCACCGCTTTGGCGTCTCCGCAGAAATGTCGATCCCGACTTCGTCCATGGCGGCGACGGCAGCCTGATTGATCGATGTCCCTGGGTTCGAACCTGCCGAGAAGACATCGATACGGTCGGCGCCGAAGTTGCGAAGCCAACCGGCTGCCATTTGGGAACGGCCCGCATTGTGGACGCACAGAAACAGAACTGTGGGTCGGTGGTCCGCGGTGGGGTCGGTCATGCGCTTTTCTTGCTCAAGTGAAGGTGAAGCATAACGCTGGCAACCTCGCGAGCTCGGTTGCTTGGGAGAATCCTTCGGATTCTCCACCGCGGAGTTCATGGCAGCCCCGAGTTCGGCGCAGCCGAAGTCTTCCTCTCCCGACAGCGTGTCGGACACCACGAGGCAATACGATATTGCGATGTCCAGCCAGCCAACCGCAAGACCGAAACCTGGGATTAGATCCATTGCGCTTCCCACCGAGCACGGGGGATGGGGATTCACGCTCGAACCAGTGTTGCTTGGTTTGCTGGTTGCTCCCAGCGCAGCGGCGTGGGAACTGTCGGTTGCGGCGCTTGCGGTGTTTCTGGCGCGTCGACCGTTCAAACTCGTCTCTACGGACGTGGTGCGGCGGCGGTGGCTGCCCCGTACCTCGATTGCCGCCGCGTTCACAGCTCTATATGGAACGTTGGCAATCTCTGGCATCGCCGGAGCCTTGGCTACTGCAGAGGCCCCGTTCTGGATGCCGTTTGCAGTCGCCGTGCCGTTGGCAGCTGCCGCTTTGTACGGAGATGCGCATAGTCGGAGCCGAGCCTTGCTCGCTGAGATCGCTGGCTCGGCAGCAATGGGGGCAACTGTGACCGCCATCGCTTTGGCGGACGGCTGGGATACGTGGCCAGCCTTTGGGCTGTGGGCGGTCCTGATCGCTAGGGGCATCGGCACCATCGCTCTTGTTAGAGGACAGATCCGCAGGGTGCACGGCAAGCCAACGCTACGGGGTCGCATCTATGCGGCACAGGCGCTTGCTGTTGGCGTTGTACTCGCGGGGGCCGTTGCTGGTTGGACTCCACGGCTTGCCGTTGTAGCCATCGTGGGTATCGCCATGCTTGCGTATGTCTCGCTGCGGCGGCCACCGGTCAGAGCACAGGTGGTTGGGTGGACACAGATTGTCGTCGGTCTCGGCGTTGTCTTGATGACCGCGACCGGCGTCTGGCTGGCGTGGTAGGCGCTGCGTGCCCTGCGGGCACGTTGCGACTTTGCGCTTTGCGCAAACTCAGATCCATTGGCTCGGCGTTTAGCCGAGCCAATGGATGCGGCACCAGGTGCGGCGCTCGCACTCAGGGCACTGCATCCAGCGGCTGAACCTCTTTCCTGGTATCCACACCGAGATGAAGGCGATCCGCACCCCTGCCTCGATCGTCGTCATCCTGGTGTGATTGAGACATCGCGAGCACTCGACAACGACCGTCCCTTTCCGACGCGGTCCCGCGCTGTACAGGGCGTGCTTGCCCGGCATGCGGGGCGTAGTGGTGTCGTCGCGCGGTTGATCGGCGGGTGGCATCGGGGGAGGTGAGAACAGGGCTCGCTTGCCGAGCGGATCTCGAGACGTCATACCGCCGCCTCGATCGACAGGGCCAACTCGCGGTAGGCGATGGCAGGTTTTGATGACTTCGCATGGCTGAGCAC